>Ga0272445_1000183_pt1 | contig 61554 bp, 75 predicted proteins | sample YNPCB0031_FD_194404 | JGI IMG/M metagenome (GOLD analysis project Ga0272445, IMG submission 194404) | Hot spring sediment microbial communities from Yellowstone National Park, WY, United States - YNP-CB-003-1 | ecosystem: Environmental > Aquatic > Thermal springs > Hot (42-90C) > Sediment...
CTGTCAAAATCAATGAGCTATGCCTTTGAAAATGAGGCATTCCGAATGATTCCAAAAGTTCTTAAAGAAAAATACGGAATAGAGGTAGAAAAGAGGTTCGTAAGGGAAGATATAGGTGGAAAGGAAATAAACATCTTTGGCAGGGGTAAAAAGGATGGAAGAGATGTTCTTATCATAGGCGAAACAAAATTGAGAATAGAAAAACCCGATAAGGAACTCAAAACCCTCCTTGAGGATTTTGAAGAAAAAATTGAAGCAGTTAAGAAGGAATTTGGAGATGTTGAAATAATAAAAGTCTTTGTCACACACTTCGCAGGAAAAAATTTTTTGAGGGAAGCAGAAAAGAAAGGAATAATTGTCATCCAGAGTTTTGAATGGTAAAAAGGTATTTAAAAATAATGTGGAAGTGCCTTTATGCTTTATACTGAGGATTGGTTGAGGTTCGGGTTCTAAATTTCTATTTCCTATCCAGCATTTTTGGGTAGATTTTAGGTTCACCTAAAATTTTCAAAGGAGGAGACTTCCTACCTCGGAAAGGGGTTATCTCCCCCTCAATCCCCCTCTTTGAAAGAAAGGAGAAAAAAACAATTATTCCCTTACGCGCCCTGTTGCCTCATATAAGGTTCTACCCCAAATCATTCCTGTTGCCTCACTTTAGTTTCTATCCCAAATTCTTCCAAAATTTTTTGTTTACAGATAGTTCAGAAAGATTCCTTTAAAAAATTTTCGGGTAGAAATTTTAATGAGGCAACAACTTAATTTCGGATAGAATACAAGTGAGGCAATGCAAAAAGTTGACAAGAGAATTTTTTTAAATATAATATTCACAACTTTACCAGTAAAGGAGATTGAGAGATGCCCACTTTTAACCAGTTGGTAAGAAAGGGAAGAGAGAAGATAAAAAAGAAAAGCAAGTCTCCTGCTCTTCAGGGTTCGCCCTTTAAAAGAGGGGTTTGTTTAAGAGTCTTTACTACAACCCCTAAAAAACCCAATTCTGCTCTGAGAAAGGTTGCAAGGGTGAGATTGTCTAACGGGATAGAGGTCACCGCATACATTCCAGGAGAAGGACACAATCTTCAGGAGCATTCAGTGGTTCTTGTAAGAGGGGGACGAGTGAAGGACCTCCCTGGGATCAAATATCATATCGTCCGTGGAGCTCTTGACTGCGGAGGAGTGCCTGAAAGGAAGAAATCAAGATCAAAATATGGGACAAAAAGGAGCAAATAATGGCAAGGAGGAAAAGAGCAGTAAAAAGAGAAATTCCACCAGACCCTGTCTATAAGAGTCCACTTGTTGAAAAACTTATCAATTATGTAATGTGGGATGGTAAAAAAACCCTCGCAAGGAGAATTGTGTATAAAGCATTTGAAGAAATACAGAAAAAAACTGGCAAGCATCCTCTTGAGGTTTTTGAAAAGGCGATGGAAAATGTTAAACCCCTTATGGAAGTGAGGCCGAGGAGGGTTGGTGGCGCAACCTATCAGGTTCCAATGGAAGTTCGCCCCGAAAGGCAAATTGCTTTGAGCTTGAGATGGATTGTGAATTTTGCGAGAGAAAGACCCGAAAGGACAATGATTGAAAGGCTGGCAAACGAAATACTGGACGCCTACAACAATAGAGGAGGAGCGGTTAAGAAAAAAGAAGATGTGCACAAGATGGCGGAAGCCAACAAGGCTTTCGCCCATTATCGCTGGTAGATAAACCAGCTTAAAATTGGAAAGATTAAAAGATTTTATTGAGGAAAGAGATGGATTTACAGTTTCATAGAAACATAGGAATAATGGCTCATATTGATGCAGGAAAGACAACCACTACCGAGAGGATACTTTATTACACCGGCATAACTCACAAAATGGGGGAAGTGGACGAAGGAACTGCAGTAATGGACTGGATGGAACAGGAGAAGGAGAGAGGCATTACCATAACTTCTGCTACCACCACATGTTTCTGGAAGAATCACAGAATAAATATCATAGATACACCAGGTCATGTGGACTTTACAGTGGAAGTTGAACGCTCGTTGAGGGTTCTGGATGGGGTGATTGCGGTATTCTGCGGAGTGGCGGGGGTTCAACCCCAGTCTGAAACGGTATGGAGGCAAGCTAATAATTATAAGGTTCCAAGAATTGCCTTTGTAAATAAAATGGACAGGGTGGGGGCAAACTTTCCCAAAGTGATAAAAATGATGAAAGAAAGGCTTTCAATGGTTCCCATTCCAATTCAGATTCCCTATGGAAGCGGAGAAGACTTTAAAGGCGTTATAGACCTTATTGAGATGTGCGTATATATATACAAAGAGGAATCCCTGGGTTTAGAATATGATGTTGAAAAAATCCCTGAAGGATACTCCGAAGAAGCAAAACTCTGGAGAGAAAAAATGCTTGAGAGCATAGCAGAGTGTGACGAAGAGTTCATGGAGTATTATCTTTCCGAGCAACCCATTGAAACGGAAAAGATAATCTCTGCTCTGAGAAGAATTACAATCGGACTAAAAGGATATCCGGTGCTCTGCGGCTCTGCCTACCGAAATAAAGGCATTCAACCCCTTCTGGATGCAGTCATAAATTATCTTCCTTCTCCCCTTGATATACCACCACCTGAAGGAACAAATCCGATAACAGGAGAGAAGGTCACTGTCCAGGTGGACAATAATGCTCCATTGAGCGCACTTGTTTTTAAAGTCATGACCGATCCATTTGTGGGTCAACTTACTTACATAAGGGTATATTCGGGCATGATAAGCTCGGGAAAAACTGTTTATAATCCCCATAAAAATGTAAAGGAAAGAATAGGTAGAATATTGAGGATGCACGCTAATAAAAGAGAGGAGATAGAGAGAATAGAAGCAGGAGATATAGGAGCGGTAGTTGGTCTGAAAAATGCGGTAACCGGAGAAACTCTTTGCGATGAAAATTTTCCTATCATATTTGAATCAATGCACTTCCCCGAACCGGTGGTTTCTGTGACAATTGAGCCAAAAACCAAAGCAGATGAAAATAAACTTTCCACAGCCCTCCACAAGTTAACAATTGAAGACCCTACCTTTAAAGTGAAGTTTGACAGTGAAACAAATCAAACGATAATTTCTGGAATGGGTGAACTTCATCTTGAAATCATCCTGGACAGATTAAAGAGAGAATTTAAGGTTGACGCATCTATCGGAAAGCCTCAAGTTGCTTATAAAGAAACAATTACTCAGAAGGCAGAGGGTGAAGGGAAATATATAAGACAAACAGGCGGAAAAGGACAATACGGACATGTGGTACTTGAAGTGGAACCACTGAAAAGGGGTGAAGGGTTCAAATTTGTTAACAAAATTGTAGGTGGAGCAATTCCAAAAGAATTCATTCCTGCAATTGAAAAAGGTGTGCGAGAAACAATGGAACACGGGGTTTTAGCAGGCTACCCTGTTATAGATGTGCTTGTGGTTTTGAAAGACGGTTCATATCATGAAGTAGACTCCTCCGATATCGCCTTTAAAATAGCTGCCAATATGGCGATGAAAACTGCCATGAAAAAAGCAAATCCCATCCTTCTGGAGCCATTCATGAAGATGGAAATTGTGACCCCGGAGGACTACCTTGGAAATGTGATAGGAGACCTCAATTCAAGAAGAGCAAAAATCATTTCCATTGACAGGGAAGGAAATTCTTATGTGATAAAAACAGTTGCTCCGCTTGCAAACCTGTTTGCTTATGCTACTGCTCTTAGATCCCTTACTCAGGGAAGAGGAATATACGTGATGGAGTTCTCCCATTATGCAGAGGTTCCGCAGGAGGTCTTAATTCAAATGGGATTGATTGGAGGATAAAGTTTATGAGAAAACTTGTAAAAAAAAATTTTTTGTGTAATAAGTATTAACCATGGCTGAAGAGCAGAGAATAAGAATAAAATTGAAAGCCTTTGACCACAGGGTGCTGGATAAGTCTGTAGAACAAATAGTGAATGCAGTGGTCAATAGTGGTGCCAAAGTAGTGGGACCCATTCCATTGCCCACCAAAATTATGAGGTTCACTGTGCTCCGGTCCCCGCACACCGATAAAAAGTCCAGAGAACAGTTTGAGCAGAGAATTCACAAGAGGTTGATAGAAATTAGGGAACCTACCCCTCAGGTCGTGGATGCTCTTATGCAACTTGAACTTTCTGCAGGAGTGCATGTGGAAATAAAAGTACTGGAAGGAAAAGAAAGATGAAGCCTTTCAAGGGAATAATAGGAAGAAAAGTGGGGATGACAAGAATTTTTGATAAAGATGGAAATGTGGTCCCTGTTACAGTCATTTCTGTCCATCCCGGAGTGGTGATGGAAGTAAAACGAAAGGAAAAACACGGATACGACGCAGTTAAAGTCGCCTTTGAACCAGTAAAGCTTGAAAAGTTGATAAAACCTCTCCGGGGTGAATTTGAAAAGAGGAATTTTTCCATTGGTTACAGGATATTAAAAGAATTTAGAGTAGACTCTACAGAAGGAATAAATGTTGGAGATGAAGTTACACTTGACATATTTAAAGAGGGAGATATTGTGAAGGTCTCCGGATACTCAAAAGGGAGGGGATTTCAGGGAGTTATGAAAAGGTTTGGATTTAAGGGAGGGCCCGATGCGCACGGTTCCATGTTTCACAGAAGACCCGGTTCTATAGGAATGCATACAGACCCTGGCAGGGTGCTGAAAGGGAAAAAGCTTCCTGGAAGGATGGGAAATAAAAGGGTAACTATAAGAAATTTAAAGGTGGTGGGAATATTAAAAGAGAAAAACTTCATATATATAAAAGGAGCAGTTCCTGGGGCTCCAAATAGCATCCTGGAGATTTATAAAACATGAAAGTAAATTACTACGGATATAATGGAGAAGTAAAGGGAGAGATAGAAATTCCCGAACACATATTTTGCACAGAAATAAAGGAGCATCTCTTTTATTATGTAGTAAGGTGGCAACTGGCTAAAAAGAGAAGTGGGACCGCGTGCACGAAAACAAGGGGAGAAGTTTCTGGAGGAGGAAGAAAACCCTGGCCGCAGAAGCACACTGGAAGAGCGAGACAGGGAAGCATCAGAGCGCCTCACTGGAGGAAAGGAGGAGTAGTTTTTGGTCCCAAACCGAGGGATTATGAGTTTAACATTCCAAAAAAAGTAAGAATAGAAGCCCTTAAATCTGCCTTCTCTTATAAATTCAAAGAGGGGCAGATTACATTTGTTGAAGACTTTAAACTGGACGAAATAAAAACAAAAAAGATGGTGGCTTTCTTGAAGAATTTTAAAACAGACACCGGCTTACTATTGATACCCGAGAAAGATGAAATTATTGAAACTTCCTCCCGGAACATTCCGGATTTTAAAGTTTTGCGAGTAGAAGGCTTAAATGTATATGACCTGTTGAAATATGAGCCCTTGTTTATTAAAATATCTACACTTCCCTTAATAGAAAGGAGGTTGAGTTGAAATGGATATATATTCTGTTATAATTAGACCGATAATTACGGAGAAGGCTACAAACCTTAATTCAAAATTAAATCAGGTTACTTTTGAGGTAGCCTTAAATGCGAATAAAAAAATGATAAAAGAAGCAGTGGAAAAGATTTTCAATGTAAAGGTTGAAAAAGTAAGAACAATAGTGTGTCGCGGAAAGAAGAGGCTCAAATTTGGAAGGCTCCCTTTTACCACCAAGAAGTTCAAAAAGGCAATTGTGACATTGAAAAGCGGAAAAATTGATTTCTTGAAGTAAGATGGGCTTAAAGAAGTATAAACCAACCTCCCCTGGCATAAGATTTATGACAAGATTGGATTACAGTATCCTTACAAAAAAAGAACCGGAAAAGAGCCTCATCACTCCTCTTAAAAAAACGGGCGGTAGAAATGTTTACGGAAGAATTACTGCTCGCTTTAGGGGAGGAGGACACAAAAGGTTTTATAGAATTGTTGATTTCAAAAGAGATAAGTTTGACATCCCCGGAAAGGTTGTTGCTCTTGAGTATGACCCCAACAGAACAGTGAACCTCGCCCTTGTAGTGTATAAAGATGGTGAGAAAAGATACATAATAGCTCCGGAGGGGCTGAAAGTGGGTGATACTGTCATCTCTTCATTAAACGGTGGAGAAATAAAAGTGGGAAATGCCTTTCCTCTCATGAAAATTCCAGAAGGGACCTTTGTGCATAATGTAGAACTTTATCCAGGCAGAGGTGGACAAATTGCAAGAAGCGCTGGGGCTTATGCTCAAATCATGGCGAAGGAAGGCTCTATGGTCCTTTTAAAACTTCCTTCTGGAGAAATGAGATATTTTCACGGAAATTGCATGGCAACTATTGGACAGGCTGGAAACATTGACCATGAAAATGTAACCTTAGGAAAAGCAGGAAGGTCAAGGTGGCTCGGAAGGAGACCACATAACAGAGGAGTTTCTATGAATCCCTGTGATCACCCTCATGGAGGTGGGGAAGGAAAAGCGGGACAGGGGAATCCTCATCCTGTTTCTCCTTGGGGTTTGCTTACCAAAGGATATAAAACGCGCAGAAGGAAAAAACCTTCCGATAAGTTCATACTCAAGAGGAGGAAATAATGGCAAGGTCTCTGAAAAAAGGTCCCTATGTGGACCCAAAACTTTTGAAAAAAATAAGGAAGATGCTGGAAACAGGAGAAAGAAAGGTAATAAAAACCTGGTCAAGAAGGTCTACAATCGTTCCAGAAATGGTCGGTTTTACCTTTGCAGTGCACAACGGAATGAAGTTCATTCCCGTATATGTGACAGAAAATATGGTTGGGCATAAATTGGGCGAGTTCGCTCCCACCAGAACCTTCAGACAGCATTCAGGCGACAGGAAGGCTGAGAGGACAAAGAAAGAAAAGGGTAAGAAGGAATAATGGAGGTAAGAGCAGTTTGTAGATATGTTAAAATGTCACCTTACAAACTTAGAAGGGTGGCAGACCTTATAAGAGGTAAAGGTGTAGAGGAAGCAGAGGCGATTCTTAACCTGAGAATCGGGAAGGCACCTTTAATTCTTAAAAAAGTGCTGCAATCTGCGGTTTATAATGCGAGGCAGAAGTTAGGAGATGTGAACCTCAGCAACCTTTACATAAAAACCCTTCTTGTGGACCAGGGACCATTTCTCAAAAGGATAAGACCTATGGCAAGAGGAAGAGCAGGACTTATAAGAAAGAGGTCCGCTCATATTACCCTTATTCTGGACGAAAGGGTTTAAAAATGGGACAGAAAGTTTCACCGATCGGGTTCAGGCTGGGTATTACAAAAGCATGGCATTCCGACTGGGTCGCGTGGAAAGAATTTCCAAAGCTCCTTTACGAAGATATAAAGATAAGAGAATTCATAAAAAAGAGGTATATGCTCGGAACTATTTCAAGGATTAAAATAGAAAGGGCAATCAACAGGGTGAATATCACCATATATACTGCCCGTCCAGCGGTGATAATTGGGCGAAAAGGGCAGGAAATAGAAAATTTAAAAAAGGAACTTTCAAAATATGCGGAGGGAAAAGAGATAACAATTGAAGTGCAGGAGGTAAAAAAGCCAGAATTGGATGCACAATTAGTGGCAGAAAATGTAGCATTTCAAATTGAAAAAAGAGTTTCATACAGAAGGGCAATGAAACGGGCTGTAGCGGCTGCCATGAAGTTTGGAGCAGGTGGGATAAAAATCTCCTGCGCGGGAAGACTTGGAGGTGCGGAAATAGCAAGAAGGGAATGGTATAGAGAAGGAAGAGTGCCTCTCCACACCATTAGAGCGGACATAGATTACGGATTTGCGGAGGCTTTGACGAAAATGGGCGTGATCGGAGTGAAGGTGTGGATTTACAAAGGAGATTACTTCGGTAAAGACCTTGTATATTGAGAGGTAAACAATGCTTCTTCAACCGAAAAAAACGAAGTACAGAAAACAACAAAAAGGGCGAGTCAAAGGGGAAGCCACATCCGGAAATCAGCTTGTTTTTGGAGATTACGGGTTACAGGCTCTCAAAGGAGGATGGATTACAGCAAGACAACTGGAAGCGGGAAGAATTGCTATTGTGAGAACTGCCAAAAAGGGAGTAAAAATGTGGCTCAGAGTATTTCCTGATAAGCCGATTACCAAAAAACCCCTGGAGACGAGAATGGGAAAGGGAAAAGGAAATGTAGAAGGATATGTTGCAGTGGTGAAAAGGGGAAAAATTATTTACGAAATCACCAATGTTCCTGAGGATGTAGCAATTATGAGTCTTACTTATGCCAGTCACAAGCTCCCTATTCCTACGAGGATAGTAAAAAGAAAAGAGATAATATGAAGGCGAAGGAATTGAGAGAAATGAGTGTTGAAGAATTGAAAGCGAAACTGGAGGAGTTAAGAAAAGAATATCTCAATTTGAGATTTCAAAAAGCCCTTGGGCAGTCAGACAGACCCTATAACTTTAAAAGGATAAGGCAGGATATAGCCAGAATACTAACCGTTTTAAGGGAAAAGGGAGTGAAAATATGAAGAGGGCAAAAAGATTTGTAGGAGTTGTCCTAAGCGACAAAATGGACAAAACTGTGGTTGTAGGAGTTACGAGAATTTTTCAACATCCAAAGTATAAAAAATATGTAAAGAAAATGAAAAAATACAAAGCCCATGATGAGGAAAACAGATGCAGAGTGGGCGATGTGGTAGAAATTGTGGAAACCCGACCGATAAGCAAGGAAAAAAGATTCGTTGTGGTGAGAAAAATAAAAGAGGCTGCCCGGGTGGCTGAAGAAATTAAAGAACCTGTTGAACCTTCTAAGGAGGAGAATAAAAATGATACAACCGCATACAATACTTGAAGCTGCAGACAATTCGGGTGCAAAGAAATTATACTGCATTAAGGTCTTAGGAGGAACGCGGAGAAGGTATGCGAGCGTAGGAGATATTATAGTGGTATCGGTAAAAGAAGCAATACCTCATTCAAAAGTGAAAAAAGGAGATGTAATGAGAGCTGTGGTGGTGAGAACAAAAAAGGAAATTGCGAGACCTGATGGCACTTATATCAGATTTGATTCCAACGCTGCGGTCCTTATTAATCAATATTTAGAGCCTATAGGCACAAGGGTTTTTGGACCTGTAGCGAAGGAACTGAGGGCAAAAAAATTTATGAAGATTGTATCCCTTGCACCAGAGGTATTATAAAATGGGCGGTTTGAAGATAAAAAGAGGGGATATCGTCCAGGTGATGAAGGGTAAGGAAAGGGGAAAAAGGGGAAAAGTTATTAAAGTGATTCCAAAAAAGATGAGGGCGGTGGTAGAAAAAGTAAACATGGTTAAAAAACATGTAAGACCTTCACAAAAATACCCTACAGGAGGTATAATTGAAATGGAAGCACCTCTTCATATTTCGGTTTTGCGCATAGTCTGCCCGAAATGTGATAAGCCTGTTAGGGTGGGAAGGAAGTTCCTCGCCGACGGAACCAAGGTGAGATATTGTAAGAAGTGTGGAGAGGTGATAGAAGGATGAAACCGAGACTCCAGGAAAAATATGAAAAAGAAATAGTTCCGAGAATGATGAAAGAATTGGGATATAAAAATCCTCTTCAGGTTCCAAGAGTAGCCAAAGTTGTAATAAATATGGGCGTGGGGGAAGCAAAGGACGAAATAAAATATCTTGAACTTGCAATGAATGAACTCGCCCAGATCACCGGTCAAAAACCTGCTATAAGGAGAGCCAAAAAATCTATATCCAATTTTAAACTGAAAAAAAATGCTCCCATAGCCTGTATGGTGACACTCCGGAAAGCGAGAATGTATGAATTCCTTGACAGATTTATCAACATAGCTCTTCCGAGGACAAAAGACTTCAGGGGTTTAAATCCGCATTCCTTTGATGGGAGGGGTAACTATACAATAGGGGTAAAAGAGCAAATCATATTCCCTGAAGTAAAATACGAAAAAGTTGAAAAAATTAGAGGAATGAATATAACTATTTGCACTACTGCAAAAACGGATTCGGAGGCCAAGATACTGTTGAAGTATCTCGGATTTCCGTTCAGGAGTTGAGATGGCAAGAAAGGCGCAGATAGAGAAGAGCAAAAGGGAGCCGAAGTTCAGGGTGAGAAAAAGGAACAGATGCAGTATATGCGGAAGACCAAGGGGATATTTGAGAAGATTTGGCTTGTGCAGAATGTGTTTCAGAAAAAGAGCACTTGCTGGTGAAATTCCAGGGGTAAGAAAAGCAAGCTGGTAGGAGGATTTCATGCAGACGGACCCCATAGCGGACATGTTTACCGCCATAAGAAACGCCCAGATGGCGAGAAAAAAAACAGTAGAGGTTTACTCATCAAAGATGAAAAGGGATATATGCGAGGTGTTAAAGGAAGAAGGATTTATTGAAGGTTACGATATAATCCCGATAACAGGAAAGAACTATTCTATTCTTAAGATCTATCTTAAATATAACAAAAAGGGAGAGCCTGTAATTCATGAGATAAAAAAGATGAGCACTCCCGGAAGAAGGATTTATGTCGGAGTGAGGAAATTGCCACTTGTAAAAAGAGGACTGGGTATTTGCATACTCTCTACCCCAAAGGGAATAATGAGTGATAAGAAGGCGAGAAAAGTTAGAGCTGGTGGAGAATTTATAGGTATAGTGTGGTAAGATGTCAAAGATTGGAAGAAAACCAGTAATAATTCCCGAAGGTGTCACCGTGAGCTTACAGGACGGAGTAGTGATTGTAAAGGGTAAGAAAGGAGAGTTAAATGTCAAAATCCCGGAAGGGATAAGTGTAGAAATTTTAGAAAAAATGATCCTGGTTAAAAGAAATGGAGATTCCAAAAAAGAAAAGGCACTCCATGGGCTTGTCCGTCAGCTTATAAACAATGCAGTGATAGGGGTCACCCAGGGATTTGAGAAAAAACTGGATGTAATAGGAACCGGCTATAAAGCTGAAGTTAAAGGAGACGAGCTTATTCTTTATGTTGGATTTTCAAAACCCTATTCAATGAAGATTCCCCCTGGTTTGAAGGTGACAGTTGAACAATTAAAAACTGTTGAAAAGAACTTCAGGATCACTGTTCAGGGAATAGATAAAGCACTGGTAGGGCAATTTGCAGCAGATATAAGAAAGGTGAGACCACCCAATGTATATGTAGGAAAAGGAATAAGATATGTAGATGAAGTGGTGAGAAGAAAAGCTGGTAAGAAAGCCGCAGCAACCACGAAGTAAAAATGGCAGTAAACATTAAAAGGATATTAGAAAGAAGAATAAGAAGGAAGAAAAGAGTAAGAAAAAAGGTGTTTGGAACCCAGGAGAGACCTCGTCTATCTGTATATCGCTCGTTAAAGCATATCTATGCTCAGATAATTGACGACACAAAAGGACATACTCTTGTAGCATGTTCCACCCTCTCTCCAGAGTTGAGGGAAGAGCTCAAAGGAAAAACCAAGAACAAGGAAGCAGCTAAAAAGGTCGGACTCCTTCTTGCCAAAAAAGCTCTTGAAAAGGGAATAAAAAAGGTGGTTTTTGATAGAGGTTATTATAAATATCACGGAAGGGTAAAGGCTCTTGCGGAGGGAGCAAGAGAAGGTGGTCTGGAATTTTAAAAGGAGTTGAAAGATGGAAGAGCTTTACGAGGAAGAAAAGGAAGAAGAATTAGAATTTAAAGAGAAGATTGTAAGTGTCTCAAGGGTATCAAAAGTGGTTCAGGGGGGTAAGAGGTTTGGATTCAACGCTTTAGTAGTAGTTGGAGATGGAAAGGGAAGGGTTGGATATGCTCTGGGAAAAGCCCGGGAAGCACCTGATGCTATAAGAAAGGCTATTGAAAAGGCAAAAAAGAACCTTATAAAAGTTCCTATAATAAACGATACCATTCCTTATGAAGTGAAAGCAAAATTCTGCTCAGCGGTAGTGCTCTTAAAACCTGCTCTTCCTGGCACCGGGGTAATAGCTGGTGGAACAGTAAGAGCGATTGCGGAACTGGCAGGAATCAAAAACCTTCTTACCAAAAGCATGCGGTCTCACAATCCTCACAATCTTGTCAAAGCTGTTTTTAAAGCGCTGAGTCAATTAAAATATCCAGAAGAAATAGCAGAAGAAAGGGGAATTCCCGTAGAAAAACTGGGTTACAGACCCGTGGGAGTATTCGCAAGCTCAAAAAAGGAGAAAGAAAATGCTGGAAAGGCTAAAACCTCCTGAGGGAGCTGTTAAAAAAAGAAAGAGGGTGGGAAGAGGAAGAGGCTCGGGACATGGTAAAACCTCTACTCGCGGGCACAAAGGACAAAGAGCAAGATCTGGAGGAGGACCTCCTCTGAGATTTGAAGGAGGACAAACACCACTTTTAAGGAGACTTCCCAAAAGGGGTTTTTCGCGAGAAGGAATAAAGATAGAATACGAGTGGGTGAATGTGAAGAGCCTCAATATATTCAAGGACGGAGACGAAGTTACTCCGGAAGTTTTGAAGGAGAGAGGGCTCATTAAAAGGGATGCACCTGTAAAGATCCTGGGAGACGGGGATTTAAATGTAAAGCTGAAGGTAAGAGCCCATGCATTTTCTAAAAGTGCTATTGAAAAAATTAAAAGAGTGGGAGGGGAAATAGAATATGTTAGATAGAGGATTTTTAAACATCCCGAGAATCCCTGAATTGAGGAAGAAACTATTGATTACACTGGGGCTTCTGGCAGTTTACAGAATAGGAATATATGTTCCCACTCCTGGAGTGGATGTGGAAATAATAAAGCAATTTTTGCAGGGAGCAGAAGGAACCCTGTTCGGGCTCATCAATCTATTTTCAGGAGGAGCGCTTGAACAATTATCAATTTTTTCACTCGGAGTTATGCCTTACATAAGTGCTGCTATTATCATGGAGCTCTTGACCGCAGTTTTCCCAGCTATTGAAAGGTTAAAAAAAGAAGGTGAACTTGGCAGAAGAAAAATGAATCAATACACCAGATACGGAACTGTATTTCTTGCAATGATTCAGTCTCTCTTTATTGCTATCAGCCTTGAAGGTATGAGGGGTCCCGGAGAAGCACCTGTTGTATTGAATCCGGGTTTCAAATTTAGAATCCTGGCAATGATTACGATGACAACGGGCACTATATTTCTTATGTGGCTGGGTGAACAAATCACAGAAAGAGGAATAGGAAACGGAATTTCCCTTATCATATATGCTGGAATAGTTGACAGACTGCCAGGGGCTGTAATGAAAACATTTAAATTGTTAAGGACAGGCGAAATGTCACTTTTTGTTCTTATTCTTGTGCTGATTATTGTGGTAGCTGTGGTAGGTGCAATAATCTTTGTAGAAAGAGGACACAGGCGAATCCCTGTTCAATATGCTAAAAGAATTGTAGGAAGAAAGGTTTATGGTGGTCAGCTCACCCATCTTCCGTTAAAAGTTAATACTTCTGGTGTAATCCCTCCAATTTTTGCTTCCGCTCTTCTCATGTTCCCATTAACCATATCAAGTATTGCCAATGTTCCCTGGTTGAAAAAAATTTATGAAATGCTTCTACCAACCGGATTAGTGTATAACATTCTTTACGGAATCCTCATAATTTTCTTTACCTATTTTTACACCGCTATAATTTTTAACCCCGTAGATGTGGCTGAAAACCTTCAAAAATTTGGAGGTTTTATTCCCGGAATAAGACCGGGGAAGAATACCTCAGATTATATTGATTGGGTTCTTTCAAGAATCACGCTCGGAGGAGCAATATATCTTGTAATTATCTGCATATTGCCATCCATCCTTTACGCAGAGTTCAATGTCCCTTTTCGTTTCGGTGGAACAGGTCTCCTTATCGCAGTGGGCGTAGCCCTGGATACAGCCCAGCAAATAGAATCGCATCTGATTATGCGGAATTATGAAGGATTTGTGAAGGGAATAAAACTGAAGGGAAGAAGGATATTTAGATGAAAAAGGCTATCATATTTTTGGGTCCACCAGGAGCAGGGAAAGGAACGCAGGCTACAAAAATTGCAGAAGTGCTTGGAGTCCCTTATATATCTACAGGAGACATATTGAGAAGCGCAGTAAAGGAAGGAACTGCTCTTGGAAGAAAGGCAAATGAATATATGTCAAAAGGTGAACTTGTCCCCGATGAAGTTGTAATAGGTATAATTGACGAAAGGTTAAAAAAGGGAGATTGCAAAAATGGATGCATACTGGATGGTTTTCCGAGAACTATTCCCCAGGCTTCCTCTCTTGAAAATTTGCTAAAAGAAAAAGGGATGGATTCTTTCGTTTTATTTATAGATGTTCCGGATGAAGAAGTCATAAGGAGAAACTCAAAAAGAAGGGTATGTTCTAAATGCGGGAAAATATACCATCTGGAAACCAACCCCCCTCCCAAAAATGGAATCTGTGAGTGCGGCGGAATTCTCTACCAAAGGGATGACGATAAGGAAGAAGTAATAAAGGAAAGGTTGAAGGTTTACAGGGAAAAAACTGCGCCGCTCATAGAGTATTACGCTAAAAAGGGGGGCATCCAGAGGATTGACGGCTCCGGTTCGGTAGAGGAAGTTTATTCAAGGATTCTTTCTGCTATTAAAAAAATTGATAAGACTTAAGACGAAAAAAGAAATAGAAACGATGAAAAAAGGTGGAATTATAACAAGAGATTTACTCCTTTACCTTTCAGAAAAGATTGCCCCTGGTGTAAAAACGAAAAAACTTGACGAATTTGCGGAAGAATGGCTGAAAAGAAAAAATGCTATTCCCGCATTTAAAGGTTACAGGGGATATCCTGCTTCCCTCTGTATCTCCATAAACGACGAAGTTGTCCATGGAATACCCGGAGAAAAAATAATAGAGGAAGGAGACATAGTTAGTATAGATGTGGGAGTTTATTATGAAGGCTTTTATACGGACGGAGCGAGAACCATTCCAGTGGGTAAGGTCTCCCCGAATGCAAAAAAGCTCATTGAGGTGGCAGAAGGGGCATTCTGGAATTCTCTCAAGGTAATAAAGAATGGAGCCAGGGTTGGAGATATCTCCGCAGAAATTCAAGAATTTGTTGAAAAGAACGGGTTTAGTGTGGTAAAAGAATTTGTAGGACACGGAATAGGTTTTGAGCTTCACGAGGAACCCCAGGTTCCAAACTTTGGAATCCGGGGGACGGGAAGCCTTTTGAAAGAAGGAATGACACTGGAAATTGAGCCAATGGTGAATGAGAAGAATTATAAGGTGAAAATAATGGAAGATGGGTGGACAGCAAAGACAGTGGACGGTGGACTTTCAGCCCATTACGAAAATACCATTGCCATTACGGAAGACGGGGTCCTTGTGCTTACTTACTAAGATGGGCAAGAAAGAAGGGTTACAGGTTGAAGGAACAGTGAAAGAGACGCTTCCAAATGCTACCTTCAAAGTGGAACTTCCAAATGGACTCATTGTCACAGCACATGTTTCAGGAAAGATGAGGATGCATTACATAAAAATTTTGCCTGGAGATAAAGTGGTAGTTGAACTTTCTCCATACGACCCCACAAAGGGTAGAATAATATATAGAGGTAAGTAAAATGAAGGTAAAAGCCTCAGTAAAAAAAATATGTGATAAGTGTAAAATTGTGAGAAGAAAAGGGGTGGTGAGGGTAATATGTAAAAACCCAAAACACAAACAAAGACAGGGATAGGAGGAGAAGATGATAAGGATAGCAGGAGTTAATATTCCAGAGGATAAAAAAATCTGGTTTGGATTAACCAAAATCTACGGGATAGGGAGGACGAGTGCATTTAAAATATTAGAAAAAGCAGGTGTCTCTCCTGAGAAGAGAGGATATGAACTAACCGAGGAAGAGATTACCGCGATAAGAAAAATTGTGGAGTCCGAATATAAAGTTGAAGGAGAATTGCGAAAAGAAATACAGCTCAATATAAAAAGGCTCATAGATCTGGGAACCTACCGTGGGTTGAGACATCTAAGGGGTTTACCTGTAAGAGGACAGAGAACGAGAAGCAATGCGAGGACGAGAAAAGGTCCGAGGAGAAGAATTCTTTCCTCCAAGAAGAAAAAAGAAGCAAAAGCCGCAAAGGAGGCAAAAAAGGAGTAAACCATGGCCGGAAAGGTATCTAAAAAGAAAAAGGTAAAGAAATATGTAGAGGATGTAATCTTTCACATTAACGCAACCTTTAATAACACTCATATCAATGTCACCGATCTGCAAGGGAATACTCTTACCTGGTCAAGCGGAGGGCTGAAAGGTTATAAAGGAACGAAAAAAGGAACTCCCCATGCAGCTCAGGTAGCAGCAGAAGATGCAGCTCTAAAAGCAAAAAGCCTTGGGGCAAAAAGGGCTATTATATATGTAAAAGGACCAGGAGCTGGAAGAGAAGCTGCGATTAGAGCAATTCAAGGAACAGGAATTAAAATTGTGATGATCAGGGATGTGACTCCTATCCCCCATAATGGCTGTAGACCACCAAAGAGAAGGAGGGTATAAAAAATGGGAAGAGCAATAGGTCCTGTTTGCAGGAAATGTAGAAGAGCCAATCAAAAGTTATATCTTAAAGGGACAAGGTGTTACACAGATAAATGCAGTATGGAACCCACGAGGAAAAATTATCCTCCCGGACAGCATGGTCCCACTGCAGTTATCAAATTTTCAGATTATGGATTAAGGTTCAGAGAACTTCAAAAGTTGAAAGCAATATATGGAATTCTTGAAAGGCAGTGCAAGAAATATTTCGGAATTGCAAAAAAGGCAAAGGGAGCCACAGGAGAAACTTTTCTCATCCTCATTGAAAGAAGACTTGACAATGTTCTCTACAGGGCGGGTTTTGCCTTAACGAGAAGACAGGCACGGCAGATGGTCGTTCACGGACATATCCTGGTGGGAGATAGAAAAGTAGACCGCCCTTCTTACCTTGTGGAAATAGGAGATGTCATCAGGGTAAAAGATAAAATAAAACCTCTCGTGAAGAACTCAATTTCCCAGCGGAGAAATGCTGTCCCGGCATGGCTTGATGTAAATGATGAAGAAATGAAAATCGTCATAAAAAGATTTCCTGAAAGGCAGGAAATAGATGTGCCCATTAACGAAAGGTTGATTGTAGAATTTTATTCAAGATAATAAAGATACAATAAAGGAGGATAAAGAATGGATGGAAAATTGATAAAACCTGAAAGTATAAAGGTTGAAAGTGACACCCTTACAGATTTTTATGGAAAATTTATAATTGAACCTCTTGAAAGAGGTTATGGGACAACGCTTGGAAATTCTTTAAGAAGAGTGCTCCTGAGCTCCCTTGAAGGCGGGGCTATAACCGCAGTAAAGATAGAGGGAGTAGCACATCCCTTCGGAGCAATTCACGGCGTGGTGGAAGATGTGCTTGACATCATTCTCAATCTAAAAAAAGTAAAATTAAAAATTGATTCCTATGAACCTAAAGAATTGAGATTGAAATCTGAAGGAGAGGGAATGTTGTTTGCAGGAGACATAAAAACCGATGGCACAGTTGAAGTAATAAATGTGGACCAGCACATTCTTACCCTTGCACCTGGAGGAAAAATAGACATGCACATGATTGCAAGAAGAGGAAGAGGATATGTCATGGCAGAAGAAAACAGAAGGGACGAAAAAGGAGTTGGATGGTTTGCAATTGACTCCTTTTTCAGCCCGATAGTAAAAGTCAATTTTGATGTTCAGAATACAAGGGTAGGTGAAAGAACTGATTACGACAAACTCATTATGGAAATATGGACTGATGGCTCCATAACCCCTGAAGAAGCACTCGTCCAGGCAGCCGAGATATTGATTGACCAGTTGAGAATCTTTGTGACCTTTGAAGGGGCAGAAGAGAAAAAAACAAAATATCAGGTGGTTGAAGAAAGCGATAAAAAGGAAATAAAGGAATACCTCTCCAAATCTGTAGATGAACTGGAGATCAGCACACGGGCTGCTAATTGTTTGAGAGAAGCGGGAATAAGGACAATTGCGGAGCTTATCCAGTTAAAGGAAACGGACTTGCTAAAGAAGAAAAATTTTGGTAGAACATCTCTAAAGGAAATAAAAAAGAAACTTGCAGAATTAGGACTATCTCTCGGTATGAAGCTGGATGAGATACAGAAAATAAAGAAAAAGGTGAGGATAAGCGATGAGACATAGAAAAAATTTCAACAAACTGAGCAGACCTTCTTCCCACAGGCTTTCCATGCTGCGTAACCTTGCTGTTTCTTTGATAAAACACGAGAGAATCATAACTACCGTGCAAAAGGCAAAAGAAGCAAGAAGAGTGGTTGAGAGACTTATCACCTACGGAAAAAAAGGAACACTTCACGCAAGAAGACTCTGCGCAAGTATTGTTCAGGATAACGAGGTGGTGAGAAAAATTTTCGGGGAGCTTGCTGAAAGGTATAAAAACAGAAATGGTGGTTATACGAGAATAATAAGGATTGGTTACAGAAAAGGGGATGGAGCGGAACAGGCTTTGTTTGAGCTCGTGGACAGACCTTTGAAAGAGGAAAAGAAGAAATAGATTTTGAAATGATTTGTGGAGGAGAGGTATACTAATGCTGAAAACCATTTTAAAAGATTATCCGAAAGAATTCACCTTAAAGGATAAAAAGACAAAAGTTGTGGTAAGACCGATGGAGGCTTCTGACAGAAACGGGCTTCTTAAATTTTTCCGTTCCCTCAGTGAGAAGGACCGGCTGTATCTGAGGCATGATGTAACCCTTGAAGAGACAATAGATAAATGGGTGAAAAACATAAATTATGAAAGGGTCTTTCCACTCCTCGCACTTCACGAAAAAGCCATTGTTGCTGATGCGACACTTCACCGAAATGAATATAGCTGGACGAGACATGTAGGGGAGATAAGAATAGTAGTCGGGGAAGCATATAGGAGGAAGGGACTGGGTTTTCTACTTCTAAAAGAGATATTCTATGTTGCCCTCAGAATGGGGCTTCACAAATTGGTTGCGGAAACTGCGGAGGACGATCTCTCCGCGGTTAGAATGCTTGAAAAAATGGGTTTTCAAAAAGAAGCAGTATTAAAAAACCACATAATGGACCCGAGAGCGGTCAAGCACAACCTTCTCATTATGAGTAATGATGTTGAAACACTTCTAAGGCATATGGCAGATCTGGAAAAAGAACTTTTCCCATCCAGGACAATGGAAGAATAGGAAAGGTGCTTCAATTTTTCAAAAGATAGGAAAGATTTAATAAGAAAAAATTGACATAAGTTTTTTTATTATATATCCTTTTAACCATGAGAAAAAAAGTGGGTTTAATTCTATCTTTCTTAATTGCTCTTATCGCTTACGGAGAGGAAAGAAAGGTTTTTGTGGCAGAGATTGATGGCCCAATAAATCCCGCAGTTCAGGAATATTTAGCCAATGTAATAGAAAGGGCGGAAAGAGAAAACGCTGAATTAGCCTTAATTCTCATGGACACCCCAGGTGGACTTGATGAATCTATGAGGAAGATAATAAAAGATATTGAGAACTCCTCTGTGCCGGTAGCGGTTTTTGTTTATCCCCCTGGTGCAAGGGCTGCCTCTGCAGGAGCTATTATTGCCCTTTCTGCTCATGTGGTAATAATGGCACCCGGAACAAACATAGGAGCAGCCCATCCCGTAATGATGGGTGGAGAGAAAATGGATGAGGAGATGAAAAAAAAGGTGGTCAACGATGCAATTGCCTTTGCAAAAAGTCTTGCAAGGAAACACGGAAGGTCTGAAGTGTGGGCTGAAAAAGTAGTGAAGGAAAGTATTTCCTATACCGCGGATGAGGCTCTTAAAGAAAAGGTGATTGAATTTGTAGCAAAAAATCCTGAAGAATGTCTGGAGAAGCTTGACGGGTACAAAGTAAACACGGTTGTGGGAGAGAAAGTGTTAAAGACAAAAGGAGCGAAGATAATAAAAATGGAAATGGGATGGAGAGAGAAATTGCTAAACACCTTTTCAAATCCAAATATAGCCTACATCCTCCTCATGATAGGTATGTGGGGAATATTCTTTGAGCTTTCCCATCCGGGAGCGATATTTCCAGGAGTTGTGGGAGCGATCTGCCTTATCCTCGGTCTTTATTCCCTCCATACGCTTCCTGTTAACTTTGCGGGGGTGGCATTAATCCTTTTGGGTCTGATTTTGTTTTTTGCAGAAATAAAACTACCAAGTTACGGAATGCTTGCACTTGGTGGAGTGATATCCATCCTTTTAGGCACAATCATGCTCTTTAAATCCTCTCCCCCCTATTACCGGGTTTCCCTTCATGTAGTTTTGCCCCTCTTCCTTTTTACTATCCTCTTCTTCGGAACTCTCGCATATATTGCAATTAAAGCACAATTTCAAAAGCCCTTTGTTGGTATAGAAGCTCTTATCGGAGAGGAGGGGGAAGCGGTAACAGATATAGACCCTGAAGGAAAAGTTTTTGTCCACGGCGAATACTGGGATGCCCACTCAGATACCCCCATAAAAAAGGGAGAGAGGGTGAAGGTAGAAAATATTAAAAAATTCAAAGTAATAGTGAAAAAAGTGACATAAATTTAAAACCTTTCATTACTCTGTCAAACAGCCTTACGAAAAACCTTCTTATCCTCCTCACCTTCCTTATTTTTATGAAAAAAAGCGTAAGGCATTTCAAAATCCACGCATTCTCCAATCCATTCACATATTCTGTGAGAAAGACTCTTTCCAGTCCATGAAGGTCCATCCTTGATATGTCAATTGCCCTCTTCAAAAACGAAGGCGGATTTTTCAAAATCCTTGCCCTGTTTATATCAACCAGATAAATTTTATCACCCTTGATGAGAAAATTGGAGAGGTTCAGGTCCCTGTAATAGATGGAGATTTCATGGATTTTTCTAACGAGACGGGCAATTTTTTTTATTATCTCTTTCCGAAATTCGCCTTCAGACTTTAAAACTGCTTCGCGGACGCTCAAATGCTCTCCGATATCCTCTGTAACATAAATGTCCTCAACCACAAAGCCAATTTTCCTCTTTTCACAGGAAAGAATGGGTTTGGGGGTATCAATCCCATTCTGGAGCATATAAAGGGCTGTTCTGTAAGCCCTGAACGAAGAAGATGCTCTTAATGGACTGAGGAGAAAAGAAAAAGGCTTTTTCCTTCTGAAAATTTTTATAAAAATCGGCGTGCCCTTATAAAAGGTTCTTCCAAGGATATTGGGTTTCAGCCTTAAAACCTCATATTTTTTCTCTTTGATAATCTCCAGAACCTCCCGAACCTCTTCTCCATTGAGGGAAGAAATGGTCTTTTCTGCAAAGTCTTTACTCAAATGCTATTGCTGAAAAACTAACAGCAGAGCCGTCATCGGGAGAATAGGCATATTCGTAGGAAATAAGCCTTCCTTTTTGATTCTCAATGATTGAAAGGAGGGTATAAATGGGAGGGAAACCACAAACCCTTGTCCTGTTTTTTATTGTTTCAATCTCTCTGAAAAGCAATGAGGGATTCCCGCTCTGGATGCTGTTTATGATTGCAGTATCTATTGCCTCCATTGCAGAAAGTTCAGAGATTCCAAGGGGCTCAGGGTCTCCAAATCTCGGTCCAAGATGGGAAAGGTCTGCAGCACAGATACAAAGGAAATCCCTTCCATTTAAAACCTCTTTTACTGCTGAAAAAAACTTCTTAAAACTCTCATCCTCAGAGGGTTCAATGCCTTTTTCAACGAATCTATCAAAAGAATTGACAAGAAGGGGGATAACTTCAAAACCAGTTCCGTAAAGGAAACTCAAAAAGAGAAGGGGAAATTCAACGGAATGCTCATTTTTGAACGCAAATTCCTCCCTGCAAAGGTCTAAACCGCAGATTTCGTTAATTCTTTTAACAGAATTTTTGTCCGTCCTTATCCTTCCGAAGGGAATAAGAAAATCCTTCATGGTAAGGATAAATGGAGCTTCATCTTCTGCAAAGTGGGCTGTTCCGATGAGAAGGATAATTTCCGGACACCTCCTTTCCTTCAAGCATGAAAATCCTTTTGCGTAAACGCTTTTACCCCTTTCAAGGTCAATATGAGGCACAATCAATGCCCTTCCGTTAAACTTTTCGCTCCCCCATGAGCTCATTATCCTTTCAATATAAATTCTCAATTCCCTTTCATCGGAGGGATATGCCTTTCCCATAAGAGCTGGCTCTCGCACATCACTTGAACGAAATTCTTCCTCTATCTCCATTTTCTTTCTCAGGAACCTCTCATTGTTCAACATGTAATTTTCATCAAGTTTTTTGACAAATTCCTCTATCTGCTCGGAAAAAAGCATAATTCCATATTTCCTCATCCATTCCACCTGAAGGTCCTTCAAATCCCTTGTTCCGTCCATAAGGAATATAAGGTAGAGAAATTCTTCATCTATAATGAGGGTATTTTCTGATATTCCAAAGGGGTCTCTCAAAATTACCTTTCCACCCCTCAGAGGGATTATTTCAATTTTTCTTACCCGTGGTTTATCCACCTACTCCTTTTCTTCAGACCTTTTTAACACCTCATCGTTCAAATTAGGGTCATCGGGAACTTCTATTGCCTGATAATAATTTTTCCCTTCAATCATGCTTCTCAAAAGGTTATAGAGGATATCACCTGTCCTCTGACCGAGTGAAACACTTTCTTCATACTGATTTGGATGTCTTATCACATCAAGCTTCTTCCCTGGAGGATTGATATCCCTCAGGTAATCTGAATAGAGATTCCATAAATCATCCATAAGCGACTGAAATGTGAGTTTGCTATAGGAATAAGGAAGGTCAAAGACCTGCCACAATCCACCATTTGCATTTAAAACTATATCTATAAGACCTGCGTATTGTTTTATCTGGTCAAATATACCTTCATAAAGTGGAAGAAAATCGCTTCTCGGAGGCGTATAGCCTACTGTTGAGTTTGTTTCAGCAGTTATGAAGAAGAGTGAATAACCATTTCTTTCTGCAAGGGGGACAAGCCCCTCTATCTCTCTCGCATTTATTGGATTTATTGAGTTTGTGTAAAACTTCGGATAATTCGGATCTTCTGGAATTTCTCCAAGACCTTCCGGTGCACTCTTCCAGAAAATAGAGCTTTTCTTCCTTCCAATTACATATTCGGGGAAGAACTCCGCAGGTGTGGTTATGAACCCAATCTTCTTATCCTCATACATCCTGTGGAGTTTAAATGAGACGAGATTAATCGGCAGTTTGAAACATCCGAAAGGACCACATGAGAAATTGTCTTTTGAAAGCTCTTTTTTATAAATTATGTCCTTTATCTTTTCTGCATCCACATCCTTTCCAACGAGAACGAGCCCACCCTTGAATATATCAAGTTTTGCAGCCGCATAAAAGATTGGGTTCTCAAAAGGAAGAAATACAAACCTTCTTTCATTCAGAAGTTCCACAGGTAGATATGAACTGGACCTTTCAAGCCCTTCAAGGACAAACCTTCCTATGAACCTCCCAAGGCTTTCAGCCCTCTCCTTTGCCCATATCGCTGGTTTTATGTTTTCAATTTTTGTGAAATCTATTTCCTCCCCTGTATATCTTTCTCCACTCCTCAAAAGGAAATTTCCATCCTCATCCATCTTCGGAATACATGTCCCAAGTGGGGTTGTAAGTCCTCCCTCAGGACCAATCTGGAACATGCACCCTCCACCTGTTTTCTTCTCAATGAATGAACATAGATATCCTGGATAGTCTGCTGAGATGGCTGTATTATCCTGTTCCATAACCTCAGCATGATTTCCCCATACCACGAATGTGAAAACAGGCTTCTCATTTTCATCAAGAAACTGGATTGAATAAATGTTATAGTCTATTACAAATGGCATCCTTCCATCGGTAATCAGATACCTTTCAAGGAATTTATCTGTTTTATCCTCAAATGGAGTGAAACACTGGTCATACCTTTTAGCCTTTTCTTCCGCACTCTCCCATACTGAATTTATTGATTCAGAGGTGCAGGGGGTTGAATAAGTTGTCGCTTCATACTGATAGTTATAAAGTTCAATGTCATCCCTTCCACTTGTTCCGTTCATGTCGCAGTCAACATTCATCTTCGTGTATATCCCCTCTTTGAAGAGGTCAAAGTCTATCCCTTCATTGAAATACCCATCATTGTTGCAGTCAATCTCAAACTTTTCCCCTTTACTAATTTTGCACACTCTCTCAGGCTCGGATGGATGGGGTGTTTCTCCCTTGAAAAATCTCACATATTTATATGGCTTCATATTTTCCAGAGCCTTCTTAACAGCAGAAACTGCTTTCCTCTCAACAAAAGCCCAGTATTCTGAATTAAATCCAGAAAGAGGAAACTGGACATCCTCTTCAGCAAGGGCAGGAAGCCTCAAAAGGTCCTTGAGGTATAGATTTTGAACAATTATGAGGTCTATATTGTGAATAAGGTCTGGACCCCATAAGCCCTGAAGGTCAGGTGCTTCATGGTCGTGAAGGGTAAAGACGAGGAGGTTCTCCTTCTTTATTGTTCCTCCTGAAACCCCTTCAATCCTTTCCCTCAGGTTTGCAAGATGAACCGGAGAAAGTCCAATTGTGTCAATGGAAAGAAAGACTACATAATTTTTGTCCTTTGTTATTACCGCACTCCTTATAGTTATCGGAGCATCAGGGTCATACCCTGTTGCAGGTCTTGCAAAATCAAACCCTCCAAGCCAGATTGCATCAAACCATCCATTTTTGTTCGCATCAATGAAACCCTCCTGGCAGTTAGAAGGGTCTGTAGCAGGATTGTTCATAAATCCCTGAAATGTGTAATTTTTATTCTTTGGGCATATACTTTTTGGTATCTGGACCGGAACCTCAAAACAGAATTCGGCATCACAACTTCCATCTTCAGAGTATGGATGGGGTGTTATGTCTTCAACCGCAAAACCGACAAAATTCCCCTCTTTCAAATGAAGAGAAAACTCCCTTTTCATCTCTCCTGAACAGGAGAGAAAAGCTGTCAAAAAGAAAATGCTCACCTTCTTCATCTTTTCACCCATTTTAAATTTATATTAAAAAATCCAGTCCAGCTCTCATACCTTCCATTTGCCGATGGCCATCTCGTTGAATTCTTCACATCCCTTGGCATGAAAAATACCTGCTGTGTATCCGCTCTCAGGTAAAATCCCTTCCCCAGACCAAATTCTGCACCGAGTGTAAAAAGAACTTTATCAGAGTCAAAAAGGTCCGCCCCAACAGTTGCCTCCTTTATCGCACTTCTGTCAAAACCTATGGTTCCAAGAAATGCCACACTTTCCTTCCACCACCACTTTGAAGAAAGTGAAACAGCAAATGCATCTTTAAACCTCTGCTCCTCATCCATCTCTTCGGGAATAAACGGACTTGTCTTTTCAGGAAACCTGAAGTGGAAACCGTCAAACTGGTTCCAGTTAACGAATTCAAAATATCCCCTAAGCCTCAACCTTTTGAATGGATAATAATCAACTGAAAACTTGTATGTCTGCGGATATGTGGCTTTGAGCTCTCCCTCTGCCTCTGCGATGTTTTCACTCATCAAAATCCTCGCTGTCTCCCCAACAGGGGTAATCCTTATCACCCCATGGTTTTCAATATTCACGGGAGATGTGTAGGAAAATCCTGCTATGAGAGAAGAATTGCAGGCATAAAGAACTCCTACCCCCACATTCCATGAATTGCCCGCAAAATTGTCAAGTTCAAGTTCAGCATCCATAAATGGGTCCTCCGGATACCCTCCTGTAACCTTTGTAAGGTTGTATAATTTTTTTGAGGAAATTAATGACCTGACATAGGAGAGGCTTATGCCAAGGTATAGATTTCTGAAAACCTCGTATGCAAATCCCGCTGTGCTGAAAAATGTGGTTATGTTTCCCTCCTCACTCTGGTATACCTGTGCTCCGTTTTCATCCCACTTTGAGGAGGTTCCAAAGGGGGCATAGAATCCTATGCCAAACCTCGCCCTTTTGTATGGAATAACAAATCCAATGTATGGAAGAGGGTTTACATTTAACAGATTACCCTTTTTCTCTTCCGATGTTTCCATCTCAATCCATCTTTCATCTTTGTAAATGTAGGTATAGGTAATCCCCCTTGAGTATTCAATTTTTCTCGTTATAAGGCTGAGGTCAAGAACCCCCTCAAAATGATTGACAAGACCCATTCCTGCTGGATTGAAGAAAACCGCTCCCGCATCTCCCTGTGTCGGAGCACCCTCACCTCCGTTAAGAGGTTTTATATAAAATCCGCTTCCCTTTGCTTCAGAAACGAGGAAAAGTAGAAAAATCAGTGCAATCCATTTTTTCATTAGAAAAAAATGTTATAGAAAAAAAATGATTTTTCAAGTATTTTTTCTCTTCTCCTTATAAAAGAAAAAAGGGGGCTTCCGCCCCCCTTTCGCTCGCAGATGTCCTTCAAAAACCCTATTATTCCTCTGCGAGGAACTTGCCCTCTCTTAACATCTGGATGGTAACTGATTTTGGTCTTTCAATTGGTGCACCAACTGCTCTCGCCCAGACTGCCTGAGCAGTCATTCCCATTGCCCTTGAAACACCGAAAAGAACAGTGTAGTAGTCAAACTCAACAACCCCGTAATGATACTGAAGGGCTCCGGAGTGGGCATCAACATTGGGCCATGGATTCTTTGCCTTTCCGTGCTTCTTTAGAACCTCAGGAACAACCTCAAATACGGTGCTTACTGTTTTGAAGATAGGATCATCGGGAAGGTATTTTAAAGCAAACTCCCTCTGTGCTGTATATCTCGGGTCAACATTTCTCAGAACCGCATGCCCGTATCCGGGAATAACCCTTCCTGCATTGAGTGTATCCCAGGCATACTGTTCAACCTGCTCCTTTGTGGGAACACCACCGAATCTCTTCATGAGGTCAAGAATCCATTTCAGACATTCCTGGTTTGCAAGCCCGTGAAGCGGTCCCGCAAGTCCATTCAGTCCAGCTGAAACTGAATAATAGATGTCTGAAAGAGCTGAACCCACGAGGAAGCTTGTATGGGCACTTACATTTCCGCTTTCATGGTCGCTGTGAAGAATAAGATAGAGCCTCATAAGGTTGTAATACTCTGGATTGTCAATTCCCATCATGTGCGCATAGTTTGCTCCCCAGTCAAGCTTCGGGTCAGGTGGAATCTGAACATCATCTTTGTAAGTTCTTCTGTAGATGTATGCTGCGATCACCGGCATCTTTGCAAGGAGATTAAGACAATCTTCAAACATTGGCTCCCAGTATTCCTCCCTCTTCATCCCTTCGTTATACCTTTTTGCAAATAATGACTCCTTCTGAAGTGCGAGAACACCAATGGAAATCTGGGTCATTGGATGGGTATTGGCGGGGAGAGCCCTTATGACATCATAAACATACTGAGGGACAGCCATCCTGTTTTTCACTTCATTTTCAAGTTCCTCAACCTCTTCCTTCGTCGGAATATCACCTGTTAGAAGGAGATACCATAAACCAAGAGCGTATGGCTCATCGTTCGGTGAAGGTTTGGGAAGCTTCTGCCTCACCTCCGGGATGGTGTATCCGCGGAACCTTATTCCTTCTATCGGATCCAGATAAGAAGTCTCACAGATGAGGCATTTAATTCCTCTCATCCCACCCCACACCTGGTTAACCTTTACCCTGTCAATCTCCTTCTCACCGTGTTCCTTTAACAAACTCTGAACATCATTCCTCCACTGTGGTATCAGCTCCCTCAACCTTTTCTTTAGTTTTATTTCTCCCATTTTAACACCTCCTAAAATTATTTTTTATTCAAAGCCTCTTCAGCGAGGCGAAATCCTATCTCCATCGCCTTCTTATTCATATCCTCTGTCCCCTTTGGAATCCTCGCAAGAATTGCCTTCTCTATGCTTTCCCTCTTTACTATGTTTGTCAACCCGACAAAAGTAGAGAGGGCGATGATGTTTAGAAATATGTCCCGTCCGAGTTCATTTCTCGCGATTCTCAAAAATGGAAATTTGTATAAGCGATAATTTCCCTCCGGAACATCCGGAACGAGGTCTTCATCAACTATTACTATTCCACCGTCCTTCACATCTTTTATATACTTCCTCGCCGCCTCCTGGGTAAAACATAGAAGGGCATCAGCCTTTACAACCTTGGGATAGTCAATTTCTTCATCACTTATTACAACTTCGGATTTGCTCGCTCCACCTCTTGATTCAGGTCCATACGACTGGGTCTGAACAGCATTTCTTCCTTCTATTATTGAGACAGCCTCCGCGAGAATTATTCCCGCAAGAATTATCCCCTGCCCTCCTGAACCACTAAATCTCACCTCGTATCTTTCAGCCATTTTTCTTACTCCTTAAATTTTCTACCATCTTCCAGTATCTTTCACAGTATTCCTCTCTCACCTCTTCTTTCAGAATCCCTGTTAGAATCTTTCCTGCCCTCTGCTCCGGTGGAAGTTTTTCAGCTGCCTTTGCGGGCAAGGTTAAGGATTTCAACCACTCAATATTCTCCACTGCAGTAGGTCTTTTGTTCCTCCTTCCATAGTTTGTGTGGCAGTGACCAACAACCTCAACAACCGAAAATCCCTTATGAGTTAAAGCCCTTGCAACGAGGTCTTCTATCTGGGCAGTATAAAATATGGTTGTCCGTGCGACAAAAGTAGCTCCTGCTCCAGCAGCAAGAGCGCACAGGTCAAACGGTGGGTCTATGTTCCCATAAGGGGTAGTCGTTGTCCTTCCACCTTCAGGTGTAGTTGGAGAATGCTGACCACCTGTCATTCCGTAGTTGTAGTTGTTGTAAATTACCGTTGTTATATCAATGTTTCTCCTGCAGGCATGAATAAAATGGTTTCCACCGATTGCGGCCATGTCTCCATCCCCCGCAATACACACCACGGTGAGTTCGGGCTTGAAGAGCTTTATTCCTGTAGCAAAGGACAGCGCCCTTCCATGAGTTGTATGTAATGTGTTTGCGTCCACATATCCGGGGACTCTGCTCGTGCATCCAATTCCCGATACGACAACAAGTTTGTTTTTATCAATTCCCACTTTATGAAAAGCTCTGAAAATCCCTTTTAGCATTATGCCAATTCCGCATCCCTCACACCATATATGAGGGAATTTTTCAGCCCTTATGTAATATTCGTAATTAAAGGACATCGCTGTTCTCCTTTATCTTCTTAATTATCATTGAAGGAGAGATTGGTTCAGTATTTATTGAATTCACTCCCACTATCCTTGCATCTGTTTTTACGCATCTGTCCACTTCAAGAATCAGCTGTCCCAGGTTCATCTCGGGAACAACTATAAGCTTTGCCTTCCGAGCTGCTTCTTTGACATAATTGTCCGGGAACGGCCATATTGTCATAATTTTCAGAAGCCCGACCTTTATCCCTTCTTTCTTCAATGTGTTATAAACAGATTTTGCGCTCCTGAATGTTGAACCGTAAGCAATTATAAGAACCTCGCAATCCCCACAATCCCATTCCTCAATCTTTATGATTTCGTCAAGGTGTTTGTATATCTTTGCCATCATGAACCTTTCCATTCTTTCTATTATTTCTCCATTGTTCGTAGGAAATCCGGTTTCATCGTAGTTCAATCCTGTTATGTGAAATCTATAACCCTCTCCGTATGCGGGAAGAGGTGGAACATCACCTTCTTTCTCGTAATAAAATGGCTTATACTCTTCAGGCGGACATGTGGGTTTCTTTCTGTTTATTACCTCTATCTCACCTGGCTCTGGAAAAACCATCTTTTCTCTCATGTGCCCTACTATTTCGTCACTGAGCACAATAACAGGCGTCCTGAACTTTTCAGCAAGATTGAAAGCCCTCACCGTTTCCGTGAAGCACTCCTGCACGCTGGTGGGACAGACCGCAATGATAGGATGGTCTCCGTGTGTGCCCCATCTCGCCTGCATGACATCGGACTGAGAAGGACCTGTCGGATAGCCTGTTGAAGGACCCCCTCTCATAACATTCACTATCACGCAAGGTGTTCCAGTAAGACAGGCAAATCCTATATGTTCTTGCATGAGAGAAAATCCAGGACCGCTTGTTGCTGTCATTGCTTTTGCACCTGCAAGAGATGCACCTATAACAGCACCCATTGAGGCTATTTCATCCTCCATCTCAATAAATGCTCCCCCCCTTTTCGGAAGTTGTTCTGAAAGATACTCGGCAATCTCCGATGAAGGCGTTATTGGATATCCTGCATAAAAATTCAAACCTGCGTAAAGTGCCCCCTCTGCACAGGCATAATTCCCTGCCATAAATCTGACTTTTCTTTCAGCCATTTTCCACCTCATCCACATATATTGCAAAATCAGGACACATAAGTTCGCATCTCATACAGGCATTACATCCACTTATATTTACCACCACTACCGTCTCCAGCTCCAGCTTAAGAACCTTTCCTGGACAATAAGTGACACATATATTGCACACCTTGCACCTTCTTTCATCAACCGTTATAACCACAGGTCCCTTTGTTCCTTTTCCTTCATATCTCCTTATCGCGGAAGGAACCTTTTCTTTTATCTCTATCAGCTTTCTTTCCTGCCCCATTTTTACACCTTTATTCCCTTTTCTTTAATCACCTTTTCTACTGTCTCTCCTATCATTGCTGGTGAAGGGACCACAATCACTCCTGCCTTCTCAAGCGCTGCCATTTTATCCTTTGCCGCACCTGTTCCTCCGGAGATTATTGCTCCCGCGTGTCCCATCCTCTTACCTTTAGGCGCAGTTTGACCTGCTATAAAAGCCACAACAGGTTTTGTCACATTCTCTTTTATGAACTCTGCAGCTTCCTCTTCAGCAGTTCCTCCTATCTCACCAATGAGAACTATTACCTTCGTTTTTCTGTCTTTCTGAAAGAGTTTTAAAATATCAACAAATGTTGAGCCGGGGATTGGATCCCCTCCTATTCCAACGCATGTGGATTGCCCTATTCCCCTCCTCGTGAGCTGATAAACCGCCTCGTATGTTAGTGTTCCACTTCTTGAAACAATCCCAACCGGACCGGGCTTGTGAATATAACCGGGCATTATTCCCATCTTGCATTCACCCGGCGTAATAATTCCCGGACAATTGGGTCCTATGAGAACACTCTTTGTATGCTTCTTCAGATATTCCTTTACCCTGAGCATATCAAGTGCGGGAATCCCTTCTGTGATACAGACAATAACTTCAATTCCGGCATCAGCTGCCTCAATAATGGCATCCGGAGCAAATGGCGCCGGGACAAAAATCATTGAAGCATTGGCATTTGTTGCCTCAACAGCTTCTTTGACCGTATCAAAAACTGGAATACCATCAACAGTAGTGCCACCTTTTCCCGGGGTCACTCCCCCCACTATGTTTGTGCCATACTCTTTACATTTAAGAGTGTGAAATCTTCCCTGCTCTCCAGTGATACCCTGTGTTATAACTCTCGTATTCTTCCCCACAAGTATTCCCATAGCAACCTCCTAACTCACTCTTTTTGCCGCCTCAACAGCCTTTTTCCCACCATCCGCCATATCTGAAGCAAGTTCTATTTTCAAGCCGGACTCAGAAAGAATCTTCCTGGCTTCCTCCACATTTGTCCCTTCAAGACGCACAATAAGTGGAACCTTCACTCCAAGTTCCTTTGCAGCCTCAACAAGACCAGATGCTATAATGTCGCATCTCATTATTCCACCAAATATGTTCACAAAAATTGCCTTTACCTTTGGGTCTTTCAGAATTATGCGAAAAGCCTGTGTAACAGCCTCTTTTGATGCACCTCCTCCCACATCAAGAAAGTTTGCTGGTTCACCTCCATAATACTTGAGAATATCCATTGTGGCCATGGCAAGACCTGCACCATTGACAAGACAGCCTATCGTGCCATCAAGGCTTATATAGTTCAGTTTGAACTTGCTTGCCTCAACCTCCTTTGGATCCTCTTCCTCAAAATCCCTGAGTTGCGCTATGTCCGGATGCCTGAAAAGAGCACTGTCATCAAAGTTTATTTTGGCATCAAGTGCAAGGAGTTTGCCATCTTCTGTGAGAATAAGGGGGTTTATCTCAGCAAGTGAACAATCCTTTTCCATGAAAAGCCTGTAAAGGTTAATAACGAAGCTACTAAAATCTTTCACAAGGGTCCTATCAATCCCCATCCCTTTTGCAAGAGCCATAGCATGATAACTCTTCAGCCCTGTAAATGGGTGGGGATAAATTTTTATTATTTTTTCTGGAGAGCGTTTAGCGACCTCTTCAATTTCAACTCCGCCTTCCGATGAGCCCATAATTACAACCCTTTCCTTTGACCTGTCTATCACAACTCCGAGATAAAACTCCTTCTTTATCTTTGATGCCTTTTCCACAAGAACCTTCCGGACAAGCTTTCCCTGCGGACCTGTTTGATGGGTTACAAGGGTTTTGCCTATGAGCTCGGATGCAGCTCTATACACTCCTTCTGCATCTTCTACTATCTTTATTCCACCAGCCTTCCCTCTTCCACCCGCATGAATTTGAGCCTTTACCGCGAAGGGACCGCTTCCAAGTTCTTCTGCCACCTTCTTCGCTTCCTCAGGGGAGAATGCGACTTTTCCTTCTGGCACCGCCACCCCATAACTTCTCATCAGCTCCTTTGCCTGATATTCGTGGATATTCATTTATTTTCCTCCTTTAATAGCCGCTTTCTTGAGCTGATTTATAGCGTATGTAGTATCAATGCTTTTCGGGCAGGCATCAAAGCAGTTAAATATAACATGGCACCTCCACACACCTGTTGACTCATCAGAAACCGCCTCCAGCCTCTCTTCTTTTCCTTCATCCCTTGAATCCGCATAAAATCTATATGCCTTAACGAAAGCTGCTGGTCCAAGGTATTCTGAATTAAACCATAATGATGGGCAGGATGAGGTGCAGGAACCGCACAAAATGCACATAGTAAATTGTTCGTATTTCTTGAAATCCTCCGGAGATTGAAGCCTTTCTTTTTCGGGTGGAGGGGTTTTGCTGATCATATATGGAATGACCTTTTCCAATTTCCTGAAGAAGGTGTCAAAATCCACAACGAGGTCCTTTATGATTCTAAATCCATTTAAAGGTCTGATGGTTATTATCTCTTTCTTCAATTTAACTACCTGAGTGTTACAGGCGAGACGGTTTTTTCCTGCTATGTTCATTGCACAGGAACCGCATATTGCGCTCCTGCAGGACCTCCTGAATGATAGGGAACCGTCCTGCTTAGCCTTTATCTCGTGAAGAACATCAAGAACGGTCATTTCTTCATTTACATCAACTTCATAATCAACATATCTTGGTTTTGAGTCCTTTTCAGGGTCGAACCTCATTATCCTGAATACCTTCTTCATCTTTCTCCTCCCTTAATACTTCCTTTCCGTAGGCTGGAACCTGGTTATAACAACGGGCTTATATTCAAGTGTGATTTCTCCATCAACCCTTCTTGCAAGAGTGTGTTTGAGCCAGTTAGCATCGTCCCTTTTTGGATAGTCCTTTCTGTAATGAGCTCCCCTTGACTCCTTCCTCTCAAGGGCTCCAAGAACTATTACCTCCGAAAAATCAAGGAGATGACTCGTTTCAAGAACATCCACAAAATCTGTATTGAAGACCGAGCCCTTATCTCTTACACGAACATTTTTGAATCTCTTCTGAAGCTCTCTTATTTTTTCAAGAGCCTCTTTCAGCTGGCTTTCAGTTCTGAATACACCGCAATTCTTTGTCATGGTTTCCTGAAGCTGAGCCTTTATCTCCGCGACATTTTCTTTACTATCCCCTTCAAAAAGGCTCTCCACATATTTCCTCTCTTTCTCAATATCTTCCCTGGGAATGGGCTCTCTTTTCAATTTAGGAAGGTCTTCTTTTATGGTCCTTGCCGCCCTTCTTCCAAAAACTACTGCTTCAAGAAGGGAATTCGTTCCAAGTCTGTTTGCACCATGAACGGATACGCAAGCACATTCACCTGCTGCATAAAATCCCGTTATCACCTTTTTATCCACTCCGAAAATCACCCTTCCATAAATATCTGTCGGTATCCCGCCCATTGAGTAATGTGCTGTGGGCTGGATGGGAACGGGTTCCTTTGTCGCATCAACCCCAAGATAGTCCCTTGCAATTTCATAAACCTGCGGAAGCCTTTCAAGAATCCTCTCTGCCCCGAGGTGTCTGAGGTCCAGATAGACATAATCCTTCTTACCAATTCCCCTTCCTTCATCTATCTCCTGCTGGATTGCTCTTGAAACGACATCTCGTGGAGCAAGCTCCATCATCTTCGGGGCATATCTCTGCATAAACCTCTCGCCAAGGTCATTTAAAAGGTATGCTCCCTCTCCTCTGCAGGCTTCCGAAAGAAGGATTCCATGTTTATAAAGACCTGTTGGATGGAATTGGACGAATTCCATATCTTCTATCTGGAGACCCGCCCTTAAAACCACCGAAAGTCCATCACCGGTATTTGCGTGGGCATTTGATGTGATTTTGAAAGCCCTTCCATATCCACCGGTTGCGAAGAGCACAGCCTTTGTATTGAACACCTCAATCCTTCCGCTCTTGAGGTCGTAAGCCATTATCCCTCTCATAATCCCGTCGCGGACGAAAATGGAAATCATGTAATACTCGGAATAGAAACGAACTTTTTTCTTCACACACTGCTCATAAAGGGTATGAAGTATGGCATGACCCGTAATATCAGCTGCGTAAACAGCCCTTGGATGGGAATGACCTCCAAATGGACGCTGTGCAAGCTTCCCATCTGGAAATCTGCTGAAGGGACATCCCATATGCTCAAGCTCATATATGTTTTCGGGAGCTTCGTTAACAAGAATTTCTATGGCATCCTGGTCTCCAAGGTAATCACTTCCCTTAACTGTATCAAACATGTGGGCTTCAAGACTGTCCTCGGGGTCAGCGTTCTTCAAAACTGCTGCAATCCCTCCCTGTGCAGCACCTGAATGAGACCTCGTAGGGTAAACCTTCGTTACCACTGCTACATCTACAGTATCAGCAAGTTCTACTGCCGCCCTTAATCCTGCGAGACCTGCACCTACTATAATTACATCATGCTCTACCATTTTCTTACCTCCTCATAGTGGCTTAACAGAAAGAAGTGAATTCATCCCCCACAGGAATAGAATAACTCCCGCAATCAATAGTCCTATTGAAACTAACCTTCTCAAAAAATTCGGGATTCTGAAATCAAAAATCACCATCCTCAATCCAACCATCGCATGATATATAACTACAACCAAAAAAACTATGTAAAAAGCCTTCCAGGATGGATTTGAAAGCCTTTCTGCAACATCCCTGTAGATATACTCTCCCGTCTTATTTGCAAAGTGAAGAACCCAGAAATGAACTGCAAGACCTATGAGAAGAAGTATGCCCGACAACCTCTGAAGATACCATATCAAAGAGCTAACCCTTCTCATCTTTTCACCTCCTTAATGTAGAGCATGCCTTATTATCGGATATCCACCAACGAGAACCACAATTATAACCACTGCAAAAAGAGCCCAGAAAAGACCCTTGTGATATTTTGATTCCATACCGAAATCGCTCATTATCACCCTTATCCCATTTAAGCCGTGATAGACAAACACACCAAAAAGTCCCACCTCAAGAATTTTAAAAATTAAGATGTTCATCTTAGCCATCAAATTGTTGAAACTATCAGGACCCTTTGCGAGACTCCTTAAAACAGTCAAATGCAAAAGAAGATAAAGGACGAGGGCAAGCCCTGTAAGCCTGTGAAGTATCCATGCAAAGAGACCGGTATTCAATCCGTATCGGAATTTCACTGCTTTATAAAGCACATCCTTTCTAACTACCTCTTTCATCTCATTACCTCCTTACCCAATTCTGAACTTTTCTACCCCCATTTTATAAAGGTCATTTCCAAGAACATCATTTACCACAATAACCGGGAAATCCTCAACCTCAAGCTTCATTATTGCTTCCGGACCGAGGTCCTCATATGCCACTACAGTGGCTGACTTTATCCGTTTTGAAAGAAGTGCTCCTGCTCCACCTGTTGCTCCGAAATAAACAGCCTTGAACTTCTTACATGCCTCAATAACTTCCTGGGACCTTCCGCCCTTTCCTATCATCCCTTTCAAGCCATGTTCAATGAGAAGGGGAGCATAAGAATCCATCCTTCCACTCGTGGTTGGACCTGCTGAACCAATTGGATAACCCGGTTTTGCAGGAGATGGTCCCATGTAATAGATAACTGCTCCCTTAATATCAATTGGAAGTTTCTCACCTTTCTTTATGCTCTCAAACATTCTCTTGTGGGCAGAATCCCTTGCTGAATAAATCACACCGGTGATGTAAACCTTATCTCCTGCTTTCAATCCAACAATGTCTTCATCAGATAAAGGAGGAATTAACCTTACCATATTTTTGTCTACCTTAAGCATTTTTCACCTCACAGTTCTATCTCTTTATGCCTTGCAGCATGACACTGGATATTCACCGCCACCGGAAAACTGGCAATATGACAGGGCATCATCTCCACATGAACTCCGAGGGCAGTAACCCTTCCTCCGTATCCCATTGGTCCTACCCCGAGTTTGTTTATTTTTTCTAACAATTCCTCTTCAAGTTTTGCCATCTCAGGGTCGGGATTTCTTGAACCGAGGGGTCTAAGAAGTGCCTTTTTCGCAAGAATTGCTGACATCTCAAAATTTCCGCCGATTCCAACGCCAACTATTATAGGAGGACATGGATTACCTCCACCCTCTCTCACTGCTTCAATGACAAGGTTCTTTACCCCCTCAATTCCTTCAGCGGGTTTCAGCATCTTGAGCCTGCTCATATTCTCGCTACCACCACCCTTAGGAGCACAGATTATTTTTACCTTATCACCTGGAACGATTTTTATATGGACGATTGGAGGAGTATTATCTCCAACATTCTTCCTGGTCAATGGATGACAGGTCGACTTCCGCAAATAACCTTCTTTATATCCCTTTCTTACTCCCTCTTCTACTGCTTTGTTAAAATCACCACCAACAAAATGGACATCCTGCCCGACCTCAATGAAAAGAACCGCAAGCCCGCAATCCTGACAGATTGGAATTTTTTCCTTTCTGGCTATCTCGTCGTTCTCAAGGATTTCTTTGAGAACCTCTTTCCCAAATGAGGATTCCTCCTTTTCATAGGCATTCTTCAGCGCTTGAAATACATCCTCCGGGATATCATAGTTTGCATCCATGCAGAGTTGCGCAATTGCTTCCTTTAGTTTATCAACATGAATTTCTCTCATTTAAATTCCTTTATAAAACTTTCAAAGTATAGAGCTCCTGACAGGTCTTCTTTATCGCCTCCGCTGACTTCATAAGTGCCTCTTGCTCATCAGGAGGAAGCTTGAACTCAACTATCTTCTCAACCCCATTCGCTCCGAGTATCACTGGAAGTCCCATAACTGTGTCGGTAAGCCCATACTCGCCCTCAACATACACTGTGCAGGGCAAAAGTTCCTTCTTATCAAGAAGGATTGATTTAACCATCTGAACAACTGCTGCTGCAGGTGCGTAATAGGCAGAACCTGTCTTGAGAAGGGCAACTATTTCACCACCTGCCTTCTGGGTCCTCTGAATTATTGCATCAAGTTTATCCTTCGGAAGGAGGTCCTTTACAGGAACACCTCCAACAGTTGTGTAGGTCTTTGAAGGAACCATTGTATCACCATGGCTTCCGAGAACGAAAGCGTTAATGGATTTTACCGAAACCTTCAGTTCCATAGCAAGAAACGCTCTAAACCTTGCAGAGTCAAGAATTCCTGCCATACCCATTACCCTGTTCTTCGGGAATTTTGAGACTTTGTAGGCAAGGTAGGTCATGGCATCAAGCGGGTTGGCAACCATTATCAGGATGCTATTGGGGGCATACTTAACAATGTTTTCAGTCACCTCCCTCACTATCTTTGCATTTGTCGTAATGAGGTCCTCTCTGGACATTCCCGGTTTTCTTGGAACTCCAGATGTCACAACCACAATATCCGCTCCCTGAATATCAGCTATGTTGTTCGTTCCGATTATCTGAGTATCATATCCGTAGATTGGACCCATGTGCATGAGGTCAAGAGCTTTCCCCATCGGCATTCCTTCAATAATATCTACAAGCACCACATCTCCGAGCTCCTCCATAGCGAGAAGCTCTGCTGTTGTCCCTCCCACCTGTCCTGCCCCAATTACTGCTATTTTCTTTTTCATGACTTCCTCCTTTTTGTATTTTTATTCTTTCTTCATTGCCTTTTCCTGATACTCATTCCATCTTTCTTCAAGCCTTGGATCTGCAAGCGTTTCAAGAATGTAATCACAGAAAGCCCTTCCTGTTGCTCCTGTTGGACGTCCGGTAACCACAAGCTTTCTCTCATACTGACCGCATATCTCAAGAGCCATGTTCAATTTCTTTGCAAGGTCCACATATCCTATATGCTCAAGAAGCATGGCTCCCGCTTTTATCATACTTGATGGGTCTGCATACTGAGTTCTTCCTTCCTGAACCATCCTCGGAGCACTTCCATGAATTGCTTCAAACATTGCATATCTTTTTCCTATATTTGCAGCTCCTGCTGTCCCCACTCCTCCCTGAAATTCTGCAGCCTCGTCCGTAAGGATATCGCCATACAGATTGGGTGTCACAAATACCTGAAATTCCGTCCTTCTCTTTGGGTCCACGAGTTTGGCAGTCATTATATCAATATACCAGTCATCAGCCTGGATATCCGGATACTCTTTCGCAATGTTATAGAATGTCTCAAGGAAAAGACCATCCGTTGTCTTTACCACATTTGCCTTTGTAACAGCAGTAACCCTGTTTTTACCCGTCTTCTTTGCATGTTCAAAGGCGAGTCTTATAATTCTCTCGCTTCCTGGGCGAGTAATCATTTTAAAATCTATAGCCAGCCCGGGAAGGGCTTCTATTCCGTATGGACCAAGAGCATACACATCCTCTGTGTTCTCCCTGAAGAATATCCAGTCAATTCCCTCGGATGGAACTCTAACCGGTCTCACATTCGCAAAGAGGTCAAGAATCTTCCTCATAGCAACATTTGCGCTTTCAATATTGGGCCATGGGTCACCCTTTCTCGGAGTGGTAGTAGGTCCTTTCAGAAGCACATGACACTTTTTCATCTCCTCTTCCACCTTCAGTGGAATAGGTCTCATCTCCTCCACCCTTTTCTCTATTGTCAACCCCTCTATAACCCTGAATTCCACCTTTCCTTTTTCAATTTCATCCTTCAAAAGGTGTTCAAGAACCCTCTGAGCCTCAGAAGTGATGAAAGGACCTATTCCATCTCCTCCCATAACTCCTATTATTATAGGTTTTACTTTTGAGTAATCTATGAAATCTTCCTGCTTCTGAATCTCCTCAAGCCTCTTTACCTGTTCTTCTAAAATTTTTCCGAAGTGTTCCTTCGCCTTTTTTATATACTCCTTTATCTCATCCTTCTTCTTTGAAACCTTCTTCTCTGCTTTTTCAGCCTTCTTTCCTCTCGGCATGTTAACCTCCTTTCTTGTATTTTTCTTTTATATAATTGAGTTTGCTTCCCTTTATTATTAACTCCTTTTCCCTATCGCTTAGATCCGTCCATACATTAAAGGAAAAACCCTTTGTCTTATTTTTCACCTCTATGTCTCCGCCCTTCAATAGAGAGTCCTTCACATTTTCTATCTCCAGTTCATCTCCTATCTCTATTTTTTTGTAGTCTTCCGGATTTCTAAAGATAAACGGAATTATTCCAAAATTTATGAGATTCGCTCTGTGAATCCTTGCGTAGGAAATTGCGATGATTCCTTTTACTCCGAGAAACCTCGGAGCGATTGCTGCGTGCTCCCTGCTTGAACCCTGTCCATAGTTAACCCCGCCCACCACAAATCCGCCCTTCCATTCCTTTGCCCTTGATGCAAAATTTTCGTCAACTCTTGAAAAGGTAAATTCGGAAATAGCGGGTATGTTTGACCTCAGAGGTAAAACCTTTGCTCCAGCAGGAAGGATGTGGTCTGTGGTTATATTGTCTCCCACCTTCAAAAGAACCTTTCCCCTCAAAGAAGAAGGTAGAGGTTCCATCTCAAAAAGTGGCTTAATGTTCGGACCCCTTATGATTTCAATCTTTTCTCTCTTCCTGGGAGGAAGCGGTGGAATCAGGAGGGCATCATCTGGCTCAAACTTTTCAGGCATTTCAATCACAGGATATTTTCCGAGCTTTCTCGGATCTGTTATTACTCCGTAAATAGCAGATGCAACAGCAACCTCTGGACTGCAGAGATAAACCTTTGCATCCTTGGTCCCGCTCCTTCCCTCAAAGTTTCTATTGAAAGTTCTCAAAGAAACACCACCTGACGGAGGGGCAAAACCCATTCCTATGCATGGACCACAGGCATTTTCAAGGATTCTTGCGCCCGCGGCAATTATATCAGCAAGATAACCCTTTTTGGCAAGCATCTTCATTACTGCTCTTGAACCGCCATTTATTCCCAAACTTACATCTGGATGAACCCTTTTCCCTTTCAAAACTTTCGCCACCAGCATCAAATCTCTGTATGAAGAATTGGTGCAGCTCCCAATAGCTACCTGGTCAACCTTTGTCCCTTCAACCTCTTTTACCGGTTTGACATTATCGGGACTGTGCGGAAGGGCTATAAGAGGTTCAAGTTCAGAAAGGTCAATTTCTATTACCTCCTCATACTCTGCATTTTTGTCAGGAAGAATCTCTCTCCAGGCTTTTTCCCTCCCCCATGCTTTTAAAAATTTCCTCGTTATTTCATCACTTGGGAAAATTGATGTGGTCGCTCCGAGCTCTGTGCCCATGTTTGTAATGGAAGCCCTCTCATATACAGAAAGGGTTTTAATCCCCTCTCCTCCAAACTCAAAAACCTTTCCAATTCCTCCCTTCACAGTTAGCCTTCTTAAGAGTTCAAGAATAATATCTTTTGCTGAAACCCATGGTCTGAGCCTTCCTTTAAGTTTAACAAGAACTACAGCAGGGCATGGAAAAGCATACGGTTCACCAGCCATAGCTGAAGCTACTTCAAGACCACCAGCTCCAATTGCAATCATACCGAGTCCACCACCTGTTGGGGTGTGACTATCGGAACCTAAAAGGGTCTGCCCGGGAACCCCAAATCTTTCAAGGTGGACCTGATGACATATTCCGTTTCCTGCTTTTGAAAACCATATTCCGTATTTCTGCGCTACGGTCTGAAGATAAACATGGTCATCCGGATTTTTGAAATCATCCTGCAACATGTTGTGGTCCACATAACTCACAGAAACCTTTGTTTTTGGCTGAGAAACCCCCATTGCCTCAAACTGCAGATAAACCATTGTGCCTGTCGCATCCTGAGTAAGTGTCTGGTCAATCTTTATTTCTATTTCATTCCCAGGAATAAGCGTTCCACTTACCAGATGGGATTTTAATATTTTCCATGTTACCGTCCCTTTCATCTTTCACTCCCCTTTTTTGTTTTTAGATAAACTCTGTTCACATGAAAAATCAAGAAAAATTCAACACCTTCCCCGCAAATTACCTGCAAAATTAATTCTTCTGGGTGATTTGACCCATGAATTTCACTTAGTTGGTGATTTTCCTCTTTTCCCATTATTTTCACTTCCTCCCATTTTTTATCCTCTATATAAATTTAAAGCGGGGCTTTTTGAGCCCCGCTTTGAGGAGGGAAGGGGTTAAAGGAGGGTCGTTGTTGCCCTTACTCAAGCTTGTTTTCAGCAAGCTTTCTATTTAATTCATTTACAATTTCCATGCCAATATTTGTAATATATTTCACCCGCTCCTCACTGCTTCTAAACAGGGGGATATAAACCACTATGGCACTCACCTGGTTGATTTCAACCACAGGAAATGCTATAGAAACCACATCTTTAATAGAACTCCCTTCATCAATCATGGGTTGAAGATCCATTTCATTTTTCTTAAGAGATTGTTCTACCTTTTCTATCAATTTTCCTGCTACATGTTTATCTACAGGAAAAGGTTGACATTTTTCTATATCTACTCTTATTACCTCCCTGGAAGGAGCATGTAAAACATGATAAATATGGGCATTATTCCTCACACAAAAATAGGAACTCTCACCGCTTTTCTGGGACAAAAGTCCAATAGCATTCCGCTTTTCCCTTAAAGGGTCAATTTTCCGTAAATAGGCATCACCAAGTAACAGGCATTTTGGACCCAGTCTATAATTTTCTGTTTCTTTGTTCTGTTCCACATATCCATATAATTGAAGAGTTGCAAGGATTCTGAACACATTGTTTTTCTCAAGATTCACCCGCCTGGCAAGGTCTGACACTCCAATCTCTTTTTCTCCGGAGTTTACCATCTCTTCAAGAACCTTTAGTGCCCTTACCACTGCCTTTATTGTGTAATCGGTTTTCCCTTTCATCATATTTTCATTATAACACATTGCGTCATTTAGTCAAGATTTTCTCAGAACTTTTACCTTCCTGTAATTTTTCTTATTTGAAAAATATCATCTCTTGATAGGGATGGGCACTTCATAATATACTCTTCCATATTAATACCACAAATAAATGCCTTCAAATCCTCTTTTGGCTGAACCTGCTTTATTCCCTCTTTTAATAATCCTTCAAATGCCCTCACATGATACCACCTTGTAAGCTTTATAACCGCTGGAACCCTTGAGTTCAATTCATCCATAATAATTTCCCTTGTCTCCTGAGGAATGGAATTCCATGTAGAGAGCTTTGCCACAATAAATGCTGGCTCATAGCGGATTTTGAAATTGAGTATGAATTTGACCTGGGTAAAAGCCTGTGTAACTGCGCACACAAGTGGAGAGCAATATGTAGCATTTATCTCTCCTTTCTTAAAAGCATCTAATATCTCCCACGCATCTTTGTAAACTATCTTCGCCCCGAGTTTTGAAAAGAATAAAGAAATAAGAGGATCGGCTGACCATACTCCTACCTTCAATTTTTTAAAATCCTCTACCGATGAAACCTCAAAATTGGAAACGAGGTATTCAAAACCCTGGTCAAACCAGGCAAGAACTTTGTATCCCTTTTTTTCGCCCACCTCCTCCACTCTTTTTTTGAACTTTTCCCTCACCCTGTCTATTTCCTCGTCATCCAGTATCAACCCTGGCACAGAAAAAACCATTAGCTCGGGCATTAAAAGGTATGTTCCTTCGGAGGTGATGACTGCGACATGATATTCATCATTTTTAAAGCCCTCAATAACCTTCCTTTCTGAAAGAGAAGTATATGTCACCACATGAAATCCCGGAGCCCTTTTTTCTATTGCGGAAACCCCTTTAAACCAGAAATCAAGCCACGGAGAATTTTCAGGAGCTACTGTTGCCATCTTCCAGGTGGTTTTGGCGTCTGCATACCCGATAACAAAAAGTAAAAGCCCTAAAATGCTCCATCTATTTTTTGCCCGCAGTAAATACATTTTCCCTCCTTTATATTTTTTTCTGTGATTGTAAATCCCCACCTGCCGATAACAATTTTCCCGCAGGAAGGACAGTAAGTATTTTCTTTATCCGTTCCAGGAAGATTTCCAACATATACAAACTTCAAACCCTCTTCCTTTCCTATCTCATAAGCCCTAAAAAGGCTTCCAGAAGGAGTTAAGGGATGGGAGAGAAATTTGTAATCCGGATGAAATCTACTTATATGCCAGGGAGTTGTATCACCTAATTCCACAATAAAACGGGCTATATCCCTCAATTCTGACGGGTCGTCATTTTCACCAGGGATAAGAAGGGTTGTAATCTCAACCCATATCCCTTTACTCTTCATCCACTTTATTGCATCAAGAACCGGCGAAAGTCTCCCTTTGCACAATTTTTTGTAAAAATCCTCTCTGAAGGATTTGAGGTCAACATTTGCTGCGTCAAGAAAATCTGAACAGGCTGAAAGGGCATCTGGAGAGATGTATCCGTTGGTCACAAATATATTTTTCAATCCCTTCTTTCTCGCAATAATTCCAGTATCCATTGCGAATTCAAAAAAAATGGTAGGTTCTGTATAGGTATATGAAATTGAATGGGCGCCTGTTTTTAAAGCTGCGGTAACAACCTCTTCGGGGGACACATAGTCAATTTTATCAATACCATCCACTACCTGAGAAATCTCCCAGTTCTGACAGAAAGGACATTGAAAATTACATCCCGGAGTAGCAATGGAAAATGTCCGTGTGCCCGGGAAAAAATGAAACAAGGGCTTTTTCTCCACCGGGTCAAGGTGGGCTGCTATAATCTTTCCATACACCTCCGTCCAGAGTTTACCATCTCTGTGAACCCTTACTCCGCAAACCCCTCTCTTACCTTCCCCGATGATGCAAAAATGCGGGCATAACAGGCATCTGATTTTCCCATTTTTTACTTCATAAAAACCGGCTTCCTTCATAAAAGATGCCTCTCCACTATATTCAAGAAATCGTTCATGAAATAATCCATCTCGTTGAGGATGGCTTTTACCTTCTCAAGAAGGTAGTTATAACCAGCCACCGCTGGAATTGCAGTAAAAAGCCCTATTGCAGTAGTAACAAGGGCTTCAGAGATTCCCGGTGCCACAACACTCAAAGAGGGATTACCCATCATCCCTATTTCCCTGAAGGAATTTATAATTCCCAGCACAGTGCCAAGAAGCCCGATAAAGGGAGCAGTATTTCCAACTGTGGCGAGAAATGTAAGATATCCTTCAAGGATGAGTTTCTGTCTGCTCATTTCCTTCTCCATCGCCCTCTTCACATTATCTATACCTCTTACAAAATGGGCATCCTCTGGGTTTTTTTGTGAAAAGTGCTTTTTCAACCTCTTTACTTCTTTATACCCGCTAAGAAAAGCCCTTGCAGGAGGACTATAGGACAGACTTTTTGCCTTTTCTTCAACATCTTCAAGGGTTTTGGATGACCAGAAAATCTCAAGAAAATCCATGCTCTGTGATTCCGCTTTCTTCAAATAAAGGTATTTAGCAACTATTATAATCCATGAGATGAATGAGGCGCTGAAAAGGATGAGGAGAATAACTTTAACGACAAGGGAGGCGGAAAGCATCATCTCAATTATTGAGGTTTCGGAAACCAAAAAATATATAATAAAACCCTTCATTTCTTCACCGTAGCCTTCTTCAGAAGAATAGGCTCGTATAGACAGTAAGGCTCCTCCTCAAGAAAGGAACCCCTGTCATAATATGCCCTCGCCCTGCATCCTCCACATATCTTTTTAAACTCACATATTCCGCATTTCCCCTGGAGTTCATCATAGTCTCTTAGTTTTAGAAAAACCGGGGAATGCTTCCATATTTCTACAAAACTCTTTTCTCTCACATTTCCAGCAATTACCGGAAGGTAACCGCAGGGCTGGACATCCCCCTTCCTGGAGATAAAACACACATTGGTTCCCGCAAGACAACCCCTTGTAAATGTGGAAAAAGCCCTCTTAAAATCTTCCCTTTCAGGCTTTCCCCTCTGATGAACAATCCTGTAAAAATGAGGAGCACATGTCGCTTTAAACTCAATGCCCGGATTTTCCACCCATTTTTCATAAAACCAGTTTAAAGTCTCTTCATATTCCTCTGGAGAAAGCATGGCTGAATCAACTATGTTGATTCCGCATCCCACCGGGACGAGCATAAATATGTGAAGGGCTGCTACCCCTAAATTTTTTGTTAGGTCAAGTATCAAATCTCTTTCTTTTACATTATATTTCGTAATCGTGGTATTTATCTGAACCGAAATACCGGCTTTTTTAAGATTTTCAATCCCTCTTAAGGCTTCTTCAAAGGACCCCTTAATACCCCTGAAACTGTCATGTGTCAATGCCGTTCCACCATCTATGCTTATGCTCACCCTCCTTATTCCACTATCTTTTATTTTTTTAGCAATACCTTCATCTATCAATGTCCCATTGCTTGCCATAGCAGTTATCAACCCGATTTTTCTCGCATGCTCGGCAATCTCAAAAAAATCCTTTCTCATCAAGGGTTCTCCCCCTGTCAGAATAACCACCACATTTCCTAAACTTCTTATCTCTTCAAGAACCCTTTTGACCTCATCGGTTCTCAATTCGTCTTTTTCACCTTCAATGCTCGCCTCTGCCCTGCAGTGGACACAAGAAAGATTGCACCTCGCAGTAAGTTCAAAAAAAACAATTCTCAAAGGAAATTTCTCATTCTCCATCGTCTTCAACTCCATATTTTTTTAACCTGTATCTCAGAGTATCCCTTGTTATCCCCAAAAGTCTCGCTGCCAAGGTCTTATTCCCCTTTGCCTTTTCAAGAGCCTTCATTATATAAAGCTTTTCAACCTCCTCCAGCGAAATCCCCTCATCTGGAATTTCTATCACTCCCGCGGAGATTGAAATTTTTGCATTTTCTTCCCTGGAACGAGAGGGTAAAGAAATGTGCTCCGGAAGAATTTCGTCCTCACTTTCCAGAATAACTGCCCTTTCAACTACATTCCTCAGCTCCCTCACATTACCAGGCCAATCATATTCCATCATCATCTTTAATGCTAACGGATGAACTCCTCTCACTTTTTTCTTAAACTCTTTATTAAAGGTTTCTATAAAGTAATTGACAAGAGGAGGGATATCTTCTTTTCTTTCTCTGAGGGGAGGGATAAAAATCCTTATCAGATTAAGACGATAATACAGGTCCTCTCTGAGTTTTCCCTCCTCAAGTGCCTTTTCAATTTTTCTGTTGGTTGCTGCAATAATCCTCACATCCACATATATATCCTTAACACCACCCAACCTTTTGAAGGATTGAGTTTCAATTACCTTGAGAAATTTTGCTTGAGCATTAAGAGACATCTCCGTTATTTCATCAAGAAATACAGTTCCCCCGTCTGCGAGCTCAAAGAGCCCCTTTTTAGTAGATTTTGCATCCGTAAATGCTCCTTTTTCATATCCGAAAAGTTCACTCTCTATCAAAGTTTCTGGTATAGAAGCACAGTTTATTTCCATAAATGGATAAAACCTCCTTGAACTTGAAAAATGGATAGCCCGTGCCAAAAGGTCCTTTCCAGTTCCACTTTCTCCTTCAATAAGTATGATTCTCGCCTCGCTTTCAGCGACCTTTCTCGCTGTTACAATAACCTCCTGCATTGCCTTTGAAACTCCGATTACATTATTAAAACTAAATCTCTCTCTTTCTTTTTTGTAAACGCTTTCCACATGCCTCTTAAGAGTTCTGGATTCCAGAGCCTTTTTCACAACAATCTTTACCTCTTCAATGTCAAAAGGTTTGGTTATGTAATCAATCGCATTTAATTTCATAGCCTCCACCGCATTTGAAATATTTCCAAAGGCTGTGATCACTATTACATCACAGAAGGCATCAGATTCTTTTATTTTTCTTAACAGGTTCATACCCGAATCATCGGGGAGTTTCACATCAAGGATTATAAGTTCTGGAAGGTCCTTCCAGAAAATTTCCAGGGCATCTTTTGCTGTCCCGGCTTCAAATACTTCATACCCCTCCCTCTCCAGTTCCTTCCGCAAAGCCCATCTTATCAGGGTTTCGTCATCAACTATGAGAATTTTATAAGCCACTTCTTTTCCCCTTATTTACCAAAAATAGCTTCTCTGGAGTGAAATCCGGATTTTATAATTACCTCTTCAAGGTTATTCTTATTCACCACTTTCACAGGAATGAGAGAGGTTTTCACCTCAATTTTCCCATTGAAAATCTTTGTATCGTATTTCACCTCTTCACCCCTTAGAAAACTCGCAGCCACCTCTACAGCCTTTTCTGCCAGGGGTTTTATATCTTTCAAAACATCCATACTCTGTTCACCTTTTATTATGAGTCTGCAGTTTAAAAGGTCCGCATCTGCGCCCGCAGTAAAAACCTTTTTTTCAAGTCCGAATTGTTTTAATACCTCTATTGCACCCAAAATCATGGAAGAGTTATTGGCAAGAACAGCATGAAGATTATTACCCCATTTCTCTATCACCTCCCTCATCGTTTTTTTCGCTTCTTCACCCGACCAGTTCTTATGAGATTTCTTCACTATAATCTTTATCTCCGGATATCCACCGAGAATAAACAGATTTCCCGATGTAATCTGATGAGCCACTGAATGCCCCTCTTCACCCATAAGAATAACATAATTGCCCTTACCACCTGTAGCCTTTACCGCCTCCTTCGCCTGAAGAACTCCTACACTGAAATTATCATGAGTCACATAAAAATCCAGCTCCGCATCCTTTATAAATCTATCATAAGCAATCACTGGAATTCCCCTTTTATGCGCGATTTCCACAACGGGAAAAGATTTTTCCGAAGTAACAGGTTGAATTACAAGAACCCTTATACCCCTCCCGATTGCTTCTTTTACCTTCTCAATCTGAACTTGCTCATTCCCATCGGAAGATTCAAAAAAAACCGAATAGCCCATCTCCTTTGCCTTTTCAATAAAAAAATCCCTGTCTTTTTTATACCTTTCCTCCTTCATTGTCGCCAGAATAAAACCAATATCCTCTCCCCTCCCTTCAACCCCATATACCAGAAAAATAATAAAAAGGAATATCAACCGCTTCATATAATCATTATACTACCTTCAAGGGTCAATTCAATTTTGCAAATTCAATCGCAAAAATGATTTTAGTTGATATTTAAATTTTTTCATTTATAATTTTTTTCAGGATATAAATGAATAAGAAAAATTTAAAAGAAGAGCTTTTTTACAAAAAGGTTGAAATTGAAAAATTACAGGGAAAACTGAAGGAAATAGAAAGTGCTTTAAGATTGCATACAAACATTGTGAGCGCCCTTTCCCATTCAAGGGATTTAAAATCAGATCTGGAGAGCTTACTCTCTAACATTAAAGAAAATTATAAATTAGACGAAATTGCCCTCCTTCTTTACAATGAAGAAACAGGGCTTCTTGACATCTATGCTTCAAGTGGTTTGAGCGACGAAAAGAAAGAAAAAACCTTTCTTCCTGGCGAAGGAATTTCTGGAGAGGCGTTCCGGGAGGGAAAAATAATAGAAGTGGAAAGGGCTGGAAAAGACCCGAGATTCAAACACTGGGGAGTGCCTTCTCATATTTACCTTACAAAATCCTTTATAGCCATTCCCATAATTATTGATAGCCTGAAAATTGGCGTTCTATCTGTGACTGCAGATGCCATAACCCCATCTTTAAAAAATGTCCTTTTTACCCTCATAAATTCACTTATTCCAATCCTGAACCTGAAGATGGAAAAGGAGAGGCAGGAAGGGATATTCTTTGAAACCCTAATTGGAATACTTGACCTTATAGAAAGCATGAGCCCGTTTTTTAAGGGACATTCTCAAAGGGTTGCAAGGTATGCAAGATTCCTCGCAGAAAAGCTAAAACTTCCCAAAAACGAAATGGATGTCCTTTCCAAGGGTTCTCTCCTTCACGATATAGGAAAAATAGGACTTATTGAGATAGCAATCAAAAGGGGCAAACTGACATCAAAAGAGATGGAAAAGATGAAGGAACATCCTCTCATAGGAGAAAAGTTTATGAGGAAGTTTGAATTTTTGAAGGATACCATTCCGATGATAAAATACCATCACGAAAGAATAGATGGGAAGGGATATCCTGGGGAGTTACGCGGTAATGAAATCCCCCTTCTCGTGCGGATAGTTTCCATAAGTGATGTTTATGATGCCATAACATCAGCGAGACCCTACAGAAGAGAAAGACCATTTAAGTATGCAATAGAAGAGATGAAAAAAGTAAAGGGCAGTCAGCTTGATGCGGAGCTTGTGGATGTGTTCATAAGTGACTTGAAAGAATTGAAGGAATTGACATATTCTTTAAAAAGTATTTTTTAGGAGGGAAAAGATGGAAAACTACAGAGAAAAAAGCTTCTGGCTTTCCACAGCAGGAGATTATAAAGAAAACCCCCCTCTTAAAGGGGATATAAAAGTGGATATTGCAATTGTAGGAGGAGGATTTACAGGTCTTTCAACCGCCTATTTCTTAAAGAAAGAAAGTCCCTCTTTGAAGGTTGCACTTCTTGAAAGCGAAGTGATTGGGTTTGGAGCAAGTGGAAGGAATGCAGGTTTTTCCATGACCCTTTTCGGTTTCACCTTTTCTCTCACTGCGAGGGTCTTTGGAAAGGAAAAAGCTGTTGAAGCCCATCATTACATGGAAAAGGCTGTTGACCTCGTCCAGCAGATTGTTCAGGAGGAAAAAATTGATTGTGAGTATGAGCACCCCGGATTTTTAAGGGTTGCTACCTCAAGGAGATACGAAAAAAGGATAAGACATGAGGTTGAAATGGTTCAGGCTCTCGGCATAAAGGGAATAGAATGGATGGATAAGGAAAGGCTAAGTGAGGAGGTTCGTTCTCCTCTTTATCTCGGAGCCTGGTGGGAAAGGAGATGTGGACTTTTAAATCCTGCCAAGATGGCATGGGGAATGAAGGATGTTATTTTGAGAAAAGGGGTGGAAATTTATGAAAGAACTCCGGTTATTGAGATAAAGAGAAATGGAAAGATAGTTTTAAAAACCCCTGAAGGGAGTGTATCCGCAGATAAAATAGTCCTGGCTACCAATGCCTACTCTCATTTAATTTCTGGTTTGAAGAGAAAACAGATTCCTGTTTTTACCCACATAGTCCTTACAGAACCACTTAAGGATAAACACTTTGAGGAGATTGGGTGGAAGAACAGACAGGGTATTGAGGATGCAAGGAATTTTGTCCATTACTACAGACTTACAAAGGAAAATAGACTGCTGATGGGAGGGAGGTCTATAAGCCTGGCATTCGGTAAAAATATGGATAAGGACCTCAATGAGAAAATCTTTAAACGTCTGGAGGAAGATATTAAAAAAACCTTCCCGGTTTTAAAAGATATAAAAATAACCCATAGATGGGGTGGACCCGTTTCCGTAACCCTCGACCTGATTCCTGCCATTGGATTTCTGGGAGATGAAAGAATTGTGTATAGCCTGGGATGCATCGGTCATGGTGTCTCCCTCACCCACATGAACGGCTGGACAATCGCGGACCTCCTCCTCGGTAAGAAAACAGAAAGGACAGAGGTATTTTTTGTCAACAGAAAAATTCTTCCACTGCCTCCTGAACCATTAAGGTTTGCTGTAGCAAAGGCTATAAAGGCTGCGTTTGACATTCAGGATATGATTTACGACAGACTCTAAGGTTTCACAAATTTCATATATAAAATCGTCTTTCCCATCCTCCAGTATTTTTCTTCGTATTTCGTCTTCTTCTTGTTGAGCACAAAAGTAAGCACAGGGTAATTTCCAAAGCCGAAGCGGAAAAGTGCAGAACTTTCAAAATTCCTCCAGATTTCCCCTCCATAGTGAAGATGGTCCGTGGCAATCTCAATGGCTCCTCCGCTTTTCAATTTTTTTGACAGAAGGCTTATGAAGTCTGCGGTAAAAAGCCTTCTTTTTCTATGTCTCCTCTTCCACCAGGGATCTGGAAAGTTGAAGAAAATGGCAGAGATTGAATTGTCGGGAAAGGATGATAAGGCAATTTTTGCATCGGAGTGGATTATCCTTATGTTCTTTATCCCCTCCTTTTCTATCTTCTTTTTCAGTTTTTCTACAGATTTTTTTGATATCTCAATGCCAACTACTTCTGCCTCTGGAAATTTCTTTGAAAGGTAAATTGTGAAATCGCCGTTACCAAAGCCAACTTCAACATAGATTTTCTTCTCACCTTCTATTGACGAAACTTTTTCCAGCATGGGTGGAGAGAATCATTATTGTTTCCTGGGGATTTACAATGGTTGATGTTGGGAGGACACTTGCATCAACCACAAATAAACCTTTTATTATGTGAGATTCAAGAAATTGATTGACAAAAGATTGCCCTTTATCCCTTCCCATCCTTGCTGTTCCCATAGGATGGATGCTTCCACAAATCATATCCTCTTTTTTCATTTTTTCCATTCCCTCTTTAAATTCTTTCAAACTTCTCGCAATAAAGCCTCTCTGAGAAAGGGGAAATACATATTTTGCACCCCCTGCGAAAAATATCTCCGCAAGGGCATTCATCCCCTTCTTCAATTTTATGAAATCAATATCATGAAGTTTATATCTTATCACAGGAACTCCTCTGATACTCAAAACCTCTCCACAGGATGTATCGCTCACGAGAACTCCAGCGTCAATAAATCCTCTGTATTTCGCCATGAGTTCTTTATGAAACATTCCAAATCCAGGAATAAGGTTTGCCCCAAGAGGTGGAGGAATGGCTCCGAGAAGAAGAATCATGTCTTCCTTAAGGAACTCATCACAGTAATAACTCTGTGGAACTCCCCTCCAGCAGTTTATTTCTTCATCAAATATCGCTCCCACTACACCTCCTGGATGGAGACGAAAATTTTTCCCAATTACTCCAAGAGATGAACCAATACTCCTCTTCAGCAAAATAGGTGTATGAACTGCACCGCATCCAGCAGCAACTGTTGACGAACGAATTTCCAGCTTCCATTTTTCTCCATTTTCATCAATCCATGTTCCTTCAACACCCTCAACCCTTCCATTTTTTATGAGTATTCTTTCAGCCTTTGCCCTTATAAAGAGTTTTGCTCCCTTCTTCACTGCTAATGGAAGATAGCTCAGGTGGGTAGCCTTTTTTGCATCCACAGGACATCCTGCTACACAGGCTCCGCATCCAAGACACCCATCAGCATTTCTCTTCACCACACCACCGCTCCACCCGAGGTTCTTTATCCCCCTCGCAAAAACCTTCCCTCCCATTCCCATTGCTCTTTCATCAACCTCTTTCACAGGAAGAAATGTCTCAACTTCCTCTGCAATTCTGCCAATATAATCGTCAGTAAATATCTCAAGACCGTATTCCTCCCCCCATTTCTTTAAAATATGAGAAGGGGGTCTGAAGCATGTGCCAGCGTTTATAGCAGTAGAACCCCCTGTGCAGAATCCATATCCTACCACCATCGGAGGAGTCCCGATAACAACAGAAGCCCTGAATGCCCTTGTTGTGGAAAAAACCCTTACAGCTCCATCAAAGAGATTTTCTCCCTTTTCAACCTTGAGAAATTCTCTTCCCCTTTCCAGAATTATTACCTTTGCTCCGCCTTCAACAAGTTCCTTTGCAAAAGGTGCTCCACCTGCCCCTGTTCCTATTACAACCGCGTCACATTTTTCATAAATTTTTTTCATCTGCTTCACATTCAGCCTTATATCCTATTGAATCACAAACCTCTTTTAAACTGTAAAAGGTTAAAAACACAAGGGCTCTTACAACTACATACAATCCCCTCAACATGAAAAATCTGCTTTCACGGAGTCTATCAAGGAATTTCTGCTTTTCTTCCTGCGAAAGGGAGACAAATCTCCTGGGTTTATAGAGAAGGAGGATGGGAAGAAAATTAAACAGGTGCAGAAAAATTTTTGTGAAAAACGGCTTCCTCCCAAAGGATGAAACAAAAAACTCAAATCGCCCTGTTATGTCAGCAGTTCCTCCTCCAATTTCAAATGATCCTCCAGAGGGGACAAACGCTTCCCCCAAACTCTGAAAAATTTCCCTGTATCCCATTACAGTTTTTCTTCAAGAAGTTCAATTATAGTATGATAAATAAATTCATGGACCTCCTGAATTCTGGATGTCTCAGAGGAAGGGACAGAAATAAGAATTTCACAAAAATTCAGGAGTTCTGTATATTCACCGCAGAAAGCAATTGTGCGAAGTTTTAACTTCTCAGCCTTTCTCAATCCCTCAATCACATTTATTGATTTTCCGCTTGTTGTGAATCCTATAGCCACATCCCCTTTCTCTCCATAAGCCTCAATCTGTCTCGCAAATGTCCACTGGAATCCGAAATCGTTCCCGATTGCGGTCAGTATTGATGGATTTGAAGAAAGGGCAATTGCGGGATATCCTCTTCTTGAACTTTTAAACCTCCCTACAATCTCTGCTGAAAAGTGCATAGCATCCGCAGCGCTCCCTCCGTTTCCAAAAGACAGAATTTTCCTTCCCTTTTTTAATGCCTTTTCTATAACCTCTACTGCCTTTATTATGTTTTCCTCATTTTCATCTATTGCCTGTTCAAGTAGTGATAAAAAGGAATTTTTTATATCTTTTATTTTCGTTGAATTCCTCACTCCATATCAAATTCTTGAAAACCCATCCAGAATCCATAACCTCTAATGTTATCTATTTCTGTTTGAATTAGCGTATAATGTGCCTCTTCCATTTGTGCAAGTCTCATTAACAGGTCTTTCGCAGTAGGGTCGTTAATTTTCCTGGCATTTTCTTTATAATAATCCATTGATTTTTTCTCCTGTTCAAGCGCAACTTCAAGAGCCTCTACTTCAGCAAGAACATAATTCCCCTTTTGTTCCTTTATTCTTTTCGGAAGTTTCGGTTTTATTTTTTCTACCACGCTTTCTTTTACTTTCACCTTTTTCCACTTTTTACCATTTTGAATTTCGTCCAGTTCTAAAGACAACAAATTGTGATGATCCAATTCATCAAGAGCGAGTCTTATCAGTATATTTTTCCCGGACACATCCTTTACCTTTCTCGCTGTTTCCAGATAAAACCTGGCACCGTTCAATTCAAATTCCATTGCTGTTTTCAGGATTTCAATCTCCATCTCTACCTCCTAATTTTTTTGAATTATATTAAATGTGGACTTTTAGTCAATAAAATGGTAAAATTTGAGCGTATGTCCGTAGTATTATACATTAAACATTCCAAACTCGGAAAGGGATTGACGGATGAAGAATTGAAAAAAATCTCGGAAATAATCCTTCAGAAGAAATTTAAAAAAGGGGAGATAATTTTTAAGGAAAAAGATAAATCCGATTCGCTCATAATCATAAAGAAAGGCAGGGTTGTTTTGAAGGCTGAAACATCAAACGGCACAGTGGAATTTGGAGTTATGAGAGAAGGGGATTATTTCGGAGAACTTTCTCTCGCGGGCACTTCTTCAAGACTTATTACCGCTGAAGCACTGGAGGATTGCGAAACTTTCTTCCTTCCTGTTGAACAATTTAAAGAGTTTGCAAAAAATAATCCATTTACGGCCTGTAAAATTCTGAGCAATCTGCTCTCCATTTTTTCTGAAAAGCTCCAGGAGCTATCAAAGGCATTCCTCCGGGAAATTGAGTTCTAAGATGGAACGGTGAGATTACTTCTCCACCCTTTTCTCATATATTCTGTATACCTTATAAACCCTTCCTCCGGCAAGTTCAATAGCCCTTATCATTCTGTGGTTATCCTCAAGTATCCATGACATCTCAGCCCATTTATACCCCTTTTCAAGAAGGTTTTTCCAGGTTTCAAGATACAGAAGTGCAGCGAATCCCTTATCATGAAATTCCTTTTTTATGCCGAGTGCAAAAATTCTCGCATTCCTGATCTTTCTTCTGTTAATAAGAAACTTTATTAATCCGAATGGGAAGAGTTTTCCGTTCATTTCTTTTAAAGGGACATAATAGTCGGGCAGTGTAATAGAAAATCCAATCGGTTTATCTTCTTTCATAACGAAAAAAGAAAGGTCTTCGTCAAGAAAAAGTTTTAATCCCCTCGCCACAAACACAAACTCCTCTCTGTCCATAGGGACAAATCCCCAGTTTTCACTCCAGGCATCGTTGTATATCTCCATGGCGAGGTCAACAAGTATTGAAAAATCCCTTTTTCTCATCTTTCTCGTTTCCGCCTTTGTTTCCCTTTTTATGTTTTCGCATACCTGAACGAGTGCCTCAGGAACAGGTTTTGCATCAATTCTGAAAGCGAGGAGGTCTTTTGCCTTTGTGTATCCCTCTGATGTTATAAGCTCTAAATAATAAGGAGGATTATAGGTCATAAGGACAACAGGTGGAGAATCAAATCCCTGGACGAGAAGCCCGCACTCATGATTTGTTGAGAAATTAAAAGGTCCCCTTATAACCTCCATCCCCTTACCTCCTGCAAAGGCATATACCCTTTGAAAGAGTTCGTGCGCCACATCTTTATCGTTTATGCATTCAAAAAATCCGAAATGACATGCCTTTTCATTGTGATACTCATTGAACTTCTTATCAATGAATGGAATTATTACTCCAAGAGGTTCGCCGTTTTCTTCAGCCACTATAAACTCATATTCTGCATGTTTAAAAAATGGGTTCCTCTTTGGGTCAAGAAATTCCTTTCTTTCAATTTTTAGAGGATGGACGAAGTTCTTATCGCCTCTGTAAATCCTTTTCAATAATTTGAAAAAAGCCTTTATCCACTTTTTGTGATCTACCTCTTTTACCTTCATTTTTTCACCTCCTTTTTATTACTCCTCTTTTAACCCCTTCTATCAACCCTCTGAATTTTTCAAGAAAAACTTTATCAGAAAACTTCTCGGAATGTTTCCTTATGGCAACGGGGTCAAATTCATTTATATTTTTTTCAAAGGTTTCAACAGCCTTAATGAGAGAATCAGGGGTTTGTTCTTCAAAAAACAACCCTGTTGGTTTTTCACCTTTTGAACCCAATGGAATAACACTATCAAGGACTCCTCCTTTTCCGTAGGCAATGACAGGCTTTCCGCACGCCATTGCCTCAACAGGCGCTATTCCAAAATCTTCAATGCCCGGAAGTATAAATGCCCTACATTCCTGAAGAAGGGATTTAAGTTTCTCAAAGCCCACCCATCCAAGATAATTTATGTTTTTCTTATCCACACAGAGTCTTCTTATCTTCTTCTCCTCCTGACCGCTTCCTGCTATAAGGAGCCTTTTTTTCATAATGGAAAATGCTTCTATTGCGAGGTCAATTCTTTTATATGGTGCCATGGCACTGACTATCAAATAGAAATCACCGGAATTCTTTTGAACCTCAAATTTATCTGTGAGAACCGGAGGGTGTATGATTATAGATTCCCTTCCGTAGAATTTTTTAATTCTTTCCGCAACATAACTGGAAATAGCAACAAAGAGGTCCACCCTTGAGGAGGAAGAAAAGTCCCATTCCCTCAATCTCTTTGCAAAAAAATTTATGATGGATTTTTTTATCCTTCCTGAATCTCCAAAATAGTCTTCAAACAAATCCCATATATATCTCATAGGCGAGAAAACAAAGGAAATATGAAAAGAATTGGGGTCTGGAATCACTCCCTTCGCAACACAATGGCTTGAACTTATGATCAAATCATATCCTCTTATATGGAAGCTCTCAATGGCGTATGGGAATAAGGGCAGCATAAATCTGTAGAATTTCTTTCTCAAAGGAAAATTTTGAAGGAATGATGTAAATATGGGATGCCTTTCAATCTCTTCCGACACACTACCCATATCGTGAAAAAGTGTATATACAGGAGCATCGGGAAATTCCTTCAGCATGGTCTCAAGAACTATCTCCCCTCCTCTCATTCCATTAAGCCAGTCATGGACAAAAGCAACTTTCATATTCTCATTTTATCTCCTCACACCCAATTATGTCAAAGGGGATTTGGTTATATGCATTCTGAAAAATTTTTTATTTTAGAGAAACTTATAAAAACCACCTCACAGGGCTGAGTTAGTATTTTTTAAAAAACTATCCCCGGGATTTTCAGCTGATACTGTTCCTGATCAATTAAAAACAGGGAAAGGAGAACCATTTTTGTCTCCCCTCTAAATCTTTACTCTTTAAAGCTTCTTCTCACCATCGCCCTCAAACCACCAACCCCCTGGTAATGATGTTCGTATGTGTTTACATTTCATTTCTTGACTGAACTTCCTTATTGAGGTAAAAATAATTTGATGGAGCCATCACCAAAAAAGTTATTGCCTATAGGAAAAAAAGAGGAATAAAAATGCACAGTCGTTTGACAGAGATATTTGAAGATGAAAAACTTGTAGCCAAAATCAAAAGACGATTGCCTTACTTATTTCAACTTGCAGAATTAGAGAGCTCAAGAGCAGGTAAAACCGGAATGGAAGTAGGTTCAGTCAGAGAAAGAATAATTGTGGCTTTGCTTATTTATAAATTTGGGGAAGAAAATGTTGAAACTGAAATTCCCATCACTGAGCCTGAGACGGATGTGAGATTGTTTGGAGAACCGATATCCATCAAAACAATAACAGGCAGAAGTTTTGGCGGCGTAAAACTAATATGGACAGTTGATGCCGAAAAAGCGAAAGAATTCCGGGGGAAGTATCACCCTCATTGTGACATTTTGCTGGTTCAAATAAATTGGGGGGATGTCGGAGGATTTTATTACATCCCGCTGGAAGTTCAAAAGAGAGTTTTTGATAGAATGGGGAGACAAAATTACATTAAACTTCCAAAACCTAAAACAAATCCAAGAGGAGTTGAAATTACTAAAGAAGCCTTGATGAGTTTAATTGAAGATAGAGACACTAGAAGGATAGAAATAAATTGGTACAGAACAAAAATAGAATTCAATGTATATAAAAGATGGGTTGACCTGTGGAGGGAGGATTAAATGGGAGTTAACCGAAGAAAAAGTGGCACAAAGACAAGTGCGTTTGGTTCTCCTGGAAGAATAAATCATGACTCTACTCCATTTTATACAAGCAGATTGTATGAAGGATTGCCAAAAGAGGAAAAGGTAGAGTATATAGAAAATCCTGTTCCACCTAATTTTATAGATAAAATTTTTTGTAAATCCTCTGAAAAAATGGATGAATTGCCAGACAACAGCATTCATCTAATGGTTACTTCCCCTCCTTATAATGTAGGTAAAGAATATGACAGAAACCTTACCCTGAACGAGTATAGAGCATTCTTGAAGCAAGTGTGGCGTGAAGTCAAAAGAGTTCTTGTCCCGGGTGGGAGGGCGTGTATTAACATCGCTAATCTCGGAAGAAAACCTTACATTCCACTTCATGCTTTTATTGTGGAGGATATGCTTGATTTGGGATTTTTGATGCGAGGTGAAATTATATGGAATAAGGCTTCCAGCGGAAGTCCTTCAACTGCCTGGGGTAGCTGGCTATCTGCCAAAAATCCAACCTTAAGAGATATTCACGAATATATTCTGGTATTCTCAAAAGGGATGTTTATAAGAAACTCGCCTCCCAATAGAAAAAGCACGATTTCAAAAGAAGAATTTCTTGAGTTTACCAAAAGCGTTTGGACATTCCCTGCTGAACCAGCAACCAAAGTTGGGCATCCCGCACCTTTTCCGGTAGAATTGCCTTATAGATTGATTCAACTTTATACATTTGAAGGAGAGATTATATTAGACCCATTTATGGGAAGTGGACAAACAGCTATTGCCGCGATAAAGACTGGGCGGCATTATGTAGGATACGAAATAAATGAAGAATATGTAAAATTAGCAGAAAAGCGTATCAAAGATTTTTCTATAACTTTTAATGCTCCAAAATTGTTTAAATTTCAAAAAGAAGGATGAATTTTGTCAGCACTTCATCTAACAAGCATAAATCCCAAAAGTGTGCTTATTTATAAAAAGCGAGAGATTTCACTCCCGACTTCAGTCCTATTATAATAGAAATTGAATGCTTAAAATCACTCCAAACGAAGGCTCTTGTAGTGGTTTTGAAAAATTAATTTTTTCGTTTCATCCCCCTCCCCCAAAATTTTCCTTGACATCTTGTTAGGAGGTTTATAGGATGGAAGTATGGAGTGGAAAAATAAAATTTTGGTAATGGAGGTGATAAAATGGCATCTTATATAGAAGTAAAAGAAGTTAAATTACAAACACTACTTGCAAATCAGCAAGAAGCATACAAAGTTCCCCTTTATCAAAGACCATATGCATGGACTAAAGACCAATGGGAAGATTTATTTGAAGACATAAATTCATTGGAAGTAGATAAAATACATTTTTTAGGTTCTATCGTGGTAGTCCCTAGTCTACATCGATTGGGAGTAAATTATTTCGAAGTGGTGGATGGGCAACAAAGATTGGCAACTTTGTTAATCTGGCTTTCTGTTATAAGAGACATAGCTAAAGAAAAAGGAGAGCACAAATTAGCTCAAGACATAACCGACGTTTTTCTTTTCGCCAAAGATTTGGAAAGTGGCAAACAAGTTCCTAAATTACAGTTGGGCAGGCTAGACGATGAAGCATTCCAGAAAGTTTTAAAAGGTGAGCCTAGGGAGAGTAAACATTTAATATTTGAATGTTATACATTTTTTAAAAATAAGACGCAAGATGAAAATCTATGGCAAAAATTAGTGAATAATATCTCTGTTATTCATATTAATACTCTCAATCATTTTAATGCTTTCAGATTATTTGAAACTCTAAATGACAGAGGTTTAGAACTATCTGCAGCGGATCTTATAAAAAATTTTGTGTTAATGAAAGTCTCATCGGATGAGAATATCTTCAACACTACTATCAATGAATGGACTGAAATGTACGAAAAAGTTAGAAATCATGAACCTGTTAAATTTATAAGAAGGTATATTCTATCAATCTGGAAAGGAAAAATTTCTGAGTCAAAACTTTATGAAGAGGTGAATTCAAAATTAAATAACGAAACCTGTGCAAATATTTGTGATTTTGTTGTAAAACTTAATGCTGCGGCTACTGTTTATAAAAAGATTTTTGAACGCACCTTTTCTTACGATAAAGTTAATAAAAAATTAAATGACTTACATTTAGTAGAAGTTGCGCCAAGTTTTACTTTACTGTTAAAAGTTCTTCCCTACTTAGAAAAAAAGGAAATTTCTGAACAGGATGTTTTAGATATAATGGAAATGATAGAGACTTTTCACATAAGATGGGGAATATGTGGTCAATCTACTTCAAAACTTGATCAGATTTACAATGAAATTTGTATGGAACTCCAAAATAGAAAGCCTTTGGAATTTAAGGGGATAATAAGAGAAAAACTCTTACAAGAGATAAGAAACAATGTAGATGATGAAATTTTCAAAAGAAATTTTGCTTCAAGAAATTTCAAACCTGATGAAAGAAGGACGAAATATATACTCTGGAAATTATCCAGACCAACAGGCGAAACTTCTCTCAACATAAATGAAATTCAGACAGAACATATAATGCCTACAACATTAAGCAATGACTGGATCAATTATCTAAAGACCCATACATCTAAAAGCGAGCAAGAAATTACTGCCTTACACCAAGAAAACCTCAATAGAATTGGAACTGAAACTTACCCACATCTTCAATTGATGGGGGTGGATGTTCTGTATTTCTTTTTATTGAGAAATTTCGTGCTTATAAATGGGGAGTATAAACCTTTTAGAGAGACCAGTGCAACCAAGGGTTGCACTGGCTGTTGCAGGCGTTTAGCCTGCAACAGAAAAATGTATTCTTATTATGCCTCACTAAATGCGTGAAAACGAAAGACAACTCAAAAATTAGTAAAAAGTGTCCCCCATAACCATAACTGGGATTCATCTATATTGTGCTCCTTGGCTAAAACCCGCACCACAACATATGTTGAAACCATTGAAAGCCCCCGCAATAAGACCTTCTTCCCAGGTTTATTCCGACCCGTCCACCCTCCCAGAGTAAGAATAAATTGGATAAATTCGTCCTCTAATGAGACGCTCAAATCATACATAAATGCAGCAACAATTATCACCATCGCCACCAATTTCTCTATCGCCTTCAACTTCATCAACTGAAACTCTTCCAAACCCAAACTCTCCTTTAAAAACTTGTAAAAATCCTCAACAGCCCACCTCCTCCGATAATACCCCCAAACCTTAACCGCATCCTTCCCAGAATTTATGGGAATATTTGTTAATAGCCACCACCTCCTGTCTATTCTGTTCAAGTCCTTTAACCCCTCAATCCTGACAATCTCCGAGCGCAATAGCCATAATTTCCGCCCTTTTAAGGTAAAAGACTCCCAC
>Ga0272445_1000184_pt1 | contig 61396 bp, 54 predicted proteins | sample YNPCB0031_FD_194404 | JGI IMG/M metagenome (GOLD analysis project Ga0272445, IMG submission 194404) | Hot spring sediment microbial communities from Yellowstone National Park, WY, United States - YNP-CB-003-1 | ecosystem: Environmental > Aquatic > Thermal springs > Hot (42-90C) > Sediment...
CCGCCCCGAAGGGGCGGAGCGGCCAAAATATCTCGTTTCTGATTGCAAATGGTATTAGCGTAGCTATCGTTCTTCGCTTGGAAGGGAGTAGGGCATGAGCGAGGCGGTTGCTACTCTACTCTCACCTTGAAGCGCCGCCGAATCTCCTTTCCGGAGGAGGGATAATACACTACCTCGGCTTCCCCAGAAAAGCGCTTCTTATCCAACGTAACTTCCAACTCTATTTCCCCATACTCGTTCGCGTCAAAGTGGGTGGCACCGGCTTTTTGGCCTGCTTTAAAGGCCCGAATGATAAACTTGGAGCCGGGCTTGAGCCCTTGAATATGGATATAGTAGGTCTGGCCGCCCTTGATAATCAGAGGGTCTGCCCAGCTGAAAGGGGCTTTATTCACGGTGATGATGGCCTCCTCCCGGCGTGCAACAGCCGGCGGGGGGGCGCTCGACTCCTCGTCTCCTATCACTTCATTAGGATCGTAAGTCTGAGCCCAAGCCCAGACGCTCATCCAAAGGCACAGACACCGCCAAAGCATGGGGTGAAGATACGAATTTTCTTCTACACTCGGGGGAGCCGAGAAAGAGATTTAGTTTGCAGGTGCCACAGGAGAGTCAGACAAAGGCTTACCATCCAGGCGCCAAAAGCAATGCTGAGAATCGCTATCGGGAAGCTGCCGGTGATTGTAATGAGCGTCCCGGGGATGAAAGATCCGCCTACCCCGCCTATGAGCACGGTAAGGCCATTATAGAGTCCGGAGGCGGCTCCTACCCGATGCGCCCACACCATGCCTTGCAAGGTGGCAAACTCCTGGGCGTTGTAACTGCTCTGGAAAAAGACTCCCAGCACCAGTAATCCCAGGATAATAGAGGTGGATTTGGTGTAGGCGGTGAGCCATACGCAAATCCCTGCCAGGAAGAGTCCTATGGCCGCTAAGGGAAGGCGTTGGCCCATTCGATCGCCTAAGAAGGCCCATCCAAAAAGCCCTACTATCCCAGCCAAAAACACGCTGAAGAGCGGCCCACTGAGCGCATCAAAAGGGATGCCGTGATAGCGGTGGAGATAGCTGGGGAGCCAGTTCAGCATGCCAAAGATGCAAAAGGCATTAGCGGCGCCCGCAGTCACATAAAGCCAGAAGAAGATAGGTTGAGGCACTCCATATCCCTTCAGCGCCTCCCGCCAAGCTATGGCCGGGGGATGGAGGGGAGAGAGCCGCCCAGCATCTTCTGAGGGAATGAAGCGCAGAATAAGGGGCACGCTCACCAGAAGCCCCGCACTCCCCAGTACCAGAAATGTCGCGCGCCAGCCCAGCCTCTCCGCCAGCGGGATAATTATCCAAGGCCCTGCCATAAGTGCCGCCAGAATCCCACCCACGTATACCGAGTTGGCCCGGGCCCGATGAGACGGCGGAAAGTACCGACTCACTATAGCGCTATTCGTAGGCATGTGCACGCTTTCCGCCGCCCCTAAAAGAAACCTAAGCAAAACAATCGCTGGGACCCATTTCCCCAGCGGATAAAAAAGAAACGTTACTACGGAAAAGCCTACTACCGATGCCAAAAGGCTCCGCCGCAACCCCCATCGCTCTGCATAGGGGCTAAGAAATATTTGCGTTAGCCCAAAAGACACATAAAACGCTCCTAAAATCCACTCTCCATACTGCCCTACCTCTCGGTCGCTCCACCCGAAACTCCGAGCCAGCTCAGGAAGAATGATAGCAAGGTTGTTGCGGTCCAAATAGTGAATAAAAGTCGTAACCGCCAGAATCGCAGGAATGTGCCAGGGCAGACGAACCATAAAGTGCAAGGTAGGATTTAGAACTTTACGATGGGGTAGGAGGGCGCTTGCGCCAGAGGTTTGCTATAGCTTTGCAGGGGGAAGGCCGGAGGAGCCTTTTGGGACGGGTGGCTGAGGGGGCTTTCCCAGCGAGGCAATTTTGTTGAAAGAGATATTCCTATGCAGGAAGAGGCTTTACGACAGGCGTTACGGGCGGTGATAGACCCCGACCTCAAGGTCAATATCGTAGATGGGGGCATGGTGAAGGGCTACGCCTGGAATGAGGAGGATAAGCGGCTTTCGCTCACGTTGGAGCTGACGACGCCGGCCTGCCCGCTCAAGGGCTACTTTCAGGAAGCTATCACGCAAGCCGTACGGGAAAATTTTGGCAATGAGTGGCGGGTGGAGGTGCAGTTTACATCGCGAGCGCTGGCACCTATCGGGAAGGACCTACCGGTGCGGTATCTGGTTTTGATTGCTTCGGGCAAAGGCGGCGTGGGAAAATCTACTGTGGCTGCTAACCTCGCTATTGCGTTATCCCAGCAGGGTGGAAGGGTAGGGCTATTAGATGCCGACATTTATGGGCCCAGTGTGCCTATTCTCATGGGCTTAGAAAGGGCTCGCCCCAAGGTACGCGAAATAGAGGGCAAGCCCTACTTAGTTCCTATAGAGAAGTACGGCATCTACCTCATGTCGTTGGGCTTTTTGGTGCCGCCGGGTCAGGCCACCCCCTGGCGAGGGCCTATGGCCTCCAATACTTTGCGCCAGCTTCTCTTGGAGACGGCATGGCCCGAATTGGATTACCTCGTCGTAGATATGCCGCCGGGGACGGGGGATATTCAGCTTACGATGGCTCAGCAGTTTCGGCCACAGGGCGCTGTCATCGTTACCACGCCGCAGAAGCTCGCCATCGCCGACGCCGAAAAAGCCCTCCAAATGTTTCGTATGCCGATGGTCCAAGTCCCCATCGCCGGCATCATTGAAAATATGGCTTATTTCTGGACTCCCGAGCTGCCAGAAAGAAAATTTCCTATCTTTGGCCAAAAAGGCGGCCGTATGTTAGCCGAAAAGTATCAAGTGCCTTTTCTCGGCGAAATCCCCCTCTTAGAAGCCATTGTAGAACGGAGCGATGCCGGCCTACCCCCCGCCTTAGAAAAAGATACTCCCCTCAGCCAAGCCTACCACGAGATTGCCGAAAAGCTCATTCGGGAATTAGCGACCCTTTCTACCCCCGTCTCCCCGTGAAGCCCACCTTAGAAGCGCTGAGCGCTTTTCTCCAGCCCATCCGAGCTTACCTGGCGCAGGACGGGGGTGATATAGATTTCGTAAAAATAAGCGAGGACGGCCGCATCCTCTATGTGCGTCTCAAAGGCACCTGTCAAACCTGCGAACTCAATAGTACTACTTTGCAATTAGGCGTCTTAGAACCGCTGCGTCGGTTTTTCCCCTCTTTGGAGGCGATTGAAGTAGTGGAGGAATAAGGGTTTTTGGGTTCGCCGCCGCCAAAATAACGCTCATGCAAGTATCTAAGCAGTCCCTCGCCATCCTTCGCCAATTATTGCTTATATTTGCCCTATGAGCTTACGAGTCCTGCTTTTGGGAGCGCTCACGCTTTGGATAGCGAGCTGCGACAAGGTCAAGCTTCCTGAATCCACGGACACCCTCACCGAAGAAGAAATTGTCGCCGGCCTCAAAGAAGCTCTCCGCGTCAGCACCGATACCGTTACCCGACACCTGAATCGGATAGATGGGTACTATGGGGACTCGCTGATTCGGATTCTTTTTCCGGAGGACGCATGGAAAGTAAAGGTGGCGATAGAAGCTTTGCCAGGCGGAGAGGACTTAATAGCGGATTTGGTCCTAAAAATGAACCGCGCTGCCGAAGAGGCTGCTGACGAGGCGAAACCTATCTTCTGGCAGGCCATAGAGGCGCTCACCATCACGCAGGGCATGCAAATCCTCAAAGGCGATAGCACCGCGGCCACCCGCTATTTAGAAAGTCAAACTCGGGACTCCCTCTTCGCTCGCTATAAGCCTCGCATTCAAGAGGCCATGGAAAGCGTCGGCGCCCAGCAAGCCTGGACCGAAATCGTGGACCTCTACAATAGCCTTCCCACCACCCTAACCCCCATTCAAAACCGCGACCTCTCGGCCTATGTTACCGATAAGGCGCTTTACGGGCTCTTTCTCAAAGTCGGCCAGCACGAAACCCGCATCCGCCGGGATGCGAGCTACCGGGTTACGGACCTCCTGCGCAAAGTGTTTGCCCACGCCAACGGCTAAAGCTACTTCCCTACTAATGGATGGGTTGAAGCCGCCGAACCTCCAAGGGAAATAAAGGGTGCCCTCTTCTATCGGGATGTGCCATAAGCACCCCCAGCTGCTTTGCCGGATCAGGCCTATTCGCATAGCCAGAAGAAAGAAGAAATAAGCCCCGCCTCCGCCATTTGCCCCCAAAAAGCGTTATCAGAGCGCAGAGGATAGGTATAACCGATACTCCCTATCCCATTCACTTCCCTGCGGTCCTGAAAGCTCTATCCTTAGGCGGCGCCAATTCTCTCCTACCTTTGTCCAAATGGAAAAGTATCAGCTTGTCATCATTGGAAGCGGTCCGGGGGGATATGTGGCGGCCATCCGAGCCGCCCAGTTAGGGTTTTCCGTAGCTCTCGTGGAACGCTATCCCACCCTCGGCGGCACTTGCCTCAATGTCGGCTGCATCCCCTCTAAAGCCCTCCTCGACTCCTCCGAAAAATATTACGAAGCCCGAAAGCACTTTTCCGAACACGGCATTGAAATAAGCCCCCCTACCCTCAACTGGGAGAAAATGAAAGCCCGCAAAGACGCCGTCGTCCGCCAAACCGTCAGCGGCGTTGACTACCTGATGAAGAAAAATAAAATAGCCGTCTATCATGGTCATGGGCGCTTCGTCTCGGCTAACGAAATCCAGGTAGATGGCGGGCCGCGCCTGTATGGCGAGCACATCATCATTGCTACGGGCTCTAAGCCTACCCCCCTCCCAGGCATCCCCATAGACAAGAAGCGCATTATTACCTCTACGGAGGCTCTGAGTTTGCCGGAGGTGCCGCCTTCCTTAGTGATTATCGGGGGAGGGGTGATCGGCATAGAGATGGCTTCCGTTTATGGGCGGCTGGGTAGTCAAATAACGATCGTGGAGTTTTTAGACCGAATCTTGCCAGGGTTGGATAAGGAGGCCGCCGCCGAAATGCAAAAAGCCCTGTCAGCTGACTATGGTGTGCAGTTTCTTTTAGGGCATACGGCGGAGGCTGCGGAGGTGGGTCCCGAAGGCGTAACTCTGACTATTCGCCCACGAACGGGAGGCGAGCCAAAAACGCTCTTCGCCCATACCGTGCTGGTGGCCGTAGGCCGCCGCCCCTACACAGAAGGCTTAGAACTGGAAAAGGCCGGCCTTAGCACCGACGAGCGCGGCCGCATCCCAGTCAATGAACACCTCCAAACCGCCGTCCCGCATATTTACGCGATTGGCGATGTCATTCAGGGACCCATGTTGGCGCACAAAGCCTCGGAGGATGGTATCTTCGTTGCTGAAAGATTGGCTGGCCGAAAACCTCACTTAGATTACCGCCTCGTGCCGAGCGTCGTCTATACCTGGCCCGAAGTCGCCTCCGTAGGCTATCTGGAAGAAGAGCTGGAAAAGCTGGGGCGCCCCTACCGCGTGGGGAAATTCCCCTATCGGGCCTCCGGACGTGCCCGCGCCGCCCACGAAGTGCGGGGTTTTGTTAAAGTTATCGCCGATGCCAAAACCGACCAGCTTTTGGGTATGCATGTGATAGGCGCACGAGCAGCCGATGTGATTGCCGTGGGGGTGGCGGGCCTGGCTTATGGGGCTTCAGCAGAAGACCTTTTCCGGCTACCCTTAGCGCATCCTACTTTCAGCGAAGCTATCAAAGAAGCCGCTCTGGGTGCCAGCGAAGGCCAACCTCTTCACATCTAATGGCCCGCATCGCCCTCCATACCCTTGGCTGCAAACTCAACTTTGCGGAAAGCGCTACCCTGGCCCGAGCCCTCGTCGCTCAGGGCCACACTATTACCGATTGGGATGCGCCCGCCGACATCTATATTCTCAATACCTGCACCGTTACCCATCAGGCCGACCGTAAAGCACACAAACTCCTGCGCCGGGCCGCCCGCATCGCCCCCAATGCCCACCTCGTAGTTACCGGCTGCTACGCCCAGACCAATCCCGACGCCTTCCGAGATATTCCCCAAGTAAGGGCCATTATCCCCAACCTCCATAAATCTCGCCTGCCCGAATACGTAGAGGCCCTTTTGCGGGAAGCGCCCCTTCCCCAGCCCTCGCTACCCCCCTCCAGCAAAGGGACCTGGACTTTCTTTCCCAGTGCTTCAGGAGAGGGGCGTACGCGAGTCTTCCTCAAAGTCCAGGATGGATGCGACTATAAGTGTAGCTTTTGCACGGTTCCCAAGGCCCGTGGCCCCAGCCGCAGCGCTCCCCCTGAAGTTATCCTCCAAGAAGCCCTCCATTGGGCCCAAAAAGGCTACAAAGAAATCGTCCTCACCGGCATCAACTTAGGCGACTACGGCAAGCCACACGGTATCCCCTTCCTGACCTTGCTCAAAACGTTGGAGGCGTCCCTCCCCCCCTCCGTAGCGCGCCTGCGCCTCTCTTCCATTGAGCCCAATCTCCTTTCCGACGACATTTTGGACTTTATAGCCGATCATCCCCGCTGGGCACCACATTTTCACCTTCCTCTTCAGAGCGGCAGCCCAGAGATTCTTCGGCTGATGCGCCGGCGCTATACCCGCACCCTTTATGAGAACCGCATCGCGGCTATCCGCAAGCGCTTTCCCCATGCTGGCATTGGCGTAGATGTCATCGTCGGCTTTCCCGGGGAAACCCAGCTCCATTTTGAGGAGACTCGGCGCTTTCTCGCAGACCTGCCTGTGAGCTACCTCCATGTTTTCCCGTACAGCGAGCGGCCCGGCACCGTAGCCGCGCACTTACCCGGCAGCGTGCCTTGGCCTGAGCGCTTAGCCCGCAGCGAGGCCCTGCGAGAACTAAGCCTGCGCAAAAAGCTCACCTTCGCCCAAGGCCTGCTGGGCCAGACTTTCACGCTCTTATTGGAGACCGAAACCGAAGGCCTGACCGAAAACTACCTGCGGGTTGAACTGGAAAAGCCCGCTGAGGCCGGCGCGCTCCTTCCGGTTACCCTGACGAAGGCGGACTTTGAGGAGGGGGAGGTGCGGGTGTTTGGGCGGCTCCTGCCCGAGCCAGCTGATCTACCACCTCATTCCAGTGGTGCCCCTTATGAGCCGGCACCTTCACCCAGGTGATCTGGACTTTATCCCGCACCTGCTGTAGAAATGCCACATATCGTTTTGTGAGGGGGGTTTTAGCTTTCCAGCGTCCGGTCGCCCAGGCCTCCAAGCCCTCGTAGTCATGGTAGATGGTGCACGCAGGTACTTTATGGCGCACACACCAGCGCAGGGCTTCTACGACGGCGTAGATTTCGCCGCCTATCTGCCGATGACCAAGGAGCTCCGGGTCAGCCGGCACAGGCCCCCCAGCCCGATATACCTCTTCACCATCTCGCCGAATCACCAACCCATACCCCACCCCACCTCCCTCCACCCATGCCCCATCTACATCTATCTCTATGCCCTTGCCCCGATACACCTCCCAAAGGTACGACCCCTCTCCTTTACGCCCTCTTAACCAGAGCCTCGTACTTTTGCATTATATGATCAGGCGCTGGTCATGGCTGCTGCTGCTACCGCTCACCCTCCATAGTCAAACCTGCCCTTATCTGCGCTATATCCTATTTGACGCCTGTGGGCTTGGAACTCAGGAGGGCCTCAATGAGCACTTAGTTTTCTTCACACCCATAGATATGAACATCGACGCCCTGCGCGTCTCTTTCCCCATCTATCCGAATCAAACCAACTTAGATAACGATAGCCCTACCCGGTGGGTGTGTTATGGATGTGCTTACTCCTGGACTTGCGATAATACAGTGATTTCCAACATGAACTCTAATGCCTGCGCAGGGACGACCTACACTTGCCCCAGTAGTGGTACCACTATCCCCGCTAATAGCCTGATTATCGTGTTTACGGGGGTTCCTACGACGCTTCCTTCCCTTAGTAATCTCTGCGGAGCAGGCACGGTATATGTGCTCTTCACCAACAATAGTACCGGGTCGGGCCGCTACTCAGACAACCCTCCTTCGAATCGCCGCACGCGTATTGCTTTTGACGGCTTTCCGACCTGTTCCATGACGGTAAATTACAGGGGGAATATTTCGGCTGCTAATGGTAACTACCTGCTTATAGACCCTGCTATATGCATCGGTAAGACGGAGGGGCAAAATGGTGTGGATCCCTCTCCTTCGGCCTGCTACTATTCGGGGAGTGGGTCTAATGGCGTTTCCTTAGGGAACGCTGGGTCTGACTGCGCTTTGCCTGGGCTGGGTACTCTTCCTATTCTTTGGCAGGAGGTTCGGGTGGTGGGGGGGCGTTTGCGGTGGCGGGCGCTTTTTGAAGGGGAGGCGGAGAGGGCGCTTACTTTGTGGCATCAGCCGGAGGAGCAAGGGACGGCTTATATTTATCGCGGAGGTCTTGGGGCTAAGGGGGAGCTTCCGCTGGAGCGGGCGGGTTTGTATTACTTGACGGTAGAGTTAGCCGATGGGACGCGGGTGCGCAGTCCGGGCGTTTGGTATGAGGGGGATGCTCGGCCGTATATTCGGTATGAAGGGGGGCGTCCTATCTTAGAGCGGAGTGGGGAGGTAGTGGAGCTGCGGGTTTGGGACATGAGTGGGCGGCTGGTCTTATCAGCGGCAGCACCTGTGGAGCGGGAAGTGCTCAGTCGGCTTGGGGGGTACGGTAGGGGCGTGTACAACCTTCTTCTACATCTGCGTAGTGGGGAGGTACTTCAAGAGCGGCTTCTGGTGGAGCCATAGGTGTACCTTTGAGGGGTGCGGGCCTTAGCCATAGACTTGGGGCTGAAACGAACGGGTTTAGCTTGGACTGATCCAACCCAGCGGGTGGCGTTGCCCTTAGAGGTCGTGCCCACCCACCAGCTGCGGGCCCGCCTGGAAGCCTTAGCCCCCGAAGTAGCGGTCTTTGTCTTAGGGTATCCGCGGCGGCTTAGTGGCGAACCTACTGACCTTACCCCGCATGTAGAAGGCTTAGAGCGGTGGCTCCGCCAGCGCTTCCCCGAAAAGGAGGTCGTGCGGGTAGATGAGCGCTTTTCCACTTATGAGGCCGCACGAGCCCTCCAAGCACTATCCAAGGCCCGGCGAAACAAAGGCGCCCACGACATAGCAAGCGCAGTTATAATTTTGCAGGCTTATCTGCTACGGACAAGGCGATGATTAGGCCAATCGTGTGTTATGGGTCTCCTGTTCTTCGTCGCAAGGCGGAGCCTGTAGATATGAAGGACCCGAATTTGTCTGCGCTAATAGCGGATTTGTGGGAAACCATGCGGGGGGCGGATGGGGTGGGGTTAGCGGCTCCGCAGATAGGCGTGAGCAAACAGGTCTTCGTGGTAGACGCCCGAGCCTTGCAAAAGCCTGACGAAACCCCCTTTCAAGCGGTCTTCATTAATCCAGAGATTGTCTGGTATTCAGAGGAGAAGTTTGAGTACGAAGAGGGGTGTCTGAGCATTCCCGGTGTGCGGGAAAAGGTCTGGCGTCCAGCCTCTGTGCGGGTGCGGTATTGGGATGAAAATGGACAATCCCACGAGTCGGTCTTTTCAGGCATCGTGGGGCGAATTATTCAGCATGAGTATGACCATCTAATGGGAAAACTATTTATAGACCACCTTCCTGCCCTTCGGCGGCAGCTTCTCCGGTCTAAACTCCATAAAATCCAAAAAGGTCTCATAGAGACCCCCTATCCCGTCTCCTATGCCCTTTAATTACTACGACATCGTAACTGCGCTTACTATTGGAGTCCTGGCTTTGGCAGCCCTCTTCTTGGTGACGCAGAAGGGCCGACTGCTATGGATTTTAGCGGTGGCATGCATTCCGTTTTCTTCGGAGATCATAGTGGAACTACCTATTCAGGCCATGGATTTACCAGCTTTATTCTTCCCTACGGATTTTTTGGCTGGTATTATCGCGGTTTTTATTTTCTTAGCTCTTCCCCTTTTGAAGGGTCAAAGTGGAGGTAATCTCGGACTTAGGAATAGCAGGATATTCACTTTTTGGGTGTTGCATCTTTTCTGGATGTTTGTCGCCACCCTTTTATCCGTTCATCTCATTGTTTCAGCCAAGTTTTTTGTAATGCAGTTTGCGTACATGCTGGCTTATGGGGGGCTGGGGTATTATCTCATGCATAGGGGAACGGTGGATATAGAGTCGGTGTATAAACGTTATCTAATTGGGGCTTTGGTAGCGACTTTTTTCGTGTGTGTGACGGAACATATTATTTTAGGCGCTACTCGGGATACTGTAGATCAGGCGATAAAGCCTTTTTTTAGGGAGCATACGGTGTATGGGGCTTTTACGGCATGGATGTTTGTGGCTTACTTTATCTTGTGGAGGAATTCCATGGTATCGCTAAGTTTGTTAGTAGCGCTTTTATTTTCTGGGGCGGCTCTTTTTTTGAGTTATAGTAGGGGGGGATGGTTGTCGGTGTTAGGGGCGTTGGGGCTGTGGCCTGTTATCAGTTGGCTTGGGCGACTGCGGCGCAATCAGGCGTTAGCTATTCTGGCAGGGTTGGGCCTTCTTTTAGTAGGAGGGATTTCATTTCTTTTATCGCAGGGGCAGATGTGGTTAGAAGACAAACTTTCTGAGCTTTTAGGGGATACTGGTAAGAGAATAGCCAGCTCCTTTGATGTAGAGAGAGACGTATCTAACTTAGGGCGTATTCACCGATGGATAGTGGCCTGGGAGCTTTTTGAGAAAGAGCCTGTCCATGGGATAGGGCCTAACGCCTTTCCTGAGGAGTATCACGCGCACAAACGCAGCTCCATGCTTTTTGAGGCGATAAAAAAAACAGACTTGGTCTATGCGGGTATCCATAGCGAATATCTTACAGCCCTTGCCGAGATGGGTATTCCGGGCTTATTGCTGTTGGTGGCTATGTATGGATTGACGTTGTATTATCCTTTTCGTTATGCAGTGTCTGCGCAAAGTGAGTATCATAAAGTTACTGGTTGGTTGGTGGCTCTTCCGCTTTTGTCCTATTATCTGCATGCGTTTATCAATAACTTTATGGACCATGGAAAAATGGCGGCGCTTATTTATATGCATTGGGGGGCGGCGATGGCTCTAGAGGTGAGGTTGAAGAAACAGCAATTTCTTGATAGATTGTCGTATGCATCTAAGTCGCATGGCTAAGCATAGTGTAGATAGTCTGATGGGCACGTTGTATTTTGCGGGCTGGGCTATTTGGCTGGTTAGTTTTAGTCGGTGTCAGGCGCCGGGGGCATATTTTTCGGGGGAGATTAAGGGTTTTCAGCGGGACTCGGTGTATCTTTTTCGGTGGGATGCGGGTCGGTGGCAGCGGGTAAGCTCGGCCCCCGTGAGGGATGGGCGCTTTGCCTTTGAGGGAAGTTTATCTGCGGCGGGTTTTTACTGGTGGGGGCTCTCGCCGCAGGAGGGAGACCTCATATACCTTTCCCCCAAAGAAAAGCCTATGGTCCAGGCAGAAGTCCAGCAGCTTTTTCAGAATTATCAGATTCAAAAAGGAGAGGAGGCTGCGGCTCTTTTGCGGTTTCGGCGTGAAGGAGCTAATTTCTTTCAGCGCTTGCAGCAAAATCCTTCCGACTCTATAGCCCAGCGGGGGCTGGATAGTTTGATAACGGCGGCTAAGAAAAGTAAGTCGGAGGTGCTTTCTCTTTACGCGCCTTTTTATCGGGTGCCTTCTTTGCCGGCTGGTGCATTGAGGTGGGAAGATTTGGAGAGGCTCTTTTGGGAGGGTATAGCTTTACAGGATGGTCGTTTAGGGGGGCTTCCGGACCTGTTTGGGCGATTTCAGTATTTCTGGCAGGTGGCGTTGTCTATGATGCCAGAAGACACGGTATTGGGGCGGCTGGACGGGTGGAAGCGGCTGGGGGGGGCCTCGCCTGGGGTTCGGAAAAATGCGCTGGTGGCTCTACTGGTGGTGGCGCAGCAGAGTGGGCGTTCAGATTTGCTCCTTAGTGTGGCCGAGCGGTTTGTGAAGGCTTTTCCTGATGATGATCGGAAGGGGCAGTTAGAAGCGCTTCTTCAAGCGGAGGGGGCGCTGCGGAAGGGGCAGCCGGCGCCGGATATAGAGCTGCCAGGCCCGGATGGACAGACTTATCGCTTATCCAGTTTCCGAGGCAAATGGGTTTTGATAGACTTTTGGGCGAGCTGGTGTCGCCCCTGCCGTATGGAAAATCCGAATGTAGTGCGGTTGTACCAGAAGTATCATCCGAAGGGGTTTGAAATTTTTGGGGTGAGCTTGGATTATCAGCGGGAGGCGTGGCTGCAGGCTATTCGTCAGGATAATCTGACTTGGGTTCATGTAAGTGATCTCAAGGGTTGGCAGAGTGCGGGGGCGCAGTTGTATCGGGTAAGTAGTATTCCTTTTACGGTGCTGGTGGATCCGGAGGGGCGGATTGCGGCGAAGGGGCTTCGGGGAGCGTCGCTGGAGGCAAAATTGCGGGAGATTTATGGAGAGTAAGGCGGGGATAATAGCGCTCTTAGGGGCTCCCAATGCGGGAAAGTCTACGCTATTCAATCGGCTGATAGGGGCCTCTTTGGCGGGGGTAACGCCTAAGCCGCAGACTACGCGGTTTTTGATTAGGGGGCTGCTCAATCATGAGCTGGGGCAGATAATTTTGGTGGATACGCCGGGATGGATTGCTCAGCCTAAAAATGCCTGGCATGAAGCCCTCAATCGTCACAGTCAGCATGCAGCCCAAGACGCGGATGGGCTGGTGTATCTGGTTTCGCTACATACGGGGCGGAAATCCGTAGGCTCCGATGATCCGCTTTTCCCCGATTGGCTGGCGGCTCTTCAGAAGCCGCTTTGGGTGGGGGTTACGCATGCAGATGAGCTGCCCAAGGAGATGCGAGAGGCGCGCGTGCGAGAAGTGGCTTCTATGGTAGATGTTCTGGCACCGAGGGGGGTGTATGATGTATCGCTGGATAGGCCTTTGGAGGAGCTGATCCGCGCTCTTTTTGAGGCTTTACCTGAAGGGCCTCCGCTTTATCCGACAGATGAGATTACGCCGCAGTCTGTGCGGTTTTTTGTGGGGGAGATTATCCGAAAGCAGCTGTATCTACACTTACATGAGGAGCTTCCGTATGGTACGGAGGTGGAGGTGACGAGTTATCGGGAGCAGCCGGAGCAAGATTACATTGCGGCTACGATATATGTGGAGAAGGAGTCGCACAAGCCGATGGTGATTGGGCGGGGAGGGGCGATGATAAAGAAGATTGGGACGGAGGCCCGGAAAGAGATAGAGCAGTTAGTGGGGAAGAAGGTATATTTGGAGTTGTATGTGAAGGTGGCGCCGTCATGGCGTAAGTCTATTCAGCGGCTGAGGAGCTGGGGTTATGAGGTGAAGAGGGATTCTTAGAGGGCGCCGGCGGTGGAGAGGAGGTTTTGGGCGGCGAGGCGGGCGGTGGGGTCGTCCGGGTTTCCGCTAAGGAGGCGGGCAATTTCGGAGATGCGTTCTTCGGGGCTGAGGGGGTAGATGAGGGTTTCGGGGGTGCCGTCGGGGGCGGTATGCTTACGGATGTGGAAGTGGGTGCCGGGTTGGGCGGCGATGGCGGGGAGATGGGTGATGAGGAGGATTTGGAGTTTTTGGGAGAGGCGGGCGAGGAAGGAGCCCATACGTTGGGCGGCTTCGCCGCTGAGGCCAGTGTCTATTTCATCTAAGATGAGGGTGGGGAGGGCCATTTTTTCGGCGAGGGCGGCTTTTAGAGCGAGCATGAGGCGAGACATTTCTCCACCGGAAGCTACTTGGCTCAAAGGAGCCAATGGAAAGCCGGGATTCGTTTGAATGAGGAAGGTTACCTGGTTGAAGCCGGTGGGGGTTATTTCTACGGGTTGGTCTTGCCATTGGAGGGGGCTATGGGGGTTGATGAGGCGCTCCACGCTGATTTGGAAGCGGGCGCCTTTGAGGCCTAATTCGGCGATGTAGGCTTCTACTTCGTCGGAGAGGGTTTGGGCGGCGGCCAGCCGGGCTAACTCTAAGCGATAGGCCGCATCTAAAAGCTGGTGCGTAAGTTCGGATAATCTTTGTCGGGCTGGCTCCAGAGCATTTTCTTCGGCGGTGAGCTCTTCCAGCTCGGCCTTATAGCGCTGAACGGTTTCCATAAGAAGCTCCACGGTGGGCACTTGGAAGCGGTGTAGGAGGTGATTGTAGAGGTCGTATTGGGCTTGGATGGATTCTATTTCTTTGGGGTTGAGGGAGTAGGCTTGGAGGAGGCGATGGAGGAGGTCAAGGGCTTCTTGGATGTTGTAGCGGGCGCTTTCAAGGAGGCTAATGGCTTCGGCGAGGGAAGGCTCTTCTTGGGGGAGGCGTTGGAGGCTTTTGACGGCCTGGGAGAGGAGGGAAGGGGGGTTATGGGGGGCTTCGGCGAGCTGATGAAGCCATTGGGTGAGGGTAGTAGCGTAGAGGTTTTGATGCTCAATGCGGCGCATTTGGGTTTCTAAGTGTGCGTAATGTTCGGCGGAGAGGTTAGGCGGGACTTGGGCGAGCTGGTTTTGGAGCCAGGTTTGGCGTTCGCGACGTTTTTCGGTGGCGGCCTCTAAGGCGTGTACTTCTTCGTTTAGTTGGCGCCAGACGTGGTAGAGTTTTTTGTAGGCGGCGAGCTCTTCGGTCAGTTCGGCGTAGGCATCTAAGAGGCGCATTTGATAGGCGGGGTGGAAGAGGGCCTGGGTTTCATGCTGGCTGTGTATTTCCAGGAGGTGGTAGGCGATGTCCCGCACTTGCTGGGTGGAGAGGAGGGCGTCGTTGAGGAAGTAGCGACGGCGGCCTTGGGGGGAGATTTCGCAGCGCAAAAGGAGAGGCGAAGTGAGAGGTTCGTCAAGAAGGGTCTGGATAGCTTCTGGGATAGGGTCAAACTCTGCTTCAATGACGGCGCGGGCGGTGAGGGGGGGCAAGTCGGCTTTTGTGCCTAAGAGGGTAGCGATGGCTTCTACGAGGAGGGATTTACCGGCGCCGGTTTCTCCTGTGAGGATATTGAGGTGGGGTGCCCAGGTGAGCGAAATGTCTCGCAAGAGCGGGAGGTTCTGGATGTGTAAGCGGCGTAGCATGCGTGGAGTTTGGAGCAAATTTCGTAAGATTGCAGGTGATGAGAGCGTTGGGGGTTTTATTAGCGCTGGGGGTGGCCTGGGCGCAGGTTCATCCGCTCTGGCGTACCTATACCGATGAAGACTATGGGCCTTACGGGAGTGTTTGGGGGATGGCTCAGGACCCTGTTACGGGCATTCTATATGGGGCGACGAATGCGGGGGTGTTAGAATATGACGGGCAGCGGTGGAATCTTATCTCAACGCCGGCGCCCGTGCGATCGCTTTGGATTAGCCCCAATAACCGAATTTGGGTAGGATGTAAAGGGGACTTTGGAGAGCTTAAAACCGACTCCTTAGGACGACTGGTGTATAAATCTTATCTGAGCTTTTTGCCCGTCTCCCTCCAGCGGGTGGGCGATGTCAATGCCGTTTTCGGAACCCAAAACGATGTCTATTTCATAGGCTCGCAAGCGGTCGTGTATGTAAATAGTCGGGAGCTGGCCCCGAGCCCTAAGGTATTTTCAGATAAGTTTGTAGCGGGTGGTGGGCTTGTAGGAGAAGAGGTGTGGGCGTATTTTTCGGAGCGGGGTTTGGTGCGGCTCACTCCCCAGGGCCCTAAGGAAATAGGTGGCGGGAATATTCTGGAGCTCCGAGAGCCTTTGGCCGCGATCCTGCCTGTAGAAGCAGAAAAAGTCTGGCTCCTTTCCACGGAAGGGCGTATTTATGAAGGGAAAAGGAGGGGAGGTACCTTTGTCCCGAAGAAGTTAGGCATATCCACTTACTTACAGAGTAATGGAATTCAATCGGCCGCTCTCCTTCCTGACAAAACGATTCTTATAGCTACTCGGAGTGGGGGTGTGGTATGGCTTCGGGCCGATGGGGAGGTGTTAGGGACATTTTCTAAGGGAAAGGGCTTTCCAGATGATGACATTTATGGGCTTTTCGTGGATACAGCAGGCAATGCGTGGGTTGGGCATAGTCGGGGTTTGACGCAGATCCTTTTTCAGGTGCCGATTCGGAGTTATGCGCATGTGCCGGGGATGGAGGGGAAGGTGAATGCTATCTTGCCGACGGAGCGGGGATTATATGTGGCGACTTTGCAGGGGGTGTATCGGCTGCGGGGCGATAAGTTTGTGGCGGTGCCTGGTATAAAAGGGGAGGCCTGGCATTTGCAATCTTTGCAGGGGCGGGTGCTGGTAGCATCCTCCGAGGGCCTTTACGATGTAAGTGGAGAGACCGCCGTCCCAGTCATCGCGGGACAGTCATTTGGCTATATTTTGCCTTCTGAGAACCAAGATCGGGCTTATGCTTATGGGCAGAGAGGCATAGCTATCCTAAGATATACCAATGGCCGCTGGCAGCGCGCTAAGGAAATAGACATCCCTGATGTGCGTTCGGTAGTAGAGGAGGGGGACTTTTTATGGATAGGCACAGTGGCCAGTGGGGTTCTGCGATACAACTTGGCCCAGGGCGAAATCGCACAGGAGGATTTTGGTCTGCCTAAGGGGGGGTATTATGTGGCGAAGCTGGCGGGGGACATTTATGCCCAGTCTTCTCAGAAGGTGTATCGACTGGAGGGTAAGAGATTTGAGGAAGTGCCTATTCTTATGGAGCGGCTGGGAGGGGAGCGCATAGACCGTTTGATAGAACTTTCAGGCGGGCGGTATCTCTTTCGGAGCCGAATGGGGCTGCGGGTGATTGACTTAGCTTCGCCTGAGTTTCCTGTAGAAGCTACTTACCAAGAGGCTTACTTCACGCTCAACATTCGGGCTTCTCGGCCTGATGTGCTGTATATAGACGGAAACCGTCTTTGGGCAGCGTATAAGGATGAGGTAGTCGTGAGCGACCTTCTGTTTAAGCCCTCCCCCCCAACGCCTTCTCTTGTGAGGGCGTTTTATGCAGGGGGGCGGCTCATCTGGGGAGGGCGTTTCTACTTGTCCGACGAAATGAAGCTTTTGACTACCCAGCCAGCTAATGCTATTCCCGAAATCTCCTATAAGGATGCGCAGGGTTACCTTCTCTTAGGCTGGGTGAATCTGTGCGGCAATCTGGGCCCGACGAAGTTTCGGTATCGCTTCCGTAGAGAGGGCAACGAAAGTTGGGCCTATTTGGAGTCGGGGTCCAGCTTGCCATTTTCGGACTTGAGTCAGGGGAGCTACCGCCTGGAAGTCCAAGCCATCGCCCCTTGGGGAGAAGAAATGCCTTCTGCGCACTATGAATTCCGCATAGCGCCTCCCTGGTGGCTCGCCACCTGGGCTTTCCTCCTGTATGGCATTTTAGCTATACTGCTGGTGTTTATCATCATCCAACTCAATGCCGCACGCCTCGAGCGCCGCAACCGCGAACTGGAAGCTCTTGTGCGAGAACGTACAGCAGAACTCCAGAAGAGCTATAAAGAGCTTGAGGCCGCTAATAAAAACTTGGCCAAAGCCTACGAAGACCTCAAAAATACCCAGCAGCAGCTCATCCAATCCGAAAAAATGGCCGCCTTAGGTCAGCTTATTGCTGGCGTTGCCCACGAAATCAATACCCCTATTGGAGCTATCAGCGCCGCAGCTACCAACATCTCTAAGACTCTTCCCGAAACCCTGAAAAACTATCCTAAGCTCTTATCTATTCTGGGGCCGCATGCGGACTTATTCTTTCAGCTGGTAGAGCGCACCCTCTCCTTTACGGGGTCTCTTACCAGCCGGGAGGAGCGTCAATATCGGCGACAGCTGACTGAGCTTTTAGAGCAGCACGGCGTGCCTAATGCCAGTAGCATCGCCCAAAGCCTTGTGAAAATCGGCGTCTTTGATAATGTGGAGCCCTTCTTGCCCCTCCTCAAACATCCAGAAGCCAACTTCATCATTGAGATGGCTGGAAATATCGGAAAACTTCGCCTCAACACCGATAATATTGAACTCGCCGTAAGTAAAACACAAAAAATCGTGTTTGCCTTGAAGGCCTATTCTCGTAAGAGTGTAGAGGAAAAACCTGAATACATGCAAATCCCCGAAACCATAGATACCGTCCTGATCATTTACCACAATCAGCTCAAATATGGCATAGAAGTTACCAAAGATTATGAACCTGATCTGCCAGCCATTTTAGGCTTGCCCGATCAGATAGCCCAAGTCTGGACGAATATTATCTCCAATGCTATTCATGCTATGCAGGGCAAGGGGTCTTTACACATTCGGGTCTGGCGAGAAGGGGATGATATTATAGCCAGTTTCACAGACTCTGGCCCGGGTATTCCTAAGGAAATACAGGATAAAATCTTTGAGGCCTTCTTTACGACCAAGCCGGCGGGCGAGGGCACGGGATTGGGACTGGATATCTCGCGCAAAATTGTGGAAAAACATGGGGGGAAGATTTACTTTGAGAGTGAGCCAGGCAAGACGACCTTTTATGTACGTTTGCCTATCCGTACGCCTTACGAAGCAACAGCTAATGTGCAAACCCTTCAACAACTACAATAGCCTATGGAAAAGAAAAAAGCTAAGCGAGCTATTCTGTGCGTAGATGATGAGAAAATTGTCCTGGATAGCCTTCAGGACCAGCTTCGGAGTACTTTTGGCGATGAGTTTGAGTATGAAATCGCTGAAAGTGTAGATGAGGCGTGGGAGGTGATTGAGGACCTAGTTTCTCAGGGGTACGAAATGGTGCTCGTCATCTCCGACTGGCTCATGCCACGCGTAAAGGGGGATACTTTCCTAATTGAGCTTCATCAGAAATACCCCGAAACAGTCACTATTATGCTCACGGGCCAGGCCGACCCCGAAGCCGTAGAAAACGCCTATCAAAACGCCAACCTCTATGCCTATATCCGCAAACCCTGGCGAGAAGAAGACCTCATCAACTATGTGAATAATGCCCTCAAGAAGCTGGGCCTTCGGGAGTAGAGTATGAGTGCTTTTCGTAAGCCTTATGTTATTTGCGTAGATGATGAGAAAATCATCTTAGACAGTCTACAGGAGCAGGTAATCAATCGGATTGGCGACCGATTTGAATGTGAGGTGGCTCAGAGCGGCGAAGAGGCGCTTGAACTCATAGATGATCTTTTGAATGAAAATCAGCAGATAGCGGTGATTATTTCGGATCAGCTCATGCCCTCCATGAAGGGGGACGAATTTCTTATTGCCGCTCATAAGAAGGTTCCGGATGCCTATAAGATCCTTCTTACGGGGCAAGCGACGCTGGACGCCGTTCGGAATGCCATCAACCACGCTCGTCTCTATCGCTATGTGATGAAGCCCTGGCGGGAAGAGGACCTCATGCTCACCGTGGAAGAAGCGGCCGAAGCTTTCCTCCAAAAAATCCGCCTCCAACTCTACATGCGTCTCCTGCGAGACATCAATACCCTCACCCAGAAAATATCCGGCGAGCGTGACCTCAATCGCCTCATTGAGAAGTACTTTGAGGGTCTAGCCGATACGGTCGGGTTCTCTGTCGCCAAAGCCTACATCGCACATCCCCAATATCACATAATGTTAGCAGCACAGGCAGAGATAGAGGCTAAAATACAGTCATACGCCTCTAAGCCAAAAACCATAGTGGCAGATGCGTATTCTAATCCGGAGTTTACTTCAAAGGTCCGTCAGGATATAGAGGAAATCCTTAATCAAGTTCTTTTGGAGGGCTCTCAGCAAGCGCTGGTGGCGCCTATTCGTCTGCAACAGGGCGGCGCTCAGGAAGTAGGCTATGTGGTGCTGCAGCGAAGTGAAGGCATGGACTTCATGCGAGAGCAGCGCGAGATTCAAAGTACCCTCCAAACACTCACCAGCCAGCTCGCCATATCTCTCGAGAATGCCGCTTTTTACAAGACGATTGCGGAACAAAAACAGGAGTTAGAGGAAAGTATTCGGTATGCTCGGCGTATTCAGCAGGCGCTTTTGCCCAACATTGAACTCATAAAGTACTATCTGCCGGAGAGCTTTATCTTATATTTACCTAAGGCCGTGGTAAGTGGAGACTTTTACTGGTTTGCGGAGCAGGATGGTAGTATCTACTTAGCGGCGGCGGATTGTACGGGGCATGGGGTGCCAGGGGCATTTATGAGTGTCTTAGTGAGCAATGCCCTTTCGTATGCCGTCAGTCAGCAGCGGATATCGGACCCCGGAGCCATTCTGGAGCATGGGGTGGATATGCAAGTGCGGGAAAAGCTCCAGACGCAGGAAGGTTCTCTCCAGGATGGAGCTGAAATCGCGCTCGTTCAGATAAACCTTACTACGCGCGAGCTCCTGTATGCGGGTGCTAAACGTCCCCTTATCTATTATCGGGGTGGAACTCGGTATGAGGTTCCTGCTACTCCCCGAGCTATTGCCGATGATCTTTCTTTGGTGGGCACTACCCACTTTGAGACGGTCCGGCTCAATCCTCAGGTAGGCGATACCTTTTATCTCTTTTCGGATGGATATCAGGACCAAGAAGGTTTTGAGAAGCCTCGCTTAGGGAAGCGTCGGTTTTATGAGATTTTAGACGAAATCCACAAGCTCCCCATGGAAGAACAGGCACGCCTCCTTCGGCAGAAACTGCTGGATTGGAAAGGCGATGCTGAGCAAACGGACGATATTCTGGTAATTGGTTTTCGCTGGACGATGCCGCCTGAGAGCGGGCGCTTAAGCCTATAATTCCGTGCTGTGGAGAGGGCTTCTAACTGATTGGCATCTGCCCCCTTTACCAGAAAACTGGAAAGATAAGCCTCTGCGGGAGCAGGTGCTATGGCGCCGCGGTCTCCACGAGGAAGATGCCCAGAGACGCTACTTTCAGGGTCAGCTAAGCGACCTGGCTTCCCCTACGGACCTGCCTGATATGGAGAAAGCGGTCGCTCTATTAGCGAAGGCCATCCGGGAGAAAGCGCTGGTCTTCATTGCAGGGGACTATGATGTGGATGGGATTAGCAGTGCGGCGCTCTTAGGGCGGTTTTTAGGGCGATGGGAAGTGCCTTATCATATTCGGCTGCCCACGCGAGAAGAGGGCTATGGCTTATCGCCAAAAATCATTCAAGAAGCTATTAGCCAACGGCCCGGGCTCTTTATCAGTGTGGATTGTGGGACAAAAAACCCCGGGGAAATAGCCCAACTCAAAGCCGCGGGTATTCCAACCATCATTTGCGATCATCATGTCGTTCCGGAAAACCCCGAGACCTGGCCGCCTGCGGATGCCTTCATTAATCCCCACCGACCCGATGCTTCGGGTGCCTATCGGGAGCTTTCGGCAGCAGGCGTCGTCTTCCAACTCCTCCACGCCTACCTCCTATCCGAAAAAGGTGGCACCCTCACTCCCTTAGAGGAAACCATAGACATCGTAGGCGTAGCGACCTTAGCTGATGTCATGCCCCTCTCCGGGGAAAATCGCCTGCTCTCCCGCTTAGCCCTGCAAAAGCTGCAAGATGAACCTATCTTGGGTTACCAGACGCTCCTACAAACCCTCTCCCTTACAAAATGCCGAATAGAATCCCGCGATGTCGTATTTAGAATAGTTCCCCGCCTCAACGCCGTGGGACGGCTCTATAAGCCTGAGCCCGCTTTGCGGCTTCTTTTGACTGCGGATCCGGCCGAAGCGCAGGCCATAGTCAAACAGCTGGAGCAGTACAATCGGGAGCGACAAGACCTTCAGGATAAGGCTATGGGGGAAGCTATCCATGTGTTTCGGGAGCGGTATGGGGCTAACCCCAGTTTATGGCCGAAAGCGCTTGTGGTGGCAAACCCTACTTGGCACAAAGGCGTGATTGGGCTGGTGGCGGCCAAGCTAACAGAGCTCTATGAGCGGCCTTCGGCGGTACTTACACAAAGCGCCCAACCAGGCGTATGGGTAGGCTCCGCCCGCAGTGTAGAGGGCGTACCCCTTCACGAGCTTATAGAGGAGTGGTGCCGCCCGTACCTTCTCAAAGGCGGGGGCCACGCCATGGCCGCAGGATTTAGCGTACAGGATAAATACCTAAGAGAGTTTGGAAAGGCCTTTATAGCGGGCGCGTCTCATTATCTGGCGCAGAGAGAGCATAAAGTTTCCCTTTTAGATGGGGATATTCTGGCTGGGCAGGTAATGAAGGAGGAGTTAGATAGATTGACGTCGGATTTTGAGCCTGTTGGCCCTGCCAATCCGGCTCCGCGGTATCTTTTGCGCTCTGTTCGGGTTATTTCTCAGGACGGGCGCACACTCATGATTTATGCGGCGGATGGTCAATCCAACGGGGCATTTGAGGGGCGGGTTACGTTTTCTTCTTACCGGTGGTCAGAGGACTGGCCTAAGCTGATGCGACAACAGGAGGGCTTAGTGGTAACGCCCTTTCGGTCACAAGCAGGAAGACCTATCCAGCTCAAAGTGCGAGATGTGATCATGGGTTCCCAATCCGCAAACCAATAATTAGGATATCGTCCGTCTGACGTGTGGTGCCCATCCAGCGGGCGAGTTCGGCTTCGATTAGGAGGCGCTGCTGGTGGGCTGGATGGGGCGCAATCGACTCTAAGAGTTCTAACAGGCGGCGATGCTGATAACGCTTGTTGTCTGGCGAAAGCTGGTCGCTATACCCGTCGGAAAAGAGATACACCATATCCCCGGGGCTCACCTCTAAGGTGTGGAGGGTGAATTCAGGTGCCTCGCCTTCCCAAGGGCTGCCGATCGTGATCCGATCGCCAGAAATCTCCTGGCCTTTTCCGGCATGCACCCAAAAAAGGGGCCGACGAGACCCCGCAAAGAGAAGCCGGTGCCGCTTGATATCTACCTGAATAAGTCCGATTTCCATACCTTCTTGGAAACGTTGGTACTGGGCATCCTCATGGTGCAGCGCAGCCCGCATCCGCAAATTAAGAAGATACAAAATCTCGGAGGGCTTGAAGACGCCTTCCAGCTCTACAATCTGTTTGAGAAGTGTATTCGCAATGATAGTCATGAAGGCGCCCGGAATCCCATGGCCTGTGCAATCCCCCGCCGCCACAATAACCTTGCTAAGACGATGGGCAAACCAGTAAAAGTCTCCTCCTACGATTTCCCTCGGCTGATAAAAGAGGAAGCTGTCAGGGAAAAACTGAAAGATTTCGTTCCATGGCGGGAAGATAGCCCGCTGAACGCGCTGCGCATAGCGGAGACTGGCCATAATGTCTTCGTTTTGCTGCTGGAGGAGCCGAGCTTGTTTTTCTAAGGCTTCCTTTTGGCGGAAGACTTCTTCGGTGCGTTTCTGGACGAGGGTTTCCATGTGATTGTAGAGCTGGGCATTTTGTAGGGCGATGGCGGCAGGGGCTGTAAAGAGTTTGAGGAACTCAATCTCCGAGGGAAGGAGGGAGATAGGCTGGGAAGTATGCTTGAGATAGAGGAGGCCGATGAGGCGCCCTTGATAAATCAAGGGCAAAGCAATCACCATGCGTAGGGGGAGCCGAAGAAGGTCGGGGTGCCGACCCCAAAAGGAATCTGCCTGCACATCCGCAAGGATGATATTCTCTTTGGCTTGAATGCTGTGCTGAATGAGAGGCCAAAAGAGCCCCTCTACGGTTTGGGCTGGCACGCTCTGGAGGGGGGGCGCCTCATACATGTCCGCTCGCACTTGGCACACCAGCCGCAGCTCCTCAGGCCTCTCTGGATGGGGTAAAAGCAGCGCCGCCTCCTCAGCATAACTATTTTCTAAAGCAATGCGCAGGACCTTGAAGATGAGCTTATCCAGCCGCATTTCCCCAATAAGCGAGAGGGAGACCCGATGTAGCTCTAATAGGAGGCGATTTTGGCTCTCCTGCTGCTGACGACGTTGCCACTCCTGCCCTAAGTAGGCCATCAGGGTTTTATCTGGCCCTTCTGCAGACAAACCCACCGGGAGAATCGGGAAATCAGGCGGCGTAAAAGGCGTCTCCGGCGCAATAAGCGCCACCAAAAGCGCCCGAGGAAAAAGCTGGTGAGCCTTAGCTAAGTAGGCTTGGGCTTCCGGCCACTCCCCTATGACCACCTCTGCATGCCTACCTGTAAGGGGAAGCCCCTCTAAATACCTTAGCGCCGTCGGAAGGTTCTCCTGAAATACCCATTCCCCCCCGTCCCCTAAGGTCTCCTCTAACTGCGACTCCACAACCCTCCGCACCTCAGCAGAGGGCAAGTACCCAATGATAGTCAGCATCTGGTTTGTCAAATATAGGCAAAAAAGCGCCAGGCACGACAGTGAAAACCTGTGGGAAAGTTTTTGTATTTTTGCTACATGAAGGCGAGCCTCTTATGGTTGGATGATGAGATAGAGCATCTGGAGCCGCATGTGCAGTACCTCAGACAGAAGGGCTTCTCGGTAGAGACTTTTACCCATCCTCAGGAGGCTCTGGCCTACATTCAGGCCCATCCTGTGGACCTGGCCTTTGTAGATGAGCATTTGCCGGGGATGTCCGGGCTGGAATGGGTTCGGCAGGTGCGGCGGCGCTACCCCTATCTCCCCATCGTGATGGTTACCCAAGATGAAGCCGAGCGTCTCGCCGAAGATGCCGTAGGCGCAGAAGTCTCCGACTTTCTCATTAAGCCCGTCAAGATACAGCAGCTGTATTCGGTATGTTTGCGTTTAGTGCAGGCCGAGGGCATCAAAGGCCAGCAGCTCATAGAGGAATATCATCGGGCTTTTGCGATGATAGCCCGAAAACTCATGGGCCCCTTAGACCATGAGGAGTGGATAGCCCTCTATAAGGAGCTTGTGCACTGGGACCTCAAAATAGAGTCTGCCGATTCGCCGGAGCTGCGCGAGACTTTTGAGGCTCAGCGCGCCGAGGCCGAAACGGTCTTTGCTAAGTACTTCACCAGTCGGTACCTGGATTGGGTCAATACTTCGCAAGGCTCTAAGCCCGACTTATCCCCCGATGTGCTCAAAAAGTACTTCCTGCCCCACGTAGGCGAAAAAGGAGGCCCGCTCGTCTTAATGCTCATTGATGGCATGCGCTACGACCAGTGGAAAGTCTTAGAAGCCCTTCTCGCCCCCTACTACAATATCGCCGAAGAGCATCTCTTCTACTCTATTCTGCCCACAGCCACCCAATACGCCCGCAATAGCCTCTTCGCAGGGCTCTACCCTCTTGAAATCGCTAACCGCTTCCCCCGCTACTGGGCCGACGACGACGAAGAAGGCGGAAAAAACCTCTTTGAGGAAGAATTCTTCAACGACTTCCTCCTGCGCCACAAGGTCGCCGCTAAAATCGCCTACGCCAAAATCCTCAAAACCGAAGAAGGCCGAGACCTCCTCCATAACCTCCCTAATCTCCTCCGCACCCACGAAATCGTCGTCATGATCTTCAACTTCTTAGACCTGATGGCCCATACCCGAGTGCAAATGAATATTCTCAAAGAGCTGGCCGCCAACGATGTGGCCCTCCGGTCCGTAACGCGGGCCTGGCTACAAAACTCCACCTTCTTTGAAGTGCTCAAACAGCTACCCACCTACACCTCGCGGGTATTCGTAACTACCGACCACGGTATTGTGCAGGTGCGCAAACCTGTGCGAGTATTAGGCGATCGGGAGACAACCACCAACCTCCGCTACAAACAAGGCCGCAACCTCAACTACGACAAAGATGCCAGAGGCCTCTTCCATATCCGCAAGCCCGAAGAAGCCAAACTCCCCCGCGCCAGCGCCAGCGCCACCTATCTCTTTGCATGCGAAGACAATTTCCTGGTCTACCCGACCAACTACAACGAATATGTGCGCCTCTACCGAGACTCCTATCAACACGGGGGAGTAAGCCTGGCCGAAATCATCGTTCCTTTTGTGCGCCTGCTCCCTAAGAAATGACCTGGGAAAAAATCTACAGCTTGGAAGAGATAGATGAGCTGGTAGCCGAGCTAAAAACCTGGGGAAAGGACTTTTCCCGATGGCTTCTACAAGGTCCCATGGGCGCAGGCAAAACCACCCTAGTACATCACTGGATAGGCCCTAAGGTGCAAAGCCCCACCTTCACCTACATCAATGCCTACGGAGATGGCCTCTATCACATAGACTTGTATCGGTTTAAAGAGGACGACTATGCGCGCTGGGAAGCCGTATATGAAGCTCTGGAAACAGGCACCTTGGTCTTTGTGGAGTGGGCTGAAAAACTTCCCTGGCCTGTGCCCTACCCCTATGTACAAGTCTGGATAGAAATCCTAAGTCCTACACGCCGCCACTTGCGGGCACAGGTGATAACGGGAGATTATCAATGAGACGTACCCCCTCTACATAAGCCGCTATCAGTGCTCGCGGATGAGCTGATTGACTCAGGTGCTCAATAGATTCCAAGGAATGTTCATCCACGACCGCTAAATACTCCACTTCTACTTCGGGGTAGTTTTCTTTGAGATAGCGGAGGGTCTCTTCTATGAGAAAAGCCGTCTGGCTATGCTGAGCTGCCAGCGCCTGAAGGTACTGAAGCGCCTTGTACAGGGCTACGGCTTGTGCCCGACCCCGAGGAGAAAGATAGGCATTGCGTGAGCTCATCGCTAAACCGTCCGGCTCCCGCACCGTGGGATGCCGAACAATCTGAATCGGGAAAAAAAGTTCCTCCACCATCTTTTCTACGATACGTACTTGCTGGAAGTCTTTCTCTCCGAAATACGCCCGCGTGGGCATCACTAAGTGAAAGAGCTTGGTCAGAACTAGCGCTACCCCGTCAAAATGCCCCACCCGATACCCCCCGCACCAGAGCCGACTAAGGCGCGTAGCACTGATGTGAAATTCATCCTCCGGTGAATACATTTCCGACTCAGGCGGCATAAATACCACAGAAACCCCCAAATTTTGAAGCAGGCGAATATCAGTTTCTGGGGTACGGGGGTACTTTTCAAAATCTTCCTTAGGCCCAAACTGGCGAGGATTGACGAAGATGCTGACGACGGTCCAGTCATTCTCGCTTAGGCTCTGACGAACAAGGGAGAGGTGCCCCTCATGTAAGGCCCCCATCGTAGGTACAAACCCCACTTGCCCCTGGGCTTTCTTCCGCCAGTTAAGTAGCGCTTCGCGAGTCGTGAGTACCTGCATATATTTTGTGAAGGTAAGATGCAATCACTAAGTCGCCATACACATTGAGCGTGGTGCGCATCATATCTAAGATGCGGTCTACCCCATAAATCAGCCAGATAGCAGAGGCAGGGACTCCAAAGGTCGGAAGTAACCCCGCTAAAAGCGGCAAAGACCCTCCGGGCACCCCCGCCGCCCCAATCGCTATGAGCATAGCCATGAAAACCACCAGCACCCCCTCACTAAAACTCGGACTCTGCCCATACACCTGCATAAGAAATAAGATAGTAACACCCTCATAAAGCGCTGTCCCATTCTGGTTGATCGTGGCGCCGAGGGTCGTAATAAAGCGCGCAATAGCGGGAGCCACCCCTAATCGCTCCGTCGCTACCCTCAACGTTACGGGCAAAGTCGCATTGCTACTGGCCGAAGAAAACGCCATCAAAAGCGCAGGCGCAGACAGAGAAAAGGTACGCCAAGGCGAACGCCTCGCCAAAAAATACAAAAAGATAGGATAGACCACAAACATTTGAATGCCCAATCCCAGAACTACGACGCCGACGTACTGGCCGAAGAGAGAAAAGATGTCTGGCCCCAGCGAAACGGCCGCCGAAAAAGTCAGACTGGCCACCCCAATAGGCCCCAACCACCATAAAATGCGCCACAAAAGCCACTGACTGGCCTGAAAAAGCGCCTCCAGTACCCGATAAAGAGGCTGAGAAACTTCTGCCCTAAGCCGGGCTATCGCAATCCCAAAAAGAACAGAAAAGCTCACCACCGAAATAAGTCCACCCGCCTGCGAAGACGTAAAAGCCATAGCCATTTCGTGCAAGGGGTTTTTAGGCAAAAGCGAAAGGAGGATCTGGGACCATGAGAGGGGGGGTGTGGCGGGGGAATGCTCCGAAGCAGTAAGACGAGCGAGGGTGGAGGTGGGGAAGTTTTGCCCGGGCTGAATCACCAGAACGGTCGTAAGGCCGAGCGTAGCGGCCACTGCTGTGAGACCCAGAATAGCCAGCACCGCATGTAAGCCGATTTTGCCCAGAGCTTCCGTCTCTGTGAGTTTGTGAATACCTGTGATGACCATGGGGACGACTAAGGGTAGTATAAGCATGAAGAGCCCTCGTATAAACAGCTCCCCAACAAAGCGGGCCCCGTTTAGCAGAGCTTCGGAAGGGAGTTCCAGAGCTTTTACGGCGAGGCCGGTCCCCAAGCCTACGATCAGGCCGCCCAAAATAAGGTAAGAAAGGCGCTTATCGGGCACGGCGCCGTCGGGATGAGAATGAACTTAGCTGCGGAAGGACTTGCCGAAGCAGACGCCCTCCAAAGAGACCTGCCCACCCTAATAAAAAGCCTATTAGCCCCGTAAGTAGGTAAACCACTGGCTCCCCTATCCCAAAGAGGGCCGCTACCTTATGACTGAGGAGCCCCTCGTTAGCGATGCCTTTCACGAGGCTAAGGCCCAGCCATACAAGTCCACTCACAACCCCTCCCATCACACTCCACGCGCCCGAAACCTCCCAAAAATACCCTACTACCACCATCACATAGAGCACCCCGCTCCAATGCGGTAAGAGCCAACCGCTAAGTCCGGTTAGAATTCCAACCACCCCTAAAAAAAGCCAAAACCCTTTACTTTGCATACCATGACAAAGGTGCGCATAAAAGTAGCACATTCTGGCGGGCTATGGAGAGTCTGAGGTTTACTCGTTTGCGGCAGCTGGCTCAGACTGGCTCCTTTTCAGTGGCGCTTACGGCTTATCTTCCCATCCCCGATGAAACCGCTTTCCCCCCCGACCCTAAAAAGCTGGGGAAAATCCAGGAAAAAGCGGAAAAAGCCCTCTCCAAAGGGATTGATATTAAAGAGGCGGAGAGCTTTCGCACCAACCTGGATCATGTCCTGGGCATCGTCTCCGAAGTAAAGCACACGCAAGGCACCTGGATAATTGCCGTAACGCCCACGATAGCGGAGGCGATATTTGTTCCGTTTTTATTTGAGGAGTCCATAGAGGTTTCTAAAAAATTGGATGTGGCCCGAGCTCTTTACGCTTTTTATCTGGTGCCGTATTATTTTATAGCGGTGGTATCTGAGAATGTGGCGCGTTTTTATGAGTGTATTGGGGAGCATCTTTTTTCGGTGGAATTTCCTTCTTCTTTGGGGGAGGCGCTGAGGCAGCTCCAAAAGGCGCGTCAGCAGCTGCAGGGTAGTTCTTCGGCGATAGACCCCCACTATCAGCAGATGTTTGGGGAGATGGCTCGGGCTGCTTTCCAGATGGCCTTGGTTAAGTATGAGGATGAGTTAGCTGCCATTCTGTCGCATTATGCCACGGCGGAAGGATATCCTATTATCCTTGCAGGTGATGATCGCTTAGTTCAGGCCGTGGCCGATAAGACTGGCCTCTCCGAGGGCCTTACCAAAATCAGCGGCATTTACGAGCTTATCCCTCCGGAACAGCTTCTTCAGCATATTCGCCAGCATACCGAACACCAGCGCGCGCTCCTTCTACAGGCGTATAAACCCTTCCTGGAATATTCCGACCCCCAAACCCCCCAAGAAGTCTGGGAGCTTTTAGAAGACACGCACTATACAGGACGGCCGATACTTTTTGTGGCAGAAGGTTATGCTTTCCCGGCCAAAGACCTCCTCGGAAATAAGCGCGGGCTCCTCACCCAAGATGGCGTAGACCTGATCATTGAAAAAGTCCGGGCCCGACAAGGTGAGGTCCTTTTCTTGCCAGCTGATCAGCTTCCTTCACCCCTCCTTTTACTCATTCCCTGAATATGCGGGCCCTCTTAGCAGCAAACTGGAAAATGCACTTGTATCCTCAGCAGGCAGAGGCGCTTCTGAGAGAGCTTAGGCAATTGGAGGTGGAGGCAGGGGCCTGGTCATTTCCTGTAGTGGTGTGCCCCTCCTATCTTTATTTGCCGATGGCGATTCAGCTTTTATCAGGCACCTCGTATCAAGTGGGCGCGCAAAATGGATACCCCGGTGAGTTTGGGGCGTATACGGGGGAGGTTTCTATGGCTCAGCTCAAAGCCGTGGGATGTACGCATGTGATTGTGGGGCATTCCGAACGGCGGCAGTACTTTGAGGAAAGAGGGGAGCTTCTGCGGCAAAAGATTCAAGATGCGCAGGGGCGCGGGTTGAAAGTCATCTACTGCATAGGGGAAACCCGACCCCAGCGCGAAGCTGGGGAAACACTATCTGTTTTGGAGACGCAGCTGCGGGAAGCACTGACGGGTATAAAGGTCATTTGGGAAAATCTCATTATTGCTTACGAGCCTGTGTGGGCTATTGGCACGGGGCTAAATGCTACGCCCCAGCAAGCTCAGGAAGCCCATGCTTTTATTCGGGGCTGGCTACAGGAGAATGGGGCCTCCGCTGATAAAATCCCCATTTTATACGGGGGGAGTATCAAGCCATCCAATGCTGAGAGCTTATTTGCGCAGCCAGATGTAGATGGTGGTTTGGTGGGGGGGGCGAGTCTGGTGGCGGCAGACTTCTGGGCGATAGCCGCCGCCCTCCAAAAAGCAAAGGGCGCTCCCGCTTGAGAGCGCCCTTCCATCATCAAGCGGTGCAGGTGAGTCTTAGGGGCAGTTAGTAGATACCAGTATCCCTTTGGAGAAGACCAGCTGGCAGGGAGCGCCATTGGACCCCATCACATTGACGGTGCGAGTGAGACCGTCCTGGCCGTTCGCGCGGAAGGCGCCTGTACCTTGGATAGCAATATAGCCGTCATTTACGAGTACACCTCGGCCTTGTTTTCCGATTATATGAAGGGGAGCATCCGGCAGTTGGGTGCCGATCCCCAGCCAGCCATCGCCGACCCCAAAGTCAATGCTACCTAAGCGGAAGTGATTGTACATACCTGCGATGTAGACGCCGGGAACGGCATTAGGCCACTGGGTGGGTGGGAGGGTGGGATCGGGGGCTTCTATAGAACGAGCACCGGGAGGCGAGCCAGCTGGAGGGGCATTGGGCTCCCGCACGATGAAACGATAGCCTTGGTAATACCGGGCGCTGAACTGGTTAGAGAAGGTGGATATAAGTTCAGGGTAGGGGCGGCCGGCATTGGGGCGGGAGCCGGGATCGTCACCGATTTGGAAGGAGCCTGGATGCCGAGTAGAGACATACTTGCCGAGGGCTACGGCGCCTGTCGCAGTGGCTTCGCTGGCGACGCCGCAAACGAAGGTTAGGTTACCGGAGGCTCGTACATTCAGCCCTGCTGCGAAGGAGGCAAAGCCTAACTGCCCGGGGTCGGCGTGATCGGTGGCATTGGCAGTCCAGTCATCAGGTCGGGCATATATGCCCACGGCTCGGAAGGCGGCTCGTTCAGGGATCCATAGGAGGCGGGTGCCTGGGCCTGTGGGAAGGCCCGTAACAGCAGGGGCGGCAGCAGGATTGTAGTTAGGCCCTGAGACGATAAATTGTCCATTGTCTATGTAGGTCCGGCCTCGTACGGCCAGAGCGTAAAGCTGTTCGCCAGCGGCAGGAGGTGTAGGCGTTTGGAGAACCCCCGCCACAGGCAGCTGTGCCCCACTATGGAAGGCAAATACTCCTGCTCCATAGGAGGCCGAAACGCTACCTATGTAGGAGGTAGCATCACCGACAGCGCCCCACAGGCCGATAGCTCGGCCAGTGTTATTATCCGCGCGACCCTGCACACCGACATTGGTGCCGCCGTGGTTAGGTGTTGTCCGGCTCCCTACGCCAATCAAGTAGTTCGCATCTCCATTCGTGACTACCTCTACGCCGTGGGCCGTGGTCCCACCGCCACTTATGGTACTATTAAAGGCATTAGCGCTAAGGTTAGCGGCGCCGTTAGCGTTTACCTCCACCATGAGGCCTCCTTCGTTACCGGCGGCCACATGAAGGCGCTTCGTAGGTATGGGGGCAGGCGTCCCAATCCCAACATATCCATTAGCGAAAACGCGCAGACGCTCCGTGTTGTTGGTGCGGAGAACAAGGTCTACATTATCAATGGTGCCCAAGAAGTTATTGGCGGGATTGGTGCCGGAGTTCCCTAAGAGAAGCCAGGCGTTTCCGGGAGCGGACCCGATAATCCACTGGTTAAGGACCGCATCCCACTGGGGATAATCGCCGGTATTCGTGCCTCGCAGCTCCCCTAAAACCCCATTGGCATCTGCGCCAATCAGCCTGAAAGGAGGCGTGAGCGGATTCAAGGTTCTAATGCGGGCATCGCCCGCCACATCCAGCTTGTTGGTAGGGGCGGTAGTTCCAATTCCTACCTGCGCCCAAGCAAGCCCAACAGAGAGAAGGAAAGTTAGACGCCGAAAGCGGCTCACACTTCTATTCATACGCATACATACTTATCGGATTACGGTTACGGTTCCGGCTCGTTCTGTGTATTTGTCGTTGGAGAAGTAGCCTCTCACGACGAAAACATAAGCGTCTTCTGGGACTTCTTCACCTTTTTGGGTGCGGCCATTCCAGCGAATGGGGCCTTCGGGGCCTTGCTCACCGCGCCATATAAGGAGGCCCCATCGGTCGTAAATGCGAAGCTCCACTCGGATAAAGCCTTGATAGTAGATGAGGAACTCATCGTTGCTGCCGTCGCCATTTGGCGAAAAGACATTAGGCACGTAGATGACCCAATTCTGACGGGTGCGGGCTAAGGCGAAGTTAGGCGAGGAGAAGTTGTTCCAGCCTTGGGTTTCCATGTAGGCACTTTGGGTCATGCCGGTTTGTGGCACGCCGGCCGCCCGATTGATAATACTATTGACGGCCTGCCATTGATTAGCAGGTACCTCCCAGTGTGCTAAGGTGTCTTTATAAGTATCGTTAGCTTCGTCGTACCAAATACGGAGATTGATGGGGTCATTGCCTTGAACCCTTTCAGCGATATGGTAGAAGAACTCATTAGCTTCTTGGATGGGGGCTTGGACGGATAGGCGGTCATATCCTTCTATGGTAGGGTCTACATTAGCAAATCGGACGTGGAAGAGGTGCGGTGCGGCACTTGGGAAGATTTCTACGGGGCGGTAGCGGAAGGGACCTAACTGCCTATCGCCAACGGGGAAAAGGTAAGAAGCGCTTCGGTCGGTTCGGCGCCCTAAGCGACCGCTCCCCGTACTGCTTACGAAGCCGCTGGTTCGGGTGATAGCCCCAGGATCAGGATTTTCCACGGTCATGATGTTGGTGTTAGTACGCAGTTCGCAGTCATTCAAAACGAGGAAATTTTGGATGCGGCCGTTGGCTCCGATCATTTCTTTGAGGTCATTGCCGTTATTGAAGAGGGCCAGGCTGTTGTAGTAAGTAGGGGTGGGGCCGAAGAGCCGCTGATACCCTCCTACAAGATAAAGCCAGCCATCGCGGGGGGTTACAAAACCATCGCCTGTGCTGGTATTGATCCAGTCTCCCGTGAGCCAAACGACTCCCCCGTCATTTTCAATAATGCCCGTACCATCCACCTGAAGGTCGCCCGGTGGAGCCCCGATGACAGCTACCGTATCCTGATTAGAGATATAGACGGTTTCGTTGAGGATATAGAGCTCTTGGCCATAAAGGGTCGCTACTATGCCAGCAGAGAGCCATGCTATTTGGCTTAGTCTCATAGGTTAGGGGCAAAGTTAGGCTTTTTTCTTGAATGAGACACGAAGGGGTTATTTCCGATCCAGTAGCGCCAGGGGTGGAGGGCGTCGGGTCCTGCATAGTCTATGCCGATGCGAGGCCCCTGAAGGAGGAGAGGGGGGGTGTATCCATCGTCTAAGATTTGAATGTAGGGGTGGGCGAGGAGGTGTTGGCCGCTCCATGAGAGGGGGATGGCGAGGGCTTGTGTGAGGTTACCTGGGCCTGTGGTAAGGCGGGGGTCGGTAGGAGGGAGTTTTCGGCGCTCTGCCATCAGAGATTGCCCCCAAAGCGGCTCCCCCGAACGAATCAAAACGGCACAAGGATCGCCTTCAGGACCTGTAACTACATTCAGCAGGCGATGAAGCCCGTAGTTGAGGTATATGTACAGCGTACCGCCGACCTGATACATTGGCTCGTTGCGGCGTGTGCGGCGACCATTGTAGGCATGGCAGGCCCGATCGGTAACGCCTGCATAAGCCTCTACTTCGGTGATGCGGACCGCCGTCTCCCCTTCGGCATGACGAGTAACCAGGATTTTTCCTAAAAGCCCCTGAGCCACCGCCCACACATCCCCTAAGAAAAACTCAAGTTCCACCGCCGAATACGTGCTATGGGTCTTCATACTCGCTTAGCAATTTTACAGCACTTCCTCGAGGAGAACGGAAAAGAACCGCCTCTGGGCACACGGCTTGTTCCCATGCAAAATTCATGCCTTTCTGGAGGGGTAGCCAGTGCGGGATTTTGGCGTGGTTATTAGTCAGATAGGGAGCATATTTGCACAGGTACGCCCATGCGCTGTTCTAACCAGACTTGGATATGGCTTTTGGGAAGGGCCCCTTGGTGTTGGATGCATACCACATAGAGAGGTTTGCGGGAAGTGTCGGAAGGGGTGAGTTTCGTTATTCCTATGCCTTCAATAGTGGGAAAGAAGATACGGATTTCCCGGAGGAGGGTCTGGGGGAGGGTGTCTTGCATCTGATAGGTGCGCAAATGCTCTTTGAGGAGTCGTAGGCTGTCGTTCAGATGCTGAATCTCGGTGTAGAGGCGCTGATAGGGGGCTTCTGCTGGGGTGGGAGTCTTAAGGGATGTGGGGGAGGTGGCGCCCTGAATAATCTGAATGCTGTCTATAGGGAGTTCGTAGTTAGATAGGGCACGGCGCAGGCGTTCCTGGTCTTTTTCGGAAAGCCCTTCGCCTATGAGGACGATCTCTAAGATGGTCTTGTTATCCTGGGAGGCGAGCTTGTAGCTAATCAGGCTAGTTTGAGCGTATCTTAGTTCCTGCTGAAGGAAGAGGCGGAGCCGCTCCTCTTGGATGGCTTTTTGGACCAATCGCCAAGAGAGGTAAAGACTGGGCAAAAAAGTGCCAATGACGACGAGGAGAGCCAATCGGCGGATACGGAGCCGCAGCTGAGCATTGGCTATCTCTACCTTGGGAAATCGGAGCAGTTGGGCTATCAGATAAGCTGCTGTGCTGATGAAGACCGCATTGATAGAGAAAAGATAGAAGGCTCCTGCGATGAATTGGGGTTGAAGACTGGCTATCCCATACCCCACCGTGCAAAGCGGGGGCATGAGCGCCGTCGCAATGGCTACCCCCGCAATGACCGTTATTTTCTTTTCCCGGCTCGTGGCCGCAATAATACCCGCCAGACCCCCGAAAAACGCTATGACCACATCCCAAACCGAAGGACTAGTGCGGGCAATCAGCTCCGACTGCGCCTCCTTGAGCGGACTAACCCAAAAATACAATGCCGAGGTAAAGATGCTAAAGAAAACAGCTACCAGGAAGTTACGCAGCGACTTATTCAGTAAAGGCAGATTATAGGTTGCTAAGCTAACGCCGATTCCTACTATGGGGCCCATGAGAGGAGAAATCAGCATAGCCCCAATAATAACTGCCGTGGAATTGACATTCAGCCCGACAGACGCTATGACAACTGCCGCAATCAAGACCCATAGGTTGATTCCTCGAAAGCTCACATCTCGCTCTATGGCTGAGAGGATAGCTTGGGGATCGTCTTTGTCTCTTTCTAAGCTAAACCGCTCCAGCAGGCTTAGTAGGAGCCGTAGAACCGCCTTTGTTTGCATGATCAGCAATTATATACACGGGGCGAGGTGAGTAAGATGGATTCATCCGCAGGTTGGTTTCTACCAGAGGGGTTTTACTCCTGCATGAAGGGGTAGCGATAGTCGAGGGGGGGCAGGAAGTTTTCTTTGATGGCTCGGGGGCTGACCCAGCGGATGAGGTTCCATGGGGAGCCGGCTTTATCGTTGGTGCCAGAGGCTCGGGCTCCCCCAAAAGGCTGCTGGTCCACTACGGCCCCTGTGGGTTTGTCGTTGATATAGAGGTTACCTGCGGCGTAACGTAAGCGTTCTGTGGCGAGGGCGATAACGCGTCGGTCCTGAGCCCAAATAGCGCCCGTCAGCCCATAGGGTGAGGTGCTATCCACTAAGTCTAAGCTGCTCTCCCACTCCTGGTCGGGATATACATATACCGTGAGCACAGGCCCGAAGATTTCTTCTTCTAAGAGGCGGTGCTGAGGTTGGGTGGTCAGAAAAAGGGTGGGCTCAATAAAGTACCCTTCAGAGTCGTCGTATCCGCCTCCGGCGAGGAGAGAGACATGGGGATCGTTTTTGCCCAGCTCAATATAAGAGACGATTTTGTCAAAAGCTTTTTTATCTATGACAGCGGTGATGAAGTTTCGGAAGTCTTCTGGGGGTCCCATGCGAAAATCCTTCATCATGGAGATGAGGCGATTGAGGATGTCGTCGGCGAGGCTTTTGGGGAGGTAGGCTCGGGAGGCGGCGGAGCATTTTTGTCCTTGGTATTCGTAGGCGCCTCGGGCTAAGGCCACGGCGACGCCCTGGGGGTCCGCACTGGAATGCACCCACACAAAGTCTTTTCCGCCGGTTTCGGCGACGATGCGGGGATAGTTTCGGTAGTGGGAGAGGTTTTCGGCAATGAGTCGCCACAGGTGATTGAGGGTCGCGGTGGAGCCCGTAAAATGTAATCCTGCGAAAGCGGGATGCCGCATCGCCACTTCGGAAAGGGTGGGACCGTCCACCACCAAGAAGTTGATGACTCCCTCGGGTAAGCCGGCTTCCAAGAGAATCTCTAAGATGACATGGGCGGAGTAGAGTTGGGTTTCGGCGGGTTTCCAGAGCACTACATTGCCCATGAGGGCGGGGGCTGTGGGGAGGTTGCCCCCAATAGAAGCAAAGTTGAAGGGGGTAATCGCTACGACAAACCCTTCCAGGGGGCGATAGTCCAGACGATTCCGAGTGTAAGCCGGGCTGGTGGGCTGCCAGCTCATGAGCCAGTCTGCATAATGCACATTGAAGCGCCAAAAGTCTGCCAGCTCCGCGATGATATCTATTTCGGATTGGAAGACCGTTTTAGATTGTGCGATCATGCAGGCGGCATTGGCGGTGGCGCGGTATTTTTGGGAGAGGAGGTCAGCGGCCTTGAGAAAGATTTCGGCTCGCTGTTCAAAGGGCCAGCGTCTCCACTCCCGATGGGCTTTTAGCGCCACTTCTATAGCTTTTTCTACGGCCCGTCGGTCAGCCTTATAGCGAGTGCCAATGACCTGCTTATGGCGATGGGGAGGCACTATAGGAGCAGGTTCTCCGCCTATCCATTCGCCACCTACGTAACTGCGCACTTCCTTATGGCTCTGGTAGGCTTTGTTCAAAGCTTCAGTGAGGGCGGTTCTTTCGGGTGAGTCCGGCGCATACGCCAGCACGGGTTCGTTTGCAGGCCGTGGGAAAGTCATACGGCGCCAAAAGTACAACTTACCCCAAAGAAACCTGACGGCCCCAAAGCACCCAAAGCCTAAGGTCATTCCTTATGCGATTCTAATGTTATCTTTGACTGATGCGAGACCCTGTGTTTGACTGGATAGAAGCAGAACGGCGCCGCCAAGCCGAGGGTTTAGAACTCATTGCTTCGGAAAACTATCCTAGTGTGGCGGTATTAGCGGCCCTGGGATCCGTATTAAATAATAAGTATGCGGAGGGATTGCCTGGCAAAAGGTACTATGGGGGCTGCGCTTATGTAGATGAGGTAGAGCGGATAGCGCAGGAGCGGCTAAAAGCCTTATTTGGGGCGGAGTGGGTCAATGTTCAGCCCCACAGCGGTGCCCAAGCTAACGCCGCCGTCCTCTTAGCTTTACTGAAACCCGGGGAGAAGCTTCTGAGCTTTGAGTTAGCCCATGGAGGCCACCTCACTCACGGCAGTCCCCTCAACTCTTCAGGAAAACTCTATCAGGTTTTGCATTATGGAGTTCGGCCTGATACATATCTTTTAGATTATGATGAGATTCGGGAGAAAGCCCGAAGTTTTCGGCCAAAGGTGATCCTGTGTGGGGCGAGTAGTTATCCCCGGGACTGGGATTATGCGACGTTGCGAGCCATTGCGGATGAAGTAGGGGCGTTCTTAGTGGCGGATATTGCACATCCGGCGGGGCTGATTGCTGCGAAACTGCTGAATGATCCCCTTCCCTACTGCCATGTAGTAACCAGCACCACCCACAAAACCCTTCGGGGACCCCGAGGAGGAGTCATCATGATGGGAAAGGACTTTGACAATCCCTTTGGGGAAACCACGCCCAAAGGAACTCCCAAAAAGATGAGCGCCCTCTTAGATTCGGCGCTTTTCCCTGGTATTCAAGGGGGGCCGCATATGCATAGCATCGCTGCGAAGGCCGTGGCCTTCGGCGAAGCCTTAGAACCCAGTTTTCGTACCTACGCGGAAAATGTCATTCGCAATGCCCGGGCGCTGGCCCATTCCCTCATGGAGCGGGGATACACCATTCTCACAGGCGGTACGGATAATCATATTGTTCTGGTAGATTTGCGCCCGAAGGGTCTGACAGGGCGAGAGGCGGAAACCCTTTTAGAGGAAGCGGGCATCACCGTCAATAAGAATCTCATTCCCTATGATCCGCAGCCGCCCTTGAAGGCGAGCGGAATCCGATTGGGGACGCCGGCGCTTACGACGCGGGGCTTTGGGGAGGAAGACTTTCGGCAGGTAGCGGCGTGGATAGATGCGGTGCTGTCCAATCCTACGAAGGAAGAGCTGCGTCGCCAGATTCGGGCTGAAATCAAAGCGTACTTAGAGGATTTTCCGTTGCCCTATCCACCGGCGGGGGTGGTGTCTATGAGCTAAGGGAGGGGGGTTATGTCTGTACTGAGGGGGGATGAGCCTTAGGGCGCGGCCGGGGTGTGGGGTTAGCGCGCAGGTTTTTTAGGCGGGCGGCGGCGCCGCAGGCGCCGCCGCCCGCCTGGGAGTCCTCGGCTCGTTTGCCTGAGAGTCCTTGGGTTGCCTGCCTGAGGGCCCTTGAGGCGCTCGTTTGGGAGCTCTTGGGCTGCCCGCCTTCGGCGGGCAGCCCAAGAGCTCCCACAGCCCCAAACCAAATACAGCCCAAAAATCCCCCTATGACGTTGCCTGAAGCCGATAAAGCCGACTATAAAGACCATTTTTCGCCAAAAGCTCCTGGTGTGTGCCTTGTTCTACGATTCTCCCTTTCTCCAGAACATATATCCAGTCCGCATGGCGAACCGTAGATAAGCGATGAGCAATAAGAAGAATAGTGATGGAGCGGGGCATTTGGGTAAGAGCCTCGTGGATGCGGGCTTCGGACTCGCTATCCAGCGCCGACGTAGCTTCGTCCAAAATGAGCAGTTCCGGCTGGCGATAAAGCGCTCTGGCCAAAGCCAGCCTTTGTCGCTGGCCCCCCGAAAACCGTTGCCCCCGCTCCCCCACCAGTGTATAGAGCCCCTGCGGTAGCTCCCGCACAAAATCCTCTGCCTGCGCTAAACGAAGCGCCTCCCATATACGAGCTTCATCTGCGGGGCCCTTCTCGCCATAGGTAATATTCTCTAATAGCGTCGTATGGAAGAGCATGCCATCCTGAGGGACTATCCCGAGAATCCGACGATACGATGTGGGGTCTATCTCCGAAAGGGGCTTTCCATCTATGTAAATTTCACCTTTCGTAGGCCGGTAGAAGCCACAAATCAGGTCCACCAGGGTGGTCTTCCCGCTGCCCGAAGGTCCCACAAAGGCTATCCGACTGCCTTTCGGAATGTGTAGGGAAATATCTTCTAATACGACCTTGCTATCATAGGCAAAAGAGACATTTTGCAGAGTAATCTTGGCCTGAAAAGTCTCTATGGGGGCGAGAAGATGAGTAGAGGGCTTTTCGGGGGCTTCTGACAGGAGGGTCTGGAGGCGCTGGAATGAGACGATGGCTTTTTGGACCCGCGAAATCGCCTGGTTAAAGGTCTTCATCGGGCTGAGAAACTGCCCAAAGAGGGCAATGAAGGTGATAAACTCGGAGGCTTTTAGTTCAGCTTGGAGTACGGACAGGGTGCCGTAATACAAGAGGCCTAGTACGACCATCACGCTAAGGACTTCGGTGAGGGGGGAGACCAGCTCTAAACGGCGCCGAAGGCTGATCATGAAGTCCGTATATTCCGCGTTGGCCTTGAAGAAGCGCTGTTTTTCGTGGGCTTCGGCGCCAAAGGCCTTTACCGTACGGGCGCCCGAAAGGAACTCCTCTAAGATGGAGAGTACTTGGTCCATGCGTTTTTGGCCTTGGGAGGCTCGGCGGCGCAGGGCTTTGCTTAAACGGCTAATTGCCCATCCCGTCAGCGGCAAAACTAAAAGCGATACCAGCGTCAGCTTCCACGAAAGCACAAACATCGCCCCTAAAAAAAACAGCATCGTAATGGGGTCATTGAGCAGATTGTAGATGGTGCCCAAAACAGCCTCTTGAATGATTTGCACATCCTGCGTAAGGAGATTGAGAATGCGGCCTTTTCGGTTTCGGATGAAAAAGCCCAGGGGAAGAGAGACTAAATGCTCAAAGAGCTGATTGCGAAGGTTCTGGATGAGTCTATTTTCGTAAGTAGCCATAGCCCGAGCCCCTAAATAGCGAAAGGTGTTTTTGAGAATGATTGCCACAGCGATGACAACGCTAAAGTAAGCGAGCGCTTTGAGGGCACCGGCCTCCATCCGAAAAAGGTACAGCTGATAGAAAAGATATCTCTTCCAGGCCTCTAAGCTAAGAGTTTCGGGGAAAGGGGCAGGCTCCGCTTCTTGCGCAAAAAGGATCTCCAGAAAAGGGATAATGAGCGTGAGGGAAAAGACATTGAAGAGGTTAAAGAGCACGAAGGCCAGCAGAGCATAGAGGAGGTGTTTCTGGGCTGGGCGGCCATAAGCCAGAATGCGGAGGGCAGTACGCATACAGGCAAAGGTAAGATGGCGAAAGGGGGCTGGGAGAGCTTAGGCCAAGGAGGGAAGCAAGAAAATTCTTTATCTTTGCGGTGGCCCCATAGTTCAAGGGATAGAACGTGAGCCTCCGGAGCTCAAGATCCAGGTTCGAGTCCTGGTGGGGCTACACTTAGGGCTAATTTCTCGTTCGGGAAAATAGCCCACATGCGCTGGCTACGCTGGGCAGGGGGTTTTCTGGGGCTGCTGGTAGGACTGGCGGGCGTGGGGCTGCTTATTCTGGTGGGCACAGACTGGTGGGTTCGGCATCATGATCAGCCAGAGGCGGCTGAAAGGTATGTCTCGCCGGGGGCTTTACCTGCCCCGCCCAAGGATACCCTCGTCATCATGACCTGGAATATCAAGTTTGGCGGCGCGCGTATAGACTTTTTCTTTGACTGCTATGGAGATCGGGTAGTCATGACTGAAACGGAAGTTTTGCAAAACCTTGCTGGTCTCCTTCGGAAAATCCGCCAGGTAAATCCCGATATCTTGCTGATTCAGGAGCTGGATCGGTTTTCTAAGCGGTCGGCGTATGTAGATATGCTAAAGTATATAGCGGATAGCGCTGGGCTTCCGTATGCGGTTTATGCTTCGCAATGGGATGTAGTTTATTTGCCGAAAAAGGGCTTGGGACGGATCAACTCTGGGAATGCGATTTTTTCGCGCTGGCCCATAGATACTGCTTATCGGGTGCCCCTTCCCTTAGTTAGAAGCTATCCCTGGTGGTACCGGGAGTTTTACCTGCGGCGCAACCTCTTAATAGCTAAAATTGCCCATCCCAAACTCCCCCAATTCTGGGTGATCAATACGCATTTGGAGGCTTATGTGCCTTATCCGGATAGCACGCGCTATGTTCAGCTCCAGATTTTGAAGCGATTTGTAGATAGTCTATCGGCGGTGGGGGCCGTATGGATAGCTGGTGGTGATTGGAATACGGTGCCTCCGGGCACCAAAAAGCTCAAAGACTTTGACGATAATGCCTGCAAAGAGGTAGACCCCACTTTTGTGGCCGATGATTATACTCGGGAAGTTGATTGGCTTTTGCCCTTTTATCAGGTGTATCGCGAAGTGATCCCCTTAGAGGTGTATCAGGCGCGGGAGGAGGATTTTTATTCACACACGGTAAATGGGCGAGGCTGGTGGAATCGGCGGTTAGATTATCTTTTCAGCAATGGTTTCTGGATAGAGGGGGCGGTGCACCAGGATAGCACGAAGGGCGGAATGGAGACTTTTCCTTTGTCGGATCATGCGCCTGTGGTGGGACGGTGGGTGGCTATTTCTGCTGTAGGGCAGCTGACACTAAATGCTGCAAGGTAGAAAGCGCTGGGTCAGTGGGCGGAATTTCTTTTTGGGCTTCTTTGAGTGCGGTTTGGGCGTCGGGGTAGCGGGTTAGCCGGTAGGCCACAGCCGCATGCGTGAGAAAGCCTGCGCCAGAAGGGTCTTTACGAACGGCGTAAGTGCTCCATTGAAGCGCTTCGGGGGGAAGCGTCGGCGCATACCTCACCTGGTAGGCACATACCCACAGCAGCTGAGCGGGAGACAGCTTCCCTTTCGTAAAAAGATCGTAATGCAGGATGCGCAGAGCGGTCTCCTGTTCGCCTTTGAGGAGGCGGGTGAGGGCTTCCAACGTCTCTCGTAAAGGAGGCGTAAGGGTAGCACTGAGTTTTTGGGCCGCCTCATAGTCTTTATTCTGGAGGTGGGCATGCCAAGCCTGATAGGTCGGCGCAAAGGAAGAACCCCAAGCCTGCGTAGCAAGGGTAGAAACATAGATGCTGTACGACTCCTGAAAACTTTCCCAGGTAGGGGCTCTATCAGAACGAGACTTGTCAAAGGCGGCATAATATTGCTGCAGGATTCTCAAAAGCGTAGGGGCGTCTACGTACCCGACTTGTCGGCCAAGCTCTTTTCCTGAAGGGTCTAAAAAAAGCATAGTGGGGTATGCGCGCACGCGATATTGGTTAGCTATTTTGGGGCCTTCTCCTTTCTCGCCGTCTAAGCGGTAGGCAATATAATGTTTGGCCACATAGGCGCCTAAGTCGGGATTGGGGAAGGTGTGTCGCTCTAACATCTTACAGGGGCCGCACCATTCGGCATAAACATCTACAAATATAGGTCGTCTCTGTTTCTGGGCTTCTTGGAGGAGCTGGCTCCACGAGCCTGTGAAAAAGGTTATACCTCCGCTGGCTTGCGCCCAAAGAAGCCCCCAAACCAAGCCTATGTACCACCGCATATTCAAAGGTAGCTATTTTGGTCCTTTCACAGGGTCGGGGAGTATTCTCTGAGAACTTTAAGGAGCGGAGAGTCTTTTGGGGTGGGTAGGGCCTTTCTGGTCAGTAGATCAGCCAGGCCTATGTTTTGAGATGCTCTATAGGATAGAAGCTACTGGCGAGCGTTGATAGGGAAGGCTTAGGCGGCAAGCATAGGCTATGTACATGGCTTCCCGAAGGGGGCTAAGTCCGGAGCAATATCCAGCCAGAAATACAGGGGAGCTGGGGATAGATAGAGTTTCCAAGGGGTAAGGGGTTAGGCTTGAAGATACCCCATGAGCATAGGGCAATGAGCCTTCATGAGATGGAGGAGGTAGAACGAATATTCCTTCAGACGTAGCTCCCCCCTTGATTTAGGCATTTTGTGGGGAAAAGATGTGGAATAAAGGCGCCTATGGGGGCTTGCAGATTCAGAAATCTCTTTACCTTTGAGCAAACCTAAACTTACAAGTCGTATGGCTAAGCGTTATGAAGAGCTGGAGAAGCTCGTGAGTGAGGTCCTCGTTGACCTACGCAAGTTTTATGATGATGGGAACAAAGCGGCGGGGACCCGCGCTCGGAAAGGGCTCTTAGCCTTGAAAAACTGGGCGCACGAGGTTCGCAAAGAGATTTCTGCTGAGCGGGCTAAGGCCGAAGCCAGCAAAGGTGCCGCTAAATCCAAGTCATCCCCCGCGAAGAAGGCCCCTCCCAAGCCCAAGAAGAAGTAGGAGCTTGCGGATTTGATTTTTTGCGTACCTTTGTGCCGTGCTCGCCCCGTTCGTCTAGCCCGGTTAGGACACCTCTCTTTCAAGGAGGAAACAGGGGTTCAAATCCCCTACGGGGTACGAAGCGGCCAAAGGGTCTTTGGGTCTGGAGAGAGGGAAGCAAGCTCCCTTATAAGGCTCAGGCCTCTGTAAATAAGTCCCGTATAGACCTCTAAGAGGGAGGCTCCGGCCGACAGTGCCTCGTGGCCGTCTTTCGCTTCAAAAATGCCTCCGCATCCAATGATGGGCAGCCCATACGGCTGTAGAGCGTGAATAAGTTTTTGTCGGAGGGATGCCAAAGGTTTCCCGCTAACTCCTCCAGGGCCCAAATGGGGATATTGGATTTGCGTGGTGGTGTTGCCTGCGACAAAGCCGCTTACACCTGCTTGTTTGGCCCAGGTTCCAATGTCTTGAATCTGCTCCAAAGAGAGATCGGGGGAGAGTTTGAGTAAGATGGGCTTGTGGCTCACATTAGCGGCACAAAGGGCTTCCCATATGGCGTTCAAGCTCTCTGGGGATTGAAGGGAGCGAAGGCCAGGCGTATTCGGAGAACTCACATTGACAACGAAAAAATCTCCATAGGAGTAAAGTATCTCAAAGGCTTGTTTGTAATCTTTGTGGGCTTCTTCGAGGGGGGTTTCTTTATTTTTGCCGATGTTGATACCGACGATGAGGCCGGGGGGGCGTTTTTCCAGGTTTTGGGCAACCTGCACGGCCCCAGCGTTATTGAAGCCCATGCGGTTGAGCAGGGCATAGTCCTTAGGAATGCGAAAGAGACGCGGTTTGGGATTGCCTGGCTGGGGGCGGGGCGTTACCGTGCCCACCTCTACAAAAGCAAATCCTAAGTGCGCCCAAAAAGGCAGCAGCTCGCCATTTTTATCTAATCCTGCAGCCAGCCCCAGCCGATGGGGAAAAGTCAGCCCCCACAAGGAAATGGGATTGCAGGAGGGCGGCCGCTTCGTCCAAAAGCCTAAGCGCTCTCCAGCCTTAATCAGCGTAAAAGCCAACTGGTGAGCCGCCTCCGCCGGGAGCTTGAAGAGGAGAGGTCTCACGAGATCGTACCAGACCATGTGAAACAAATTTTGCTCCTAATTTTGCTAGCCGTATGCGCATGCGCCACGTCATTCTCGTAAGTGCGATTCTCTGGCTTGGGGCCAGGGCCTGGGCACAAAGTGCCTATGTTCAGCTTATTCACACTGTGGCTGATGTGGCGGGTGTTGGCCCACCCGCGTTTCCCATAGTGTTGGATAGCATTGATGTTTATATTTCCTTAGACGGCGGAGCTACTTGGACATTAGCGGTGCCAGACTTTAAGTTTCGGCAGGCGACGCCTTTTCTGCCGCTTCCTGCTAACAGCAACCAGTTATTAGCAGGGATCGCACCGGGGAATTCTAGCAGTTCAGGCGATATTCTATTGCAATACCCTATTCCTTCCCTCTCCCCTAATACCTATTATGTGGCAGCCGTCGCGGGGACGATAGACTTTAGTATTCCGCAGGTGGATGTGGATATCTATTATTTTTCGCCGGCCCGCAATGCTACGACCGGCTCAGGCGCTAATGATGTAGACCTACTTCTTTTTCATGGCTCGCCGGACGTGGGGCCGGTGTCTTATTACTGGGCGTTTGATAGGACGCAACATGCGTATGTACGGGATGGGTATTTGAGTTATAGGGGTTATAGCAGCGGGTATCGGACGCTACCTCTTGACAATCTTTTAGTTTTGGGTGATTCAGCGGATGTGAATGTGATAAGGGGTATTGGTTATGCGTATCCTCCGCGCTCTGATAACGCCTTTTGGGGTGGGCAATCGGCGGGGGTAGTGTTTATTTCTGGTTATGCGAGTACGCCTGATCCGGCAAAGCAGCTCGGGGTGCATATGGCCCTTCCCGATGGGACAGTGCGCCCTTTATCGCCCCAGCAGGTTCGGCGGCTCCAGCTCATTCATAATGCGGCTGACCCTGCTTTGGCTCAGGTAGACATCCATGGAGGCACTTTTCCTGAGCCGAATCCTCTTCGGATAGACTTTCGGCAGGCCACGCCGGCCATTTTCTTAGACGGGCCTTCGGGGGGATCCCTGCCCGTCTATGTAAGCGCTCGGGGTAATACCACCAGCTACTTGGTTCAGAGCACCTTTACCTTACCTGCGGCCGGGCAGAATACAGCTGTCTTTGCTCAAGGGGTCCTCAATCCCAGTCAGTTTGCCGCTAATCCCGACGGACGAGGTATCGGCTTTGAGTTCGTAACGCTTACCAATCTCGTTGGGAGGGCTCCCACCGGCTCTATGAAGGTATTCCCTTTCCATGGAGCCACCGATGCGCCATCGGTGGATGTGGAGATCGTAGGGGTAGGAACCGTATCAGGGCTTAGGTATAAAGACGCCGGACCAGCGGTTACTCTGCCCTCCAATACGGCGGCTACCATTAACATCAAACAGGGCTCTTCGGTCTTAGCCACTTATACCCTTAGTCAGGCCCAAAGCCGAGATACCACGGGAGCGATTATTTTTGCCAGTGGGTTTTTGAGCCCGGCTAATAATCAAAATGGCCCTGCCTTTGGGCTGTATATCGTTTATCCGACAGGGGAGGTGCAGCCCCTTTCGCTGCAATCCAGCTTGAGTCGTGGGCTGGTGGAGGGGGTGCAGGTCGCGACTTTGCCAGCTTATGAAGGGAACTGGACCGTAACAGTTGCGGCGGCAGCCGCAGGCAAGCTCCCCTACCGGCTGGTAAGCATTACAGGGCAAGTCCTGGAGGAAGGCACATGGGAGGTACCCAGCGCAGGTACCTGGATTTATACGCTGCCGGCACACTCCTATAGCTCGGGGATGTACCTACTCCAGATAGGAGAAGCGTCTTATCGGCTACTCAAATAGGTATCCCCAGAAAGCATGAGGATGGGCGGGATGTGCTGAGCATCTCGCCCATCTTTTTTGTAATACCAACTCGATACAAAGAGTTTCTGAATGGGAGTCGGTGGTATTTTTTAGGGCCGCCGCCCGCCTTCGGCGGGCGGCGGCCCCGGGCGGAGGCGGCGGCCAGCCCTGCGGGCGGGCCGCCGCCAAAACCTCTCTCTTCATTCAAAAGGTTTCTGATTGCAAATGGTATTAGGCGCAGCCTAAGAGGGGCTTTTGAAGTTGGGGATGTTTCATCGTAAGATCCATCCGATAGCGATGCCTAAGCGGGGTACGGCTCGTCCGCCTGGCCGCAGAATGAGGTCTCCTACGGGCGTTATATCCCAACTGGACGAGACGAACTTTGTGGGGGACCAACGGTGAATGGAATATCGTGCCCCTACTCCCCCCCAAAAGTCTATACTCAGTCGCCGCCCCAGCTGAACCTGATAGCCTAAAAGAAAAGCCGCCTCAAATGCCTGTATTGTCCGATGATACTCTGGGATGTACCAGGATCCGCCCGAAGTATCTACTTCAAAGATCTGACGATAGTACTGATAACTACCCATGAGCGCAAAGTAGCCCCCCTCCAAAATAGAAGAAGGCCTATTTCGGACTTTTCTGCTTCCAAAATACTCGCGCCAGCTCAGACGAAGCTTAAGGCCCTGCTGACTAAACCCATAAGATGACGGATCGTCCAAACTACCAAAGACCCACCCCCCCTCCGCCTGAATGGAATTCTCCAAACCCACGGGAAACTCTACCCCCACATGCAGCGTGTTTTGAAAAGGGTCCACCAGAGCGAAGGGCAAAAACTTGATTACAGGACTCGGCGCTACCATCTGCCCTTCCTGCGCTATCAGAAATAAGGGTAAAATGAGAGTGCCTCGCCAAAATGCTGCCATGCCCAAAAGTAAAAAATAAGTTAGACCTCATGACGAGGAGCTGAAGTTCTCTACCCTCGGAAGCGGAGGCCGTGGGGACGCCCGTGCCGAGTGTGGTTTAACTTCTGCGATCTGCAGGGGCTGATCTCATCGGACAACTTCTTGTTGGGAGTGGGGGGATTGGGGCAAGGTGGCGCTTTCGCTTGTTTATTTTATGGGGATGGAGCGGGGTTGTTCATTATGCTGGGGGGCTTATAGGACTTGGGTCAGGACACCTAAGCGGCGGCCGATCTTTTCAAAGGCGGTAAGGGCTTTATCCAGGTGAGCCCGGGTGTGAGCGGCGCAAAGCTGGACGCGAATGCGAGCTTCTCCTTTGGGGACTACGGGGTAGGAGAACCCAATCACATAAATCCCTTCTTCCAGCAGCGCATCTGCGAAGCGATTAGCCAGCACCGCATCGTAAAGCATGATAGGGACGATGGGGTGGTCATCGCCTTTGATGGTGAAACCGATTTGGGAGAGACCTTGGCGGAAGTAGCGGGTATTTTCTTCCAGGCGGTCTCGCAGTTCGGTCGTTTCTGAGAGCCAGGTGAAGATGGAGAGGGCTGTTCCTGCGATGACGGGGGAGAGGGAGTTGGAGAAGAGGTAGGGGCGGGAGCGCTGGCGCAAGTATTCTATGAGGGGGGCGGGGCCAGCGACGAAGCCGCCCATGGCGCCTCCCAGCGCTTTGCCCAAAGTGCCCGTGAGAATGATTTCTGGCGCGCCTAACAGGCCAAACTTTTCGGGCGTACCTCGGCCCGTAGGCCCTACAAAGCCCGTCGCATGCGAATCATCCACAATCACCAAGGCATCGTACTGGCGCGCCAGCCGAACGATATCGGGCAAAGGCGCATAATCGCCGTCCATTGAGAAAACCCCATCCGTAACGATAACCCGAAAACGAGCCTTGGCGGCTTCCTGCAGGCGGCGCTCTAAATCCTCCATATCGGCATGCTTATAGACGAAGCGCTGCGCTTTAGTAAGGCGAATCCCGTCTATCAGGCTGGCATGGTTGAGCGCATCCGAAATGATAGCATCTTCTGGGCCAAAGAAAGGCTCAAAGACCCCCCCGTTAGCGTCAAAGGCCGCCGCATACAGAATGCTATCTTCGGTATGCAGGAAGTCGGCGATAGCTTTTTCTAAGGCTTTGTGGACGGACTGCGTACCGCAGATGAATCGTACGGAAGCCATGCCGTAGCCCCACCGATCCAGGGCTTCGTGGGCTGCCTGAATGACCCGGGGATGCGAAGCTAACCCCAGGTAGTTATTTGCGCAAAAGTTGAGCACGGTTCGGCCATCGGGGAGGCGGATTTCCACTCCTTGAGGTGAGTCAATGATACGTTCGGTCTTGTAGAGGCCAGCGGCCCGAATCTGGTCTAACTCTTTCTGAATGTGGGAGAGGAGGTGGCGGCTCATACGACAAAGATACGCAGAGGGGAGCCGTTTTGTACCTTTGCGATATGGCTGGTCATAGTAAGTGGGCCCAAATCAAACGCAAGAAGGCTGCCAATGACGCTAAGCGAGGCCAGCTCTTTACGCGGCTGGTGCGGGAAATCACCGTTGCCGCCCGAGAAGGAGGCCCTAACCCAGACTTCAACCCCCGCCTCCGTCTCGCCATCCAAAATGCCCGCCGCGCCAACATGCCCAAAGAGGTCATTGAGCGCGCCATCCATAAAGGCTCCTCCGGCGCCGAAACCTACACCGAAGTCACCTACGAAGGCTATGGCCCAGGCGGCGTCGCTATTATGGTAGAAACCATGACCGATAATCCCAACCGCACCGTCTCCGTGCTCCGAACCACCTTCAACCGAGCCGGGGGTAGCTTAGGAACCTCAGGGTCAGTATCCTACCTCTTTGAACGGAAGGGCGTCTTTGTCATCGCAGCCGAACGGGTAACCAACGAAGAGCTCTTCATGGAAAAGCTCATAGAGGCCGGTGCCGAAGATATTGAAACAGGGGATGCGACCATAGTCGTTACCTGCGCGTTTGCGGACTTTGGGGCCGTGCAAAATGCCCTACAAGACTTAGGCGTAGAACCCGAAGAAGCCTCCTTAGCGTGGGTGCCGACAAGTTATGTTCAGGTTAGCTGGGAAGAGGCTCAAAAAGCCCTGCGCCTCATTGAGCAGTTGGAAGATTTAGACGATGTGCAGAAAGTTTATCACAACTTAGAGATGACCAGCGAAATCGTAGAGAAGTTATCATCATGAGTTATTTAGAGGAGCGTTCTCGGGATAAGCTGTGGCGTAAGCGGCAAGAGGCGCTTGTAGGAGGGGGGCAGGAGCGATTGAAAGCGCAGCACCAGAAGGGGAAACTTTCGGCCCGGGAACGTTTGGAGGTGCTTTTGGATGAGGGGAGCTTTGAGGAAATAGGGGCGCTGGTTACTCATCGCACGCGGGAGTTTGGCTTGGAGAAGCAGCGCATCCCGGGCGATGGGGTAGTAACAGGACGAGGGACTATCGGGGGGCGGCCTGTGTTCGTATTTAGTCAGGACTTTACGGTCTTTGGCGGCTCCCTCTCCGAAATGCACGCCCAGAAGATCGTGCGTCTCATGGACTTGGCCCTGGAAAACGGCATCCCCCTTATCGGGCTCAACGATTCAGGGGGCGCTCGTATTCAGGAAGGAATATTGTCCTTGGCGGGATATGCGGACATTTTTTATCGGAATGTTCAGGCTTCTGGGGTAATACCGCAGATATCGGTTATTTTAGGGCCTTGTGCGGGAGGAGCTGTGTATAGCCCAGCCATCACGGATTTTATTGTGATGACGGAGGCGACTTCGTACATGTTTGTTACAGGGCCTAATGTAGTCAAGACGGTAACGCATGAGGAGGTGAGTTTTGAGGAGTTGGGGGGGGCGGAGGTTCATGCCACGAAGAGTGGAGTGGCGCATTTTGTGGCGCCGCATGATGTGGGGGCGCTCCTGCTGACGCGGCGGCTCTTTTCGTATTTGCCTCTTTCTTGGCGGGAGAAGCCCCCTCACCAAAAGCCCACGGCTCCGGTGGATAGGTTGGTTCCTCAGCTCAAGCACATAGTGCCTGAAAACCCTGCCCAGCATTATGATGTGCGGGAGGTGATTCGGCACATTTTAGACCCATTTAGTTTTTTGGAGGTGCAGGCGGCCTTTGCTCCGAATATCGTGGTGGGTTTTGGTCGGCTGGGCGGCTATGTGGTGGGGGTAGTAGCTAATCAGCCTCTTGTTCTGGCGGGGGTATTAGACATTCAGGCCTCGCAAAAGGCGGCGCGCTTTGTGCGCTTCTGCGATGCCTTTGGCATTCCCCTGATAGTCCTGGAAGATGTGCCGGGCTTTTTACCAGGTACGAATCAAGAGTGGGGGGGCATCATCAAGGAGGGCGCTAAGCTCTTATATGCTTTTAGTGAGGCGACGGTGCCCCGTCTAACGGTAATCCTACGAAAGGCCTATGGAGGGGCTTACGATGTGATGAACTCCCGGCACATTGGGGCAGATTATGTCTTTGCTTGGCCGACGGCAGAAATAGCCGTGATGGGCCCCCAAGGCGCCGCCGAAATCATCTTCAAAAAAGAAATCAGCGAATCCCCAGACCCCGTAAAAGCCTTGGAAGAAAAAACCGCGGAATACCGGCGCATTTTCGCTAACCCCTACCGGGCAGCGGATAGAGGTTTCGTGGATGCAGTGATTTTCCCTGAAGAGACTCGACGAGTTTTGTACCAAGCGCTGCATAGCCTTCAAAATAAACGCAAAGAGCGCCTCCCTCGCAAACACGGTAATATACCCCTATGACGGGCCTATACGAGACAAACTACCAGTTTGAGAGGCAGACGGGCTTTCGGCGCGGGAAAGTCCGGGACATTTATGAGATAGACCATGAGCTGCTGGTGCTCATTAGCACGGACCGCATATCGGCGTACGATGTAGTGCTATCTGAGACGATTCCATACAAAGGGCAAGTTTTGACGGGGATAACGGCCTACATGTATGAGGCGCTGCGGGAAGAGTGTCCTTCGGCGTATATGGCGATGCCGGACCCTAATGTGCTGGTAATGCGGCGAGCGCGCGTTTTCCCTGTGGAAGTGATAGTTCGGCGATGCCTGGTGGGGTATGTATGGCGACTCTATCGGACGGGGGGGCGGCTGATCTCGGGCGTGCGCTTGCCTGAAGGCCTCATAGAAAACGACCTCCTACCTGAACCCATCATTACCCCCACGACAAAGTCGGTCATTGGGCATGATGTAGAGATCTCCGAGCGTGAAATTGTGGAGTCTGGTCTCGTGCCCGCCCATCAATGGGAAAAAATCCGTCATTATGCCCTCCGCCTATTCCAGAGGGGCATGGAAATGGCCGAAAAAGGGGGTATGCTTTTATGCGATGCGAAATATGAGTTTGGGGAGATAGATGGCGATGTGGTGCTGGTGGATGAGGTTCACACGCCGGATAGTGCCCGATACTTGCTTTTGGAGGGTTATTACGAGCGGCAGAAGCGGCAGGACCCGCAAATCCATCTGACGAAGGAGTATGTTCGGGAATGGCTCATGCGGCAGGGCTTTCAGGGGCAGCCCAATGCCACGCCTCCGCCTCTGGAGCCTGCCATCATTGCAGAAGCCTCTGCACGATACCAGGAGGTATATGAACGGCTAACAGGGCACCCCCTTGAAAAGCGGAGTTATGAGCGTATTAAGGAGGAGATTTATGAGCGGGTGGCGGCTTTTTTGGCTACTTTGTAGCTTTTTACTGGCGCAGAAGCGGGATAGCTTGATGATTTATTATGGCGTTGTGGGGAAAGATGAGCGGTTTATCCTGCAGAAGCCGTCCCCCAAGATGTTAGACTCGCTGCGGCGCGAGGCTGCGAGGGGGGAGACGGCGGCCCTGATGGCTATGGTGGAATATTATCAGCTGTATGAGCTAAGGCCAGATAGTAGTCGGCGTTATTTGGAGCTGGCGGTGAAGGCGGGAGTAGTGGAGGCGGCGTATTTGCTGGGGGTGGCGTATTTACGGGGGGTGGAGGCGCCTCGGCGACCGCAGGAAGCCCGGCGCTTATTAGAGCAGGCGGCGGAAAAAGGGCATATTCTCTCTTTGCGGGTGCTGTGGGAGGAACTCGAGCCGCCAGATAGCGTGAGTCCTTTGCGCAGGCCAGTATGGCCTTACGATGCCAAAAAGGCTTTTGCTTATGCCATGAAGGCAGCCGGGCTGGGGGACCCCGTTAGTATGGGCGCAGTAGGAAGGTATTACGGGCAAGGAAAAGGGGTGGAACGGAACGACTCGCTGGCCTATGTGTGGCTGCGGCGATCAGCAGAAAGGGGATATTGGCCAGCTGCGGCTTTGCTGGCCGAGTGGGCCTTAGAAAGGTGGCATGCCCCCGCCGAAGCTAAAAAATGGGCCGCCCGCATCCTCCAAAGCGAATACATGGACATAGACCTCCTATATCGGGCCAAAGTGGCCGATTATCATGCAGATGTGGTGCCGCGCTGGCTAAACTACTTTCGGAGGAAGCTGGGCTTGGGGGAAAAAACCTGGTCAGGGCCTGCCTGGCTACACAGCGCAGAATAAAAAAAATAACCCCCAAACCCATCCTCCCCGCTCATCAGCCTCTCCCCTTTGGGATGCCAAAATAATGGTGGAATGGGATTTGTTAGTATTTTTGTGCTGCTGGGGGTGATTGGAATTGACAGCAAGGTGAGCAAGCAAGGCGCAAGCGAGGTGGGTCGGCCTCCTCTCAAAAGGTCGACAAAAAAAGAAGTGCCAACACTTCGTACGCGCTTGCTGCCTAAGATTTAGGCAGCCGGGGGAAGGGAGGCCCTGCCTGAGGCTGAACTTCCCACCGTGGGGAATATCAGGCTATGGAGGTTGGGTGGTCCCCCCAGCCTCCGAAATGCATGGGGACCTGTGGGAAAGGGGCGCGGTGTCCCTGCCGCACTTTCCCGAGCGTACTCAGGGACTAAGCTTGTAGGGCCTTGCTTGGGAGCCTTGACTGGACGTGGGTTCGAGTCCCACCACCTCCACTTGCGTGGGTGGCTTTTAGCGCTGGGCGGATGGATAGGAGGCGGTATCATAGCGTATGCGCTGCCTGTGGATGCGGCTTCTGCGCTGGTGGATGTGGGAACCTGGCCCCATGTATTAGGGACGGACCCTCTGGGGAGGGATATTTTAGTTCGGCTGCTGAGGGGTTTGTGGTGGAGTTTGAGTTTGGGGTTGGGCGGCATGGGGGTGGGCTTAGGTTTGGGAGTGGGGGTGGGGCTGGTAACGGGCTATTTTGGGGGATGGGTGGATAGAGTGGGGCGGGTGGTCATGCAGGTTTTGTGGGTGGTGCCCTCGCTTTTGTGGGCGGCGATTTTGGCGTATGTGCTAGGGAAAGGGGTGGGCTCGGTGATATTAGCGGTGGGCTTAGCGAGCTGGGTGGAGACGGGGCGGCTGATTCGGGTGGAGGTTCGGCGGCTGCGGAAGGCCGCATTTGTAGAGGCTGCGGTTGTCATGGGTTACCCTGTGGGGCGGATTCTAAGGCGGCATATAGGGCCTGTCTTAGGTTCGGTAATACGCGTGCAGGGGCTGTCATTATTTGCGACGGGGGTGCTGATAGAAGGGGGGTTAGGGTTCGTGGGGCTGAGCGTGGGACCGCCTCATGTGAGCTTAGGGGGGCTTTTATATGAAGGGATGGGCTGGCTAAGTCTACCGCAGGGTCAGGTGCAGGTCATAGGGAGCACGCTCCTACTTGTCGGCATGGTTTTTGTGGTATATTTGCTTTCTCAAAAGATGCGGGCATGAACTCATTTTCTTCGGTAGATGCGGAAGGGCTTTTGCGGGAGCTGGCCACCCGGCGCGGCGAAGTGGAGGCCCTTCAAGAGGTGGTTCGGCTGTTAGTCCCGGGCCGTCCCCGGGACACCGCCTTACTTATTGCCGTGGCTTCTATCCTGCGTGCCCGCTTCGGCGTGAAAAGACTGGCCTATCTCCATACTTTTACATCCGACAAGCGACCCAAGCTGTCGTACTTTCATAACTTTCCCAGTATCTCCCGAGATGCTCTGGAAGAGGCCATGCAGGCCACCTCCATATACTTCCCAGAGCCTGACAGTCTCTTAGGTCGGATGGGGGTGGAAGTGGTGATGCCCTTAGGCCGGTATGTGGGGCCTAATACCCGGGTTCACCAAGTAGAACCCAAAGCCTGGTGGCTCTTGGGTGACTTCGCAGAAAGCGATGAGGAACGCGCAAGCGACCTGATTTACCTGGAAGTAATCGGTACCTTGATAACGGTCTTTTTGGAGAATAACTATATTCACGACCAGCAGCTCCAAGCTGAAAGGCTCCGTTTGGAACAGCAAGCCTTACAGCGAGAGTTGGAGTTTGCGTCGCGTCTGCAGCGGCGGTTTGCTTTGAAGAGTGTAGGGATTCATCCGAGAATAGACACTCTTCTTCATTACGATGCTCGGCAGAAAGTGGGGGGAGACTTAGCGGACTTTATCAAGACGCCTGAGGGGGATGTGGTTTTTTATATTGGGGATGTGGCTGGGAAAGGTATTTCGGCGGCGCTCGTAATGGCTAACCTTCATGGGCAAATTCAGACTTTGGCCGAGCTCCGGGTGGATTTGCCTACGATTATGGACCTTTTACATCGGCGCATTTCCCAGATTTATGGGGAGGAGGAATCAGGGTTTGTAACTTTATTCATAGGGAAGCTGAGCTTTAGTGAGGGGAAAGTAGTCATGGAGTACTTAAATGCGGGACATCCGCCGCCGCTCTTATGGCGGCGCGGGAAGGTGGAGCTTTTGGAGGCGGACCAGACGGTACTCGGTATAGACTTGCCGGGAAGGCAGCCCTTTCAAGAAACCCAGCCCCGCAACGTGATTTTGGAAGAAGGGGATATGTTTATCGGCTACACCGACGGCCTAATAGAACAGCCCGGAGCAGAAGGTAAAATCCTGGGGTTGGAGCCCGTTATAGCCTGTATCAAGGGACTTACGGAGGCAACTCCTAAGAAGGCTCTACAAGCCCTGCGAGACCTTTTGGAAAATTATCGGGGTAGCCAGCCCTTAGAGGATGACCTAACGCTTCTCTTATGGCAGATTCGCTGATCGTGTCCTCTCGGCTTTTAGAGGAGCGAGTGGAGGGGGCGCGTTTGCCTGCCAACACCTTAGGCGGTATCATTCAAAGCGCACCGCTCGTATGGCTGCAGTTTCTGCGCCACTTAGGATGCATTTATTGTAAAGGGCTGGTAGAAGATATCCGAGAGTTTTTAAAGGGGTGGCGCGAGGAACCGGTTCCGTTTCTGGTGTTTGTGCACCCGAATACGGTGCGGGAGGGGGAAGAGTTTTTTGCGCGCTATTATCCGGGGGCGGCTCACATAGCAGACCCTACGTTGAGGTTGTACCGGGCGTTTCGGGTGCGTCGAGCTAAACCCTGGCACTTTCTTGAACTGGGAAGTCTCAGGCGATTTTGGCAGCTGCTGCGCCGAGGCCACCAGAACACCCGCCCCACCGCAGACCCCTGGGTTCTACATGCAACCGCTTTGTTTTATCACGGCAACCTAATTTGGACACATTATGCAAAAAGTCCAGGAGACCTCCCCAAATGGCCCCGAAAAGTATAGGGTGCTTGTGCCTGTCGCTATGGGTCGAGACGAAGAGCCCCTCATTCAGGGGCTTCATCAGGTTTTTCGTAGCTGGAAGCAACCCGTAGAAATAACCCTCTATCATGCCCTTACCATAGAGGATATTCAAATCAACCCCAGCAGCGAGACAAGCTTCTATGAAGCTCTAACCCGAAATAAGAGCCTTGTGCAGGATAAGCTGGAAGGTTATGCACGCTTTCTGAGAGAGAAGCTCCCCATGCATACCATACAAGTAGTTATCCAGCATGAACAGCTGTTGCCTCCCGTGGAGGCGGTTCGGAGCTATTTACAAACGAATCCCGCTGAAATGGTGATCATTTTTTATAAGGGTCGTCAGCGCTGGGAAAGCTGGATTGGACGAACCGCCTTTTGGGATTTATTTGAGGAGCTTGAAACGGCGGTATTAGCGCTATCTCAACCTTTTACCTTCACACCGAAACGATTTTTGTGGTTGTGCGAAATGGATGCCGAAGATTACAAATACCTTCCCGCAGTGCTGAACTTAGTAAAAGCTTTTGAGGGGAGTTTGTATTGTGCGAAGGTGAATACGCCGGCTTCGTTTTATGGTCATCGCGAGTTTCAGCGGCGGGTGCTGGCGTTTTGTGATTATATTGTAGAGCATGTGGATCCGGACTTTGTGCCGCAGGAATGTTTGCAGTACAATGACAAGGACGTTCTCACAGGGGCCCAGCATGTGATGGAGGATTTTTTGATGGATGTGCTTTTATTGGCGCCTGAGGGGCCTTTGTCGCTATCGGAGGTGGGGCGGCTTTTGGCGAGTGGGAATTTTGGGGTTTTGAGGCTGCCGGTGGTGTAAGTTTGTAGTATGGCGGTATGGCTGATTACGGGCAGTAGTCGGGGGTTAGGGCGAGCCATAGCCGAAGTGGTCTTAGAAGCAGGACATCAGGCCGTCCTCACCGCACGCAACCCCCAAACCGTAGAAGACTTAGTCAAACGATACCCGAGGCAAGCTATAGCCTTACCATTGGACGTTCGGGAACGTACCCAAGCCTTTTGGGCAGTAGAGAAAGCTATAGAGCAGGGCTATACTCCCAATGTGCTGGTCAATAATGCAGGGTATGGGCTGGTGGGGGCATTGGAGGAGCTCTCGGCAGAAAGTATCGTACGGCAGGTAGAGACCAATCTCCTGGGGGTGATTTGGATGTGTCAGGCTGTTATACCGCATATGCGGGCTCAGGGAGGTGGGTTTATCTTCAATGTATCCTCTATAGCGGGGTATTATGGGTTCAAGGGGGTATCGTTGTACAATGCGACGAAGTTTGGGGTGACGGGGTTGAGTGAGGCCTTAGCGCAGGAGCTAAGAGAGTGGAATATCTATGTGGCGAATGTGGCGCCGGGCCCGTATCGCACGGACTGGGCGGGGGTGTCTTTGGAGAAATCGCAGGCCCTGGCTACTTTGGACCCCCAGAGCCCCTACTACGAACTCAATGCGGCCATGGCAGAACGGTATGCGGCCATGGACCGCCAGCAGCCCGGAGACCCTGCGCATGTGGGGCGAGTGCTACTGGATTGCGTGGAGAAAGGGTGGGCCCCCATACATATCATTCTCGGGGATGAAGCGCGCGAAACCTGGGAAAGGTATGCGCCAATGCGGGTATTCCCCATGCTTCAGTTTATCGGGCACAACAAAAATGAGGTGAAGCGGCCCACCGATGGGCTGGGCAGGCGATGATAGAGCCGTTTCAGGGATGGTGGTATGCGGGGCGGGCGGCCGTGGCGCCTGTACGGGATGCGCTCTCTGAGGAGCTGCGACAGCGTCTCTACGAGGACCCGCATCAAGCCCTTCATGTGGCTTTCCCCAAAAACCTTCAGCAGGCCCGGGCGCGCTGGAATGAGTGGATACAGAAACGAGTAGTGGTACAAGAGCCAGTGCCGGCGCTCTATGCGTATAGCCAGACCTTTCACATGGTGGGTCAGGAGCGGGGGCCCTTCACCCGAATAGGAATTGTAGGGCTGCTTCCGGCTGGGACGGCTGTGCTTCCCCATGAGCGGACGATCGCAGAGCGAGAAAGCGGCCTCATAGAAACGTTGCAGTTCCTAAGAGTACAGGCTACGCCTGTGCATATTTTAGCCGAAGCTGATTGGGGCAAGGTAGAGCGGATAGTACGGGAAGCCTTGGTGTGTCCGCGCTTATCGGTGGCGGGGTGGGATGGGGTGATGCATCGGGTAGTGCCCATCCAGCAGACGGGTATGCTCCAGACCCTTCAGGAAGCCTTCCAAGGGGCCAAACTCTATATTGCGGATGGCCATCATCGGTGGCAGGCCGTCCGACGAGCCGGCCTTCAGAAGCTGCTCGTTTTCCTTACGGATAAGGCAGACCCTACGCTATGGGTGCCCTCGGCCCATCGGCTCTTATGGACGGAAGAGGATGTTTTGGAAGCGTGCAAGGAGTATTTTGATATTCGGGCGGCGGGGGCCCGAGTGGCTTTATGGCAAGAGGTGATGGGCCTAAGGCATGCGGTGGGGATATTGGCCCCCCAAAGGCAGGCTTGGACCCTCCGCCTCCGACCAAAGTACTGGGAACTATTAGAACAACGACCCCTCATAAGCTGGCTCCATGAGTGGGTGATTGATCCCATGGTGAGCCGAGGCGGGCGGTTAGAGTTCGGCCGAGAATGGGGATCGCTCGCACACCGAGCCCAAGTAGAAAAAGCCTGGGTATTCGCTCTGCCACCCCTAAAAATCACAGATGTCTTCCATGCCGCAGAAAAAGGCCAACCCCTGCCTCCGAAGGCCACCTATTTCTTTCCGAAAGTGATGAGCGGCTTAGTATTTTACGAGGAGAAGGGGCCTACGCAGTCGCCAGCTTAGTCGTGAGCCGCAGCCCATGTCCGAACTCTTGAGCGCTCCAGGAAAAGCATGGGAAGTTTCTGCTGTCTATTCCGTGAGAAGGTCCCACAGTTTATACCTATGGAGTGCAAACACCAGCTGGAGTCGCCTTCGCAAAGAGGAGGCTATTTCCAAAGTCGGAGGCACAGGTTTTATGGAATGTCCCGATAGAGGGAGAGGGTCTTGTGAGCCCCCAAGTCTAATGGCGAGGGCCTGCTGTTTCCCATTTTCATCTATTTGTTCGCAGACCGCTAAGATTTCAGTTCTTCATCCCGCTGAGTATAAACTCTCTATCAAGGCCTCTACTGAAAGGCTCCATCCACACCGAAAGTGCTTTTGGGGACAGGCTGAATGTCCATGGAGTCCGCACGGCCGGCAGAGAAGCTTTTCCGAAGTCTCTACTACCCGACTATGCGGAGCCAAGGGCCCAAACCCAAAAGCAGGCACCGTGGCACAATAAACTGTAGTAGTAGGAGTCCCCATCGCTGAAGCAATGTGCGTTGTGGCACTATCTACTGTAAATACTCGGTGTGCATGAGCTATTAGGGCTGTCAGTTCTAAAAGGGAGAGTTGGCCTGCTAAGTTGTGGATTCGGGGGGAGATCACCAGGGCCTCTAAGCGATGGTGATCGGCGGGTATCCCTGTAAGATAGACCGGGAAGTCTGAGACGACTTTTCGGAGGAAGGCTTCCCACAAAGGGAAGGGGGCTTCTTTGGTGGGCCAGCGGGAGGTTGGGGCTACAATCAGGAAGGGCTTTTGTCGCAGGTACGGCTGGATAGCGTTCCAGGCCTCGGCTGGCGGAAAGAGCCAGGGTGGTGCGGGGATAGGGGCTGGGATTCCGAGCGGCCGTAGCAGAGATAGGTTCCGCTCCACCTCGTGTAAGCCTTCTACAAAGGCATGGGGAGTTTTGTGGGTGTAAGCCCAGGCTAAGGGGTTTTGGTCAAAGGTGATGTAAGTACGCGCTGGAAGGAGCCGTCCTAAGAGGCCCATGCGCAAATAGCGATGGACAGTCAATACGGCCTCCCACTTTCTTTGGCGTAGCTCGGCATAAAGCCCCCACCAGCCCCTCCAACTCTTGTCCCATACCCACAGCTGCGATACCCACGGATGCCCCACAAAAAGACTTTCTACGCCCTTTCGTACGACCCAGTGAATTTCTGCCTTAGGCTCCGCCGCCCGAAGCCCCCCGAGCAGCGGCAGCGTCAAAATCGCATCCCCCAAAAACGCCGGCTGAAGAATTAAATACCGCGCCGCCACTTTTTCTTCCAATAGTCTAAATACAGCCAGCGAGCTTCGGTTGTAACCAGCAAAATCAGATACACCACTATCGGCCCAATCACAAAAAGCGGTAAGTATGCCCCCACAAAAGGCGACAGAATCCCTTCTCGGGCGAGCTTTTTGCCCTGGGCATTGAGAATGTAAAAGACAATGAAGAACGCCGTAGAGAAAACCAGAGGCACGCCCAGCCCCCCTTTCCGAATGACCCCCCCCAGCGTCGCCCCCAAGAGGAGAAAAGTAACGGCTGCCAGCGGAATCGCAAACTTGTAATGCCATTCTAATTCGTAGCGCCAGACGGTTTCGTCTAATTGACGGAGGCGCTCCCGGTAATATTCCATGAGGCTCTTATCGCGGCGCAGGAGGTTTTCCGCCTGGATACGAAGGGCTTGGGTGGGTTGAGGGGAAGTAGTATCGCTGGGCCCAGCCCAGGGTGCAGGTAACCACCGAAGTAGATTCGCATAGTACTCGTCGTAAGTTTGGTCTCGTAGGTGGCGTAGGCTGTCTATGGCTTCGCGTAGAGCTTGGATGTCCAGCATGTACTGATGCCCGGCAAAAAGTTTTTCATCCGATCGCCGCAGCCCCAAACCCGATATATCCAAGCGGAGCGTCATCGTATCAAAACACGCTTGCACCCAGGTAGGGGGACGCTGATTTTCCTGATAAGTCTCATAATGACAGCCAGCATATAATCGCAAAGTCAGGAAGAGCCAGGTTTTATCCACGAAAAACTCTCCCAAGGGCGCTGTAATGGTGCGAGCGACGCTGCCATCCGGATGGTAAGCATAGATCAAGACATCCTCAATGGTCTTCTGGTCTTTTTGCACGCGGCCGATGCGGATCGCATAGCCCTCTATCCAGCGGTTGAAGAAGCCGGGCTTGAGGGCTAAGGCGGGCTTAGCCCGCTCCATATCGTAGAGGAGCGTATAGAGGCGGAGGTTGGCGCGGGGGATGAGGTACCAGCTGAGCGCCGCACTAAAAAGCATGGCCAGCAGCCCAAAGTACAACAGCGGCGCTAAGGCCCGGCTAAAAGAAACCCCCGCACTTTGAAGGGCCGTCAGCTCCAGCCTCTCCCCTAAGTTTCCCATAGTCATCAGC
>Ga0272445_1000185_pt1 | contig 61382 bp, 55 predicted proteins | sample YNPCB0031_FD_194404 | JGI IMG/M metagenome (GOLD analysis project Ga0272445, IMG submission 194404) | Hot spring sediment microbial communities from Yellowstone National Park, WY, United States - YNP-CB-003-1 | ecosystem: Environmental > Aquatic > Thermal springs > Hot (42-90C) > Sediment...
CGATTTTTGTCGAGCTGGATAGGCCGGCTGAGCCCGAGGAGGTGGTGGAGACCATGAGGAGATTTAGGGGGAGGCCGCAGGAGCTCAGGCTACCAACCGCGCCGGATAGGCCGATAATCGTGAGAAGCGAGCCGGATAGGCCTCAGCCAAGGCTGGACAGGTATGCTGGTAATGGGATGTCGGTGGTCGTCGGAAGGATCAGGAAAGACCCGGTCTTAAGGAACGGGATAAAGTTCCTCGTCCTGGGCCATAACACGATTAGGGGAGCTGCTGGGAATGCTGTCCTAAACGCTGAGCTCGCCGCGGCCGAGGGATACCTTTAGCGTTCTGGGCTTTTGGCCCTCCTCCCCCTTCTCATTGGGAGGCTTTCGGGGGAACGCGGGCTCCCACATTCAGCCATAGAATTCTATTTCATGTGCCCTCATGTGCCCGGAATGCGGAAAGATATTATTCAGCCGCGAGGAGACCACTAGAAGGTTCCTGAGAGGCCAGCTAAATATATCATTGGGGACTAGCCCATATATAATACCTCACTCTTTATTTTCCTTCATTTTTTGGGAGGAGCTTCGCAAAAATAAGGGCAGGTTCTTCTTCAGATACCTTTAAGACCCAATGAATGGTATAATCTAACATATTCCGTGAAGGGAAAGACCAAGCTTCTACGCAGAATTGACAGACTATGACATAATAGTTCATGGATATGGGTAGGGAGATTGTTTATCTCACGACCTCTCCCCTGCTTAGGGTGGGGAGGTTTGGGCTACATCCCCTCTTCCTTGAGGGTTTAGCCCTTGGCCGGGTCTCCGGCCATTACCCTCTACCCCTTTTCGGGCCGTGACGAGATGCAACATGATCAGGATAATGGGCTGGGATCAGCTGATCAAATATCTCGGGGACGTCTGAGAGGAGCTATGGAACGCGACGCTATTCAAGCTGAAGGCCGCCAGATAAGCATACCATAAACATCATAATACTCCACATATTTATCTCATAGCTCCCGTCAAATGATATAAGGTAATTAGAGATGATTAGAACTAAGATCGCAGTTACTATTGGCGTGGCTAGTAGAAGTCGTGAGATCGTCCGGGAGATGGTGCTAGCTGGGGCGAGGATCTTTAGGATAAACTTCAGCCATGGGTCTGTTGAGGAGTGGAGGGAGACTGTTAGGATTGTCAGGGAGATTGAGGCCGAACTCGGGATACATCTAGCTCTTGTGGGTGATCTGCCGGGCCCATCAGTCCGCGTGGGAATCCTCGATGAGCCGGTAGAGGTGAAGGCTGGAGAATTCGTGAGGCTTGTCCCCCTAAATAAAGCTCATGGAGGAGATGAGAAGGTTATCCCACTCCCTAACGAGGTTGTTCTTAGGGCGCTAAGGCGCGGGCATGTGATATTGATGGATGACGGTCTTGCGGTGTTCGAGGTTGAGTCGGCATCAGCTTCTGAGGCAGTTTTGAAGGCACTGACCGACGCGAGGATAAGCAGTAGAAAGAGCATGGTTGTAAGGGGTAGGGATTTAGACCTTCCAACGATAAGCAGCAGGGAGGTTGAGATCGTGAAGTTCGCGGCGGCCGAAGAGTTCGACTACATCGGGCTGAGTTATGTCAGGGGAGAGCATGATGTGGCGATGCTGAGGGGGATGCTGCTATCGCTCGGGGCGGAGCAGACCTCGATAATAGCAAAGATAGAAGTTCCAGCCGCCGTGAAGAACCTAGGGGAGATAGTGGATGCAGCTGACGCGATCCTCGTCGCGAGGGGTGATCTGGGCATGCATTTCCCCCTTGAAGAGGTTCCAAGGCTTCAAAGCATGATTGTTAGGAAATCAATAGAGAGGGGCAAGCCTGTGATAGTCGCGACGCAGCTCCTCGGCTCAATGATAGAGAATCCCGTCCCGACGAGGAGCGAGGTTGTGGACGTGGTCGCGGCGGTATCCGAGGGCGTAGATGTTTTGATGCTGACAAATGAGACGGCGGTCGGCAAGTATCCGGTCGAGGCGGTCAAGTGGCTTCGAAAAATAATTGAAAGATATGAGCCCGGGATAACTCCCCCAAGGAGGAGCGTGGATCCTAAAGAGGACATTAGGACAAGGTTCGCGTATGGTGTCGCCTCGCTGGCGGAGTCTCTTAACGCCGCGATGCTCGTCTACACGATCTCCGGTAGAACGGCTCAGAGGATAGCCGGCTTCAGGCCATCTGTGAGCATAATAGCGGCCTCTCCCAGCAAGAGAACCCTGAGAAGGCTGATGCTTCTGAGAGGCGTGGAGACCATTGAGGTATCATCAACTAGTTATGAGGATGGTTTAAGCGAGCTGGAGAAGAAGATCATGGGGGGCGAGATAAGGGTGAAGGAGCCCACAGTGGTCCTTACATATGGTATGAGGGAAGAGCTTGTCCACTTAGTCAAGATAATCCACTTAGGTTCGGGGGCCGGAGAGCATCAGCTGGGCGAAGAATCGGCGCAAACACCTTAATAATAACGCGATCCAGTAGCCCTCGCAGAAGATGAGCATTGCGGATCTCGTGAGGGAGATAAGGGAGGACTCTGTGAGTGGCGCCTCGCAGCTCACGATCAGGGCAGCGGCATCTTTCCTGAAGCTTCTCAAGAGGCCCGTGAGCATTAAGGATGTGAAGAAGCTTGTGAAAGCCCTCTCGGAGGCTAGGCCAAGCATGCCCTCAATAGCAAACATGGCGCACATGATCGGCTCGATGATCGAGAAGGAGGTCTCGGCCGGAAAACCCGTGGGAGAGGCGGTAGAGGACGCGGTGAGGAGGTGCATAAACGAGTACCAGACCGCTCTGAGAAATGTTGTGCAAAATGCCTCTGAGTTGATTAGGAGATATGGAAGCATTCTAACCCATAGTTACAGCTCGACTGTCGCTAGCGCCCTCGAGAACTGCAGAGATGTCAGTGTGTATATCACTGAGTCACGGCCAGGTTATGAGGGGAGGAGGCTCGCTGAGAGGCTGGCGGCCAAGGGACATGATGTGACCCTGATAGTTGACGCGGCGGCATCACATGTTATAGATCAGGGGCTTGTTGATGCAGTGGTGTTGGGCTGCGATGCGATACTTGATGATGGCTCGATCGCTAACAAGATAGGCTCGAAGATGATCGCCCTCGCGGCGATGGATGCCGGGATTTCTGTGAACATCGTGACAGATCTCTGGAAAGCGGCGATTTACGGCTTCAGCTTAGAGAAGCATCCAGAGGAGGAGATATATGCTGGGGAGGCTAGGCTCAAATGCCTGAACCCATACTTCGAGATCCTGCAGCCGAGGCTGATAACCAGTTATATTACCGAGAAGGGCGCCCTCAAGGTGGATGAGCTGATAGGGGAGATCAAGCTCATGTGGGGAGAAGTGGTTGAGAAAAAGCGGGAGAAGAGTCGACCAAAGCCCACGAGATAATTCTTATCAACAGGCTCATACTCCAAAGAGAATATGAGCGTTGAGCTAAAGTATCCAGTAATTGCGCTGAACTTCAAGGTTTATCTCGAGTCCATAGGTGAGAATGCCGTAAGGCTTGCTAGGATCGCTGAGGAGGTCTCGAGGGAGTATGGTGTTTCGATTATCGTTGCCCCGCCATTACCTGATCTCAGGGCTGTCGTGGAGCATGTCAGTATACCGGTCTTCGCCCAGCATGTTGACCCATATCGCCCCGGAGGCCACACAGGCTCGATAATTGTGGAGAACATCAAGGCTGCTGGGGCGGTGGGCTCGATAGTCAACCACTCCGAGAAGAGGCTCCTCTTAGCGGATATCGGCGCGGTCCTCGAGAGGTTGAGGGAGGTCGGGCTAATCTCCTTGCTATGCACGGATACCGTTGAGACTACTAAAGCTGGGGCGGCGCTTGGGCCAAACATGCTGGCGATTGAGCCGCCCGAGCTCATAGGAACGGGAATACCTGTCTCTAAGGCGAAGCCCGAGGTCGTCACTGGGGCCGTTGAGGCAATAAAGAGGATAAATCCATCGGTTCACATACTCTGCGGCGCCGGTATCTCAACCGGTGATGACGTGGCCAAGGCGATAGAGCTTGGGACTGAGGGGGTCCTCCTAGCCAGTGCATACGTCAAGGCTAAGGATCCGAAAAAGCTGCTAGCCGAGATGGCGGATGCGGCTCTCAGGAGTTGGGAGAGAAGGGGCTAGAAGGCCCTTTATGAAGGGTTAACTATATATCGGGAGGAGGCGCGGCTTAGCGGGATGAGCGTCTCCGCCTCGAAGAAGTTCGAGAACTTCTCCGAATGGTTTGACGACGTCATCTTCAGGGCTAGGATAGTTGATAATAGGTTCCCGGTGAAAGGCTTCTCGGTCTACTTGGAGAATGGGGCCTTCATGCTTGATATAATCAGGAAGCTCCTCGAGGATGAGCTTGAGAAGACCGGGCACAAGAAGATGTACTTTCCCCTTGTCACTAGCGAGGAGTTGTTCAGAAAAGAGGCGGAGCATATCAAGGGATTTTCGAAGGAGGTTTTTGTGATAGATCAGGGTTCCGGGGAGCAGAGGCTGATAATCAGGCCTACATCCGAGACAATAATGTATCCAATGTTCAAGCTCTGGATAAGGAGCCATGCGGATCTCCCGTTCAAGGTTCATCAGAGCGTGAATGTTTATCGTAGAGAGACGAAGGCCACGAGAGCCCTTTATAGGGTTAGGGAGATACCATGGAATGAGGCTCACACGGTGCATGAAACCGCGGCCGAGGCGGAGAAACAGGTTAGGGAGGCCATGCAGATCTACGAGACGGTCTTGAGAAAGCTTTGCATAGGATACATTATACTCAAAAGGCCGGATTTCGACAAGTTTGCCGGGGCTGTCTACTCGATAGCATTTGACGCGTGGAACCCCGATGGGAAGGTGAACCAAGTAGCTACAATCCACAACCTCGGGAGAAACTTCGCCAAAGCATATGAAATAGAGTTCGAGAAGAGGGATGGAAGCAGGGGTACGCCATATCAGACATGCTACGGCTTCGGGTTCAGCAGGGTCATGGCAGCGATCATAGCTCAGCATGGTGATGATAGGGGCCTAGTATTACCGCCTATAATCGCCCCAACACAAGTCGTTATAATCCCGATACCATTCAAAGGACAGGAAAAGCAGATACTCGACTATGCATCCAAGGTGAAGGATATGCTTGCCAGCAGGTGGAGAACGGTCCTTGATGATCGCGATGACATCACGCCGGGAGAGAAGTTCTATCACTGGGAGCTCATGGGAGTCCCGGTCAGGGTGGAGATTGGACCAAAGGAGGTTGTCGAGTCCTCTGTAACCCTTGCGAGAAGGGATACGCTGGAGAGGGTTAAGGCGTCGCTGGATGAGCTCGTCGGTAAGGTAGATGAGTTAATGAGGGCGATAGAGTCAAATCTGCTTGAGAGGAGCAGGAGAATAATGCTCAGCGTGATCTCCGACGCAAGCAGCATAGAGGAGATAAAGAAGCTCTTGAAGGAGAGGCGGATCGCGAGGATAAATTGGTGCGGGAACATAGACTGCGCCGAAAAGTTGAAGGACGAAGTTGGTGGAGAGGTTAGAGGAGAGAGATACGATATAGTTGAGAAACCATTCGGCCCATGCGCAGTATGTGGAGGCGAGGCTAAATCGGTAGTATATGTCGCAAGATCCTACTAGATTCTTGAGATTTCCTCAAGCTTCTTGCCCTTAGTCTCCTCGCCAAAGACGCCCGTCACGATGGCGGCAACGAGGTGAACAAGCGCGAACACTAGGAAGGCGTAGAAGAGTTCTCCACCACTAATATACATTAAGTATCCGGTGAGATATGGTGCCAGTATGCCCGCGAGTCTCCCAACACTCGCGGCGGCCCCGGACCCAGTCCCCCTAAGCTCTGTTGGATAAAGCTCTGGCGTGTAAGCGTAGAGTCCTGCCCAGGCGCCGAGATTGAAGAAGCTTATCACGCAGCTATAGATGAGGATCATATTGATATCGCGTGTTGTTGAGAGGAGAAGAGATGCGACGCCGGCGACAGCCAGATAGAAGGCTAGAATAGGTTTCCTTCCAACTCTATCTAGGAGCAGGGCGGCGCTATAGTAGCCGGGAACCTGCACTAGGGTGACGATTAGAACCCACTCGAGGGACTTCACGATGGAGAACCCAAGCTTATCAGCGTAGATTGATGGCAGCCATATGAATATACCATGATACGTGTATACGAGGGCTGCCCAGAGCATCCAGAGTATCAGAGTCCTCATCAAATACTCGCCTGAGACCAGCCTCTTGATCCCGATCCTCTGAACTGGCTGAGGCCTTAAATCAAGCCCCTCAACATCCTCGACAAGCCCATATCTCCTGAATATGCCCTTGATCTCCTCTATCCTGCCCCTCCTCTCAAGGAACCTTATCGACTCGGGGACTTGAAGGGCTATGAATGGTATGAGGATTAATGGTATATAAGCGGCGTTAAATGCGGCCCTCCAACCGTATTTCGGTATCAGGATGTAGCCGAAGATGACAGATAATATAGCACCATAGACCCATGCTGTTTCAACAATGCCGACAAACCTGCCCCTATACTTGGCCGGCGGATACTCGCTCATATAAACCCCTGGGAGTGGTAGTGTCCCCCCAAGCCCGAAGCCCGCTATCAGCCTAAAAGCCGCCATGATTTCGTAGCCAGGGGCGAAGCCGCAGAGCCCCGTGAACACAGACCCTATCAGGATCATGATAATCATCGTGGGTTTCCTCCCAATCCTATCCGCTACGAAGCCGCTTGAGAGAGCGCCCAAAAACATCCCGATATAGCCGAAGCTCGCGAGAAGCCCGGCAGCCGGCGGACTGAGAGACCACTCAACACTTATGCGCGGGAGAGCGACGGAGATAAGCATGACATTCATTGCCGTCAGGCCATAAACCAGACTCGTGATCGCTAGAAGGACGTAGTGAAACCTCCTGAGAGGCTGCCTCTCAAGAACCTCTATAGCGCTCATGTAGATCCAACCTCCAGCAACCGCTTCCAGAACTCTTCGATCACGTGAAAAATATGGATTGAGGGATAAGCTTTTCGCTAAGATTTCACGCGGTTATGAACTGGTCTAGGAACCTCAGCCTCTTCGCGGGATGCGGGTGTGTGCTGAATAGCTCTAGGATAAGGCTCGGTTTCTCCCTCTTAATCTCCTCTATCAGAGTGTCAATGTCGCCGTAAGCCTTTATGGTCATGTCCGGGTCTGAAATGAAGAACATTTTGAGCTGGTCATGTTTGCTCCTGATGGACCTTGGAATTCTGCCGGATACAGCCATTATCCTGACAAGCCCCCTCTGGAGCCTCTTGGCACCGTTCTCCACGTTGAGAGCGGCGTGCGAGTCCGCATAATACTCCCTAAGCCTACTCATGTAGTAGACGAAGAGGTTGAAGATGAAGCTTAGGGCTATCAGCAGAATCCCTATCAGTATGGCGAGGCCACCTCCGCCGCCCTCCCTGTTCCGCCCTCCACCAAGCCAGCCAGAGACATATAATGTGTATCCGATGTAGTAGATGAGAGCGGGTATGAGGCTGATCATCATCATTACTACCATGTCCCGGTGCTTTAGGTGCCCCAGCTCATGGCCTATTACGGCCTCAACTTCCTCAGGCTCCAAGGACCTCAGCAAGCCCCTAGTAACGGCGACCATATTTCCCGTTAATGGGCTCCCATAGGCGAACGCGTTCGGTATATCTATCTCGGCTATCATGATCTTCGGGGGCTTCAAGCCGCTTCTCGCCGAAATTCTCTCAACCGCCTCGTGCAGCCATGGATACTCGCCGGGCTTAAGCTCCCTCACACGGTAAATCGCGTTGACGATATAGGGGCCTATAAGCCATTGGAAGAAGTGTATTGCTACGACGAACCCAAGTATCCCGTAAATGCCAATTATCGGGAACCCGAGATAAAGCAGGATCGCCGTTAGGATGAGTGTCGCTAGGCCCGTTATAAGCGCCCATACACCTATCATTGATAACCTAAGTTTCAGCAGCGAGAGTCTAACCCCTTGTGAAGAAGCTCGAGAAACCTCAGCCATACCATTCAAAAGTTGTGGCGCGCCTCCTATTAACTTTAAACTCCCGTGCCCATATTATGACACCTTTATTTTACACGCTAGAAAGTCTTACTTAAACGCCTGAGACGTGTTCTTGTGAACGTAGTGGCCGCGCGGGTCTCTCCTTAAAGCTTATCCCAGTCTACTCTCATTTTTCTAAGCTTCTCCAGCAATTCGGTATACCAGCCTGGCAATACATAGCCCTCTATAGAGTATGATGGGGTATAGGCTCTTAGATCCAGTACAGGTGTCCCATTGTAGAGATCGAGACCTGAGACATGGAGCACGTTTCCATCAATTCTCTTGAGTCTCAGTATACTTAATGCTATGGGGTTGGGTCTATGCGGCGAGTCAGAGCAAAAGACCCCCACCTCCGGAACATCTTCAATGCTTAGCCCCAGCCTGATCAACCTCTTGAACTTGACCTTAATGGTCATCCTAGTCTCCTCCGGTATTTTATGAAGCCAAGCAACCACTATGATATGGGAGAAACCGTCTAGGCCTATGATCCCCTCAGAGAATCTCGGATATATCACGATTCTACCCTCGACACCGTGGGGCCAGGCCTCTGAAACTTCCTCATCACTATAATCCGTCTCCACGTATCCTATAGGCTGTAGTCGTAATAGAATCTCCATACAATTAGGCACCCCCGTAACTAACCATTTTCGGAGGATTTAAGCAGGAGCTCAGCAGCCGATACCCTCAAATCCCCCGGAGCACATAATCGTATTAGGTGACTCAATGCCCTTAGAAATTCCCCGAGAGGTCGAGAAGAAAGTGAAGAGCGGGAGATCCGCCGAGAAGCGTTACATGCTACTCGGTTTCAGCGGCTGGCCTGATGCAGGTAGGGTCGCCTCACTCACAGTTGAGTACTTCGCTAGGACACTCGACGCCGAGAAGATCATGGAGATAGACTACTCCGAGATACATGACTTAACAGCGAGCAGGCCATTCGTAGAGATAAGGAATGCACTAATTGAGAGGCTTCAGATGCCGGGAGCCGCGATATATTATTGGATGAGTGAGGAGCAAAATGCATCACTTGTTATCTTCAGCGGCGTGGAACCGGGCCTCCGCTGGAAGGAATTCTCTAACCTGATACTAGATCTCTGTAGCATATTATCCGCCAAGAGGATGTATCTCGTGGGTGGAGTCTTGGATCAGGTCCCGCATACCCGCAGGACGAGGATCTCCGCGGTCGTGAACATGGAGCATTTGAGGACGGAGATGAAGTTAGTCGGCCTAGATCTGACAGAATATAGTGGGCCGGCGAGTATCCATAGTTATCTCATGTTGAGAGCGAGAGAGGTTGGAGTCGAGGCCGTGGGCCTCTGGGCTCATACACCAGCTTATATACAGCATCCTAACGCGATAGCCGCCTATCATTTAGCTATGAAGCTCGCCGAGCTGATGGGGATAACAGTAGATCTTAGCGAGCTTAAGATGATGGCTGAATCGCTCAAACAGGTGATGAGCAGGGCCATGGAGGAGAATGCTGACCTGAGAAGAATAGTTGAGGAGATCGAGAAGATGTATGATGAACAACATGGAGGTCCACTATACATAACTTAAAGAGATGAGGCAGCCTCACTAAGCTTGTCTGAGTTCCCTCTTTATCTTCTCAAGTTCCTCTTCGAATATCTTGTAAGTCTCATCATCGTAGAGGCAGAAAATGACTCTCTCAATTCTACTGCCTTTCTGAAGATACTCCACCGCCGTCCTCAACATTATCTTCGCGCATCTATCCTTCGGGAAGCCGAATATCCCAGTTGAGATCGCGGGGAATGCTATGCTCCTGACATTATGTTGCTCCGCGAGCTTCAGGGAGCTTAGGGTCGCGCTGCGGAGCTTATTATCTTCATCGCCCTCACCCATCCTCGGGCCCACAGCATGGATTACATATCTCGCCTTAAGCCTCCCAGCGCCCGTGATCACGGCCCCGCCAACCGGGCAGTATCCAATCCTGTCACACTCTTCCTGAATACTCCATCCACCCTTCTTCAAGATAGCTCCAGCAACACCGCCACCCATCTTAAGACTCGAGTTGGCGGCATTAACAATAGCATCGACCTCAAGCTCAGTAATATCGCCCTTAACAAGCTCAATGACAGAGCTGCCAACCCTAAGCATCGAATGACTAAGTCTTTCTAGGAGGATATAGCTTTGAGGAGCCCATCTTAGTCAGCGTAGAGGGGGCGCATGTGGAGGGTGAAATAAAGTTTATCAGACAGCAAAGATCTAAAAACAATTCGATAAGAACATGGTTAAGAAGGATCGTGTGGGCGCAAATGAGGAAAAGAAATTGACTAGGCGAGAAGCATTATCAACTGCTGGAAAAGTCGCTGTAGGGTTTTTTGTTGCGGGAATTGTTGGAGGTGTCGCAGGCTATTTTGCGGGGAGCGCGGCCGCTCCAACAACCACGATAACTGAGACGAGGCGTGAAACAGTCGCAACGACAATAACATCCACGAAAACAGTCATTATATCACCAACTGTTACTACCCCTCCATCTGCTGTTGGGAAGGAATGTATTGTAAGGCTTAGGCCGGGCCTCTTTTTTGCTGATGGAACACCATTAACAGCGCATGATGTTGTCAGATCCGTAGACAGGGTGGCGAAGATAAAGGGTGATCCAGCATGGTTCGTCCTAGATTTTCTAGATGATTGGAAAGCCCTAGACGACAGTACCGTTAAGTTCACGTTAAAGGAGCCTGTCGCGTTCTTCCCTGCAATATTAGCTGTTCCGACATACTTCCCAGTCCACCCCGCCTATAAACCAGATGAAATTGATAGTGACCAGACAGCAGGTGGTGCAGGGCCCTATAAGATTGTGAAGTGGACAAGGGACGTTGAGCTGGTTTTAGAGGCAAACCCATACTGGTTTGCCGGAATGCCGAAGACTAAACAAGTGATTGTAAGATTCTACAAAGATGCCACGGCTCTCAGAATGGCCTTAGAGGCGGGTGAAATCGATATTGCTTGGAGAACTCTTAGGCCAACCGATATACAAGACCTGAAAAAGAAAGAGGAAATAGAGGTTCTAGAGGCACCGGGAGGAGCCATAAGATACATAGTATTCAACATGCATATACCACCATTCGATGATCCAAGAGTTAGGAAAGCTCTTGCAGCTGCGCTTGATAGAAAAGCGATCTGCGAGAAGGTCTATTTTGGGACCTATGAGCCACTCTACAGCATGGTGCCTATGGGCATGTGGAGTCACAAGAATTCTTTTAAGGAAAAGTATGGCGACCGGAACCTCGAGCTAGCTAGAAAGCTTCTGGGAGAGGCTGGCTATAGTCCGTCTAACAAGCTTAGGATAGAGCTATGGTATACGCCGACACATTATGGAGACACTGAAGTTGATGTGGCAACAATGATAAAACAGCAATGGGAGGAAACCGGGATGGTTGAGGTCGAGCTTAAGAGCGCGGAATGGACCACATATCTAGATTACACGAGGAAGAGGATGTTAGGAGCCTCCTTATATGGCTGGTATCCAGATTACATTGATCCAGATGACTATACTTCACCATTCGTTAATGAGGCTGGTAGATGGTTGGGCAATGCTTATGTGAGCGAAGAGCTGGGCAAGCTGCTAATTGAAGCCAGAACAAAGACCTCAATCGAGGAAAGAACTGCGCTGTACGAGAGGATCCAAGATATTTGGGCTGAGGATGCCGTGATAGTGCCATTTGCTCAGGGTAAACTGGAAATTGCTTATAGGAAGGGTGTTAAGGGAGTTGTCTTGGATCCAACGCTACTACTTAGATACTGGTTGATCTACAAGGAGGAGGGCGGTAAGATCGCGGACCGCATTATAATAGGTGTTACCGATAAGGTATCAGACCTAGATCCAGCAAATGCTTACGACTTCTTCACGTGGGAGGTCTTGAATAACATTATGACCGGCATGATGAGATATATTCCAGGAACCACCGAGCTTGAACTTGGTTTGGCTGCCAGCTATTCCCTCGTTTAACCCCCACCTTATTTTTCATTCAAGATTTATTTTCTCGCATAAGGTGGTGTGATGCCAAGGTGACGTCGCTCAAGGTTTTTGTAATCGCTAGGCTTTTGCTAGTGATACCAACGATATTGTTGCTGGTCTCTTTAGTTTTCTTCATTATGCGGGTCATGCCCGGTGATCCCGTTATCGCGATTGTTGGGATGAAGGCTCCCCCAGAGAGAATACTAGAGCTTAGAAAAGCTTTAGGTCTTGTTGATGAGTCTGGGAATCCAATACCTCTTCCGATACAATACTTCAACTATCTGGCAAATCTCTTCAGAGGTGATTTCGGTAGATCTCTGATCTGGGGTAAAAGGCCTGTCTTAGTTGAGATAATGGAGCATCTTCCAGCAACAATAGAGCTTGCGATGGCAGGCTTCTTGGTCAGCATAATTCTTGGAGTGACATTGGGCACTATCGGGGGCTGGAAAGGTGGGAAGATGAGCTCTGCGGTTAAGATCTATAGCGCGATCACATATGCGCTCTTCATACCTTGGATAGGCATGATGCTTCAGCTGCTATTTGCAGTTTGGCTTAAAGTTCTTCCGGTTGGAGGAAGAATAGACCCGGGACTTGAGCCTCCCATGATCACGGGGCTTTACCTTCTAGACAGCATTCTTACCGGGAGATGGGATAGCTTTGTGAGTGCGTTAAGACATATAATCCTCCCATCTCTAACCCTTGGGCTCGTCATCTCTGGGGTCTTTAGCAGAGTTGCTAGGACCAGCGTCGAGGAGATAATGAGGCAGGACTTCGTCATCGCCGCTAGGGCCCGCGGGATACCAGAGCATAGGCTCGTGGTTCACATTCTCAGGAATGCATTCATCCCAATAATGACCATGATGGGCCTCCAGCTTGCCCTCCTAATGACGGGGGCAATTCTCACGGAAACCACGTTTAGCTGGCCGGGTATGGGGACATTCCTTTTCGAAAGAATAGAGTATAGAGACTACACAACGGTCCAAGGCACAGTAGTATTCTTCGCAATAATAATCTCGGTAATTAACTTAGTAGTCGACATACTCTACGCATACATAGACCCGAGGATAAGATACTAGGAGGCGATATGATGTATACATTCCGACCAATTCTTGTGAAGCTGGTCCCCAAAGTCAGGTTAAGCATCTTAGGATGGGCTGGCGCGGGCATGGTGGCACTCACAGTATTCCTCGCAATATTCGCTCCACTTTTAACACCATACGACCCCACAAAGGCTGTAGGTCCAAGCCTCCAGCCACCATGCTGGGAATACCCACTTGGGACAAATAAGATAGGACAGGATATGTGGAGCAGAATAGTGTATGGTGCCAGAACGATCCTTATAGTTGTCTTGCTTTCAACAGTAATATCAATGCTGATAGGCGTCCCACTCGGCCTAATCTCAGGATACGCTGGTGGCCTACTAGATAGAATCCTAAGCATGATTATGGATGCTATCTACGCATTCCCCAGCCTGATTCTAGCGATAGCTATGGCGGCAGCGCTGGGCCCTGGGATCCTCAACACAGCAATATCGATCGCGATTGTTTATGTTCCTACATATTTTAGGATGGTGAGAGGACAAACATTAAGCATAAAGGAGCAACTATATGTTGAGGCGGCTAGGGCTATAGGAGCTAATCACACGACGATTCTCATTAGCTACATTTTTCCAAATGTGATTTCGATAATCACGGTAGTCTTCACCCTCAGCGTGGCAGACGTTGTTCTAACCGAGGCAGCTTTAAGTTTCTTCGGGCTAAGCGTCCCAGCACCAACACCGGACTGGGGATTCGACTTAAAAGCCGGCCATCCATACTTGCTATCAGGCTATTGGTGGCTGGTAACATTTCCAGGTCTAATGATAATGATATTGGCCGTAGGATTTACCTTCATCGGCGAGAGTGTAGCGGAATATTTCCAAGCAAGGGAGGTGAGGACATAGTGGAAGAAATTCTCAGTATAAGAAACCTGAAGACATACTACTTCACCAGAGATGGTGTCGTTCGAGCTGTTGATAATGTATCTCTCTCAATCAATAGGGGCGAGCTCCTCGGATTAGTCGGGGAATCCGGATCTGGCAAATCTAGCCTAGGCTTATCAATAGTGCGTCTTATTCCACCACCAGGTAGGATAGTTGACGGTGAAATTACTTTTCGAGGAATGAACCTACTAAAGCTTCCTGAGAAGGAGCTCAGAAATATACGCGGAAAACATATTGGAATGATTTTCCAAGACCCCCTAACCTCCTTGGACCCCTTGCGTAAAATAGGCGATCAGCTCGTTGAAACCATAATAGTACATACACGCGTTAATGAAGAGGAGGCCAAAGAAATTGCGTTGAGAGCTTTAGAGCGTGTTGGCATAGCTCCTGATAGATTTGATGATTATCCACATCAGCTTAGCGGTGGAATGAGGCAGAGGGTAATGATTGCTATGGCGACTATGCTTAACCCGGATTTACTAATTGCTGATGAACCGACAACAGCCCTCGACGTGATAGTTCAGTCAAGGATAATGGATTTATTATCTGATCTGAAAAAGAGCATGAAGATGGCGATTCTCCTAATAACCCACGACCTAGCACTGGTGATTGAAAGGAGTGATAGGGTGGCCGTCATGTATGCAGGTGAATTATGTGAGGTGGGCCCGTCAGAGGTGATATCCCAAGAGCCGTTACATCCCTACACTCAGCTCCTGCTGGAGTCTATACCTGATATTGAAAAACCTAGAACCAAGCTAGTTTATATTCCTGGAAATCCGCCAGATATGAGGAACCCTCCAACTGGTTGCAGATTCTGGCCTAGATGTCCCAAGGTGATGGACGTATGCAAGAGAATTTCTCCAAGGTCACTAGAGTTAGATGATAGGTTTGTTAGATGTCACTTATACAATGGGGGGCTGGAGTGTGGTAGATGAAATCTTAAGGCTGATAGATGTTCGTAAGTGGTTTCCAGTCCAGAAGAGCTTCTTGGAGAGGCTTCTAGCAAAAGAAAGGCTTTTCATTAAAGCGGTTGATGGGGTAAACTTAACTGTTTGGCGTGGTGAGACCCTAGCTCTCGTTGGGGAAAGTGGTTGTGGGAAAACCACTCTCGGCCGCCTAATAGTCAGACTTATTGATCCGACTTCCGGAAGGATCATTTTCAACGGCATGGATATAACAAACCTGCAGGGTGAGGAGCTTAGAAGACTTAGGAGGAGAATGCAAATAATATTCCAAGATCCATATGCCTCGCTTAACCCCCGGATGACTATAGGCGAGCAGGTTGCTCATCCATTGAAGATTCATGAATTGGCTCAGGGGAGCGAGCTTAGGGATATTGTGATGAAAGCTTTAGAACAGGTTGGCCTAACGCCTCCGGAGAAGTTCTATAATGCTTATCCACGAGAGCTCAGCGGAGGTCAAAGGCAAAGAGTTGCAATAGCGCGCTCAATAGTTTTGAAGCCAGAGCTTGTTGTAGCGGATGAGCCGGTCTCGATGATTGATGTCTCGCTCCGGGCATCAATTCTAGATCTCATGCTGACGCTTAAGCAGGAGCTTAACTTGACATATATCTTCATAACTCACGACCTTGCGGTGGCGAAATATATTGCGGATAGAATAGCGGTCATGTACCTTGGAAAGATCGTTGAGCATGGCCCATCAGAGCTAATTTTTGAAAACCCACTTCATCCTTATACTAAAGCGCTGCTATCGTCAATACCCATTCCAAGACCGTTGAAGGAGCCCAGAAAGGTGGAGCTGAAAGGTGAGGTTCCTAACCCAATTAATCCTCCCCCGGGTTGTCGATTTCATCCAAGGTGCCCGATTGCGGGGGAGATTTGCCGGAGAGAGGAGCCCGAGTTAAGGGAGATTGAGAAGGATCATTATGTGGCTTGTTTTTACGCAATATGCTCCTAAGTATTTATGCGAAATGCTTTTAGCTCGCCTTCGAGGCCGGATGCTCGGCTCATGATATCGGTCAAGCTTTTGGAAGAGGATGATAAGAGCGTTAGAGTATTGCTGTCGGGGGTTCCCCTAGCAGTTGCAAATGCTATTAGGCGTATGGCGATTAACGAGGTTCCGACTATGGCGATTGAGGAGGTCTTAATAATAGAGAACAGCTCTAGTATGCCGAATGATGTACTGGTGCATAGGATCTCACTAATACCATTCATCTCTGATATAGATCGTTATGTGCCCCCAGAAGAGTGTGACTGCGGTAAGAAGCTCGGATGTGAGCGCTGCGCGGTGAGATTTGTCCTCAGGGCTGAGGCCAGGGATGAGCCCATAACTGTTTACAGCGGCGACATGGTGCCTGAAGAAGAGACCACCGTGAAGCCTGTAAGCCCCCGGATCCCAATAGTAAAGCTCAGCCCGGGCCAGAAGATCGAGCTTGAGCTCTATGTCAGGGTTGGGAGGGGGAGGAAGCATGCCAAATGGCAGGCCGCTATAGCAACACTTTATGAGCCCGAGGTCAGCGGAGTAGATGGGAGAATACTCTACGTCGAGTCTATAGGATTTCTGCCGCCTAAGAGGATTCTGGTGGAGGCTGCCAAGGCACTGGAGAAGAAGGTGGCGGAGCTCGAGACCCTCTTCCAAGAATCCCTCCAGCAGGGGCATGGCAAATGATTTTTTAGAGACCTTTATAGTGAGTTGATCCGCAATGGTTAGCCGGAAGAAGATTGTTAAGCCGGGGCTCAGGTTGAGCATAATCAGGGCTATACCAAGGGAGGCAAGGAAGACGAGGTTCTGGAGGAGGATACTCGAGGAGGCTGAAAGGTCAAGGAGACAGAGGAGGACCGTAAACCTCTATAAGCTGAACAGGCTGACGGACAGTGGCGATGTGGTCTATGTTCCGGGCAAGGTTTTAGGGACAGGCAGTATCGACCATCCGATAACTATCTCGGCCTTCAGCTTCTCGAAAAAGGCCTATGAGAAGCTCCTGAAATCCGGCTGCACAGTCCTCACGACGAGAGAGTTTGCCGAGAAGTATCCAACTGGAAGCAACGTGAAAATAATAGGCTAGGACTTCAACATATTCATCCCATCTTGTAGCTTCTGTTAGCCCCTGAGAGGGGGAGGGTCTTGTGAAGCGGTGGTTGGCCTCCTCCCCCTGCTTAGGGCGGGGAGATTTAGGCTACATCCCTCCCCTTTGGGAGGTTTAGCCCGGGCCGGATCTCCGGCCCATTACCCTACCCCTTTTCGGGGCTCGAGGGGGTTATCAGCGTCGAAATATTATTCGGCGTTATTTAAAGTATTATACGCTACAGTGGGATTGGTGTGAATGCCTTGCTCAGCCGCATGTATTGGATTTGAATAGCCTCCCTTCCTCTTTACTCTCCATTTTCAGAAAGACTCCAAGAAATAAGGGAGGTCTCTCCTCCTAGACTTGTAGGGAGGTCATGATGGGGTATAGGGTCTTGGAGGAGGCCGTCTCCATATTGAGGAGGTAGGGAAGGCTACCTACCAAGAGCATGAAGACCCAGACATATTGAGGTATCAGCTATACGTGCTTAGGAGGAGGGCTTGTGGAAGGCTTGAGAAGTTGGGGCTGGCTGTTAGGGAGAGCTGGGAGGCGAGAGGGTTCTTGCAGAGAGGGGCTGGGGGCGACTACCATAAGAGGGTTGAAGAATATTGTCTCATGGATGATGAGGGGGAACATATATATCGCCAGCATCAAATGGGTCTTCCAAGTTACGGAGGATGGGGGAGGATCTTCCTTGAGTCCACGATGGATATACCCGCCCATAGGTCTCGTGATAAACCTGATGCTTGGGACGATCTATAGCTGGAGCGTCTTTAGGAAGCCGCTGGAGAGCTTCTTTGGGTGGAGCGCGGTGGAGTCTAGCCTACCCTTCACGGTATTCTTGCTCGTCTTCGCGCTCCTAATGCCCGTTGGTGGAAAGTTGATGGAAGCCCTAGGGCCTAGGAGGGCATCGTTGATAGGTGGGGTATTGGTGGGCCTCGGATGGTTCCTAACGAGCCTAGTGACCAGCTTGCCGGAGCCTCTAATATTCACGCTAATTTTCTATGGTGTTATCGCTGGAGCAGGTGTTGGGATAGCATATGGCATCCCGATATCCGTCTCAAGCAGGTGGATCCCTGAGAGGAGGGGTCTCGCGGTTGGGTTGACGATACTGGGGTTCGGCCTTTCCCCGCTGATAACAGCGCCCCTTGCGAACTACTTGATACACGCGGTCGGTCTCATGAACACATTCGCATACCTCGGAATAGCTTTTGGAGCACTGTTGGTGGTCCTGTCGATGCCACTTAGCTTCCCACCCGAGGGCTGGACGCCGCCCAGCACAAGCGCCCAAGTGGTGAAAACCCGTGCTCTAGCAGAGCTCGAGCCCAAGCAGATGGTTAGAACGCTGACCTTCTACGGCCTATGGCTCTCCTATGCTCTTGGGACGCTCGGCGGCTTCACGGCGATATCGCTTGCCGCGAAATATGGGCAGGAGGTTGTGGGGCTCACGTCCGAGCTCTCCGCAACCATAACCGGTGTCTTCGCAATCTTTAATGGGGCAGGGAGGCCGTTCTTCGGATACCTCTGCGACCGCCTCGGGGTGAGAAAGACAGCGCTCATATCGTTTATCGTGATCTTCGCCGCGGCTCTACTTGCTATGCAGGCCTACACACTGCCACCATACATAATCTCATTCGCCCTTCTATGGCTCGTCTTCGGTGGATGGCTCGCGATCGCGCCTGCCGGCACTTCCACATTCTTCGGCCTAAAGCATCTCGGGACAAACTATGGGATAGTCTTCACGGGATATGGTGCTGGCGCTCTCATAGGCCCAACATTGGCGAGTTACATCCAAGCAACCACCGGATCATATTCCCCAGCATTCCTGACGACGGCGATTCTGGCCATGATAGGGCTAATAGTCTCGATAGCCACGCTGAAGCCCCCGAGGAACGGGAAGAAGGCTTAACCCCTGAAGAGCATGCATCTATATATTTAAGTTCTCTTCAAGCCGATCTGGGACTCGAGAGATGGCGGTTCAGAAGCTGAGGACGCTCGACGAGGGTGCGAAAGAAATAGTTGTGGATTTGACGATGCATAGGCTAGGTAGAGCGGCTTCTAGGATAGCGAAGATGCTGTTGAAGGGTGTGAATGTGACGGTAGTCAACGTGGAGAAAGCAATAATCACGGGCAAGAAGGAGGCAATACTTGAGAGATATAAGTTCCTGATCTCTAGGAGGGCCTTTGTCTCCCCGAAGCGCGGCACAGTATGGTATCCAAGGAGGCCTGAGCGGATCTTCTGGTACACGGTATATAGAATGCTCCCAAGACATAACAAGCGTTGGAAGGAGGCCCTGAGTAGACTAAAGATTTATGTCGGCGTCCCAAAAGAGCTTGAAGGCGTTGAGAGAATGGTGATAGAGGATGCGATTCTCCGGGAGCCCATGAGCAGGTCCGGCAGGGTAATCAGGTACATGACCCTAGGAGAGTTGAGTAAGGAGCTTACAGGAGGGCGGCTAAACTATGTCTAAGGCTCTTGGAGTGTTTGTTGGGAAGAGAAAAACAGCTGTCGCGAGGCTAATAATTAGGCCTGGTACTGGCAGGATACTAATAAATAATCAACCCCTCGAGCACTTCGGGAACGAGATCGCCCGAATGAAGATATTGGCACCCCTCTACTTCGATGAAAAGTTCTGGAAAACCCATGATTTCGATATTAAGGTTGAGGGCGGCGGCATCATGGCTATCGCCGATGCGGCCGCATTCGCCCTAGCAAGAGCAATAGCCGAGCATAATGAGAAGGCCCGCGAGGAGATAAGAAGCTATAACAGGGTGTTATTAGCCGGTGATCCGAGGCAGGCAGAGCCTAAGAAACCGAACAGGAGATCGGCTAGAAGATTTAAGCAGAAGTCCTACAGGTAGCTACTCATCAACCCTAACCCCCTTGATGACGCCGCCTGATAGAATTGGGACAATACTCGATATATCTTCTCTCAAGCATAACTCCAAATCCATCCCCCATCCAATACTTTGAAGATATTTTGCTGTGCGGCTCTGCAATATGAGCCCCCTCCAATCCTTATTCTCATAGGCTAGCTTAGCGAGGAGTGCTGTGTCCGAGAAGTCTCCTTCACCGAGCCTCGAGACTATTGCACCAGCCCCTATAACATCCTCCAGAGACACATGATTATCGGGAACATACCCGCACGCAATTATAGTGATGTTGTCGAGACCGAGCTTTTTCAAATACTTGGCGACAGCGCTGGCATTCACTAGCCCACCGATAATAAGATGCCTAGCATAATTCATATACTTAGAGACGACACGTATTAAGTTGGTTGAGCAGTATATTATTCTCCTGCCCCCCACGCGCTCTTGGATGAGCAGGCTGGGAGAAATGTTAAGGTCGAAGTTCTTTGGAGTTATTCCCTTCCGCTCGCCGACAAGTAGCGTCCCCTCACCCAGCCTCCTCTTAAGTATTCTAGCTCTACCAATTGAATGACAGGGAATTATCTCAATTGCCCCATTCTCTAGGGCTGTAACGATGGATGTGCTTGACCTGAAAATGTCCACGACAACGAGGTTTTCATGATACTGCCTGGGCGGGCCAAGCGCTACATCTACGTGCATCATTTTTGCCGCAAAAAGGCCCAATTTTAAATGTTTAGGACCTGCAGTATGTTAAAATAATGATGGTGATCTTCTTGATCCGGGGTCTTTGGGACATGATGTTCCCGATTAGGTGTTTTAGCTGCGGCGCGTTGATTGCCGATAAGTGGGAGGAGTATGCTAGGAGGGTTGAGGAAGGTGAGCACCCGGGCAAGGTCTTGGACGATCTGGGCGTAAAAAGATATTGCTGTAGGAGGATGTTTCTAAGCCACTACGAGTATTTTGATGAAATAGTCAAACTTCACACGCTCTATGGTTCCAAGCCCTACCCTCGAGCTGGGAAGGAGGAGGTGGAGGAGAATGAGTCTGAAGCTTGAGAAGCTGAAGGCCAGGAAGATCTACAATAGCCGTGGAGAGGAGACGATTGAGGTTGATGCCTGGGTTAATGGCGCCTTTGGGAGGGCTGCAGCACCGGCCGGGAAGAGTAAGGGTGGGAAGGAGGTGATGTACTATCCTGAGGGCGGTGTTGACGAAGCCGTTAGGCTTGTTAACAGCGAGCTCGCGGCTAAGCTCAGGGGCCTAGACGTGTCCAATCACGAGGCGCTTGATGAAGCTTTGAAGAAGTTTGATGGGACTGAGGATTTCCGGAGGCTAGGTGGCAATACGGCCTTCGCGGTCTCCTTGGCGGTGGCCATAGCCGCGGCAAATACTACTGGAAAACCCCTCTATGAGCATCTCAGGATCGTTGACTCGTTCAGGCTACCCTATCCGCTTGGAAATGTAATTGGTGGAGGCGCTCATGCGGGCAGGGGGGCCCCGGACTGGCAGGAGATGCTCGTTAGCCCAATTGGAGCGAGGAATGTGGAGGAAGCGGTTAAAGCCAATATCTTGGTTCATGCAAGGGCTGGAAAGCTCCTCGACAAGTACTTGGGAGGATTTACACTCGGCAGGGGTGATGAGGGCGCATATGCCCCGCCGATAAAGACCGAGGATGGCATTCGGCTCCTTAAGCAGGCAGCGGACGAAATATCCGATGAACTCGGCTTCAAGATTAGGGTGGGCGTTGATGTTGCGGCATCCAGCCTATGGAATCCGAAGAAGCGGAGATATGTCTACCCAACCGAGGGGATAGAGCTTGACCGTGAGGCGCAGATGAGCCGGGTCGCTGAATGGGTTGACAAATACGAGCTCTTCTATGTCGAGGACCCACTCGAGGAGGACGATATGGAAGGTTTCGCCGATCTCTGCAAGCAAGTGGGTAAGAGAGCCTTAATCTGTGGTGACGACCTGATCGTGACCAACCCGAGCATCTTGAGCCGGGCGGCCGAGTTAAGGGCTATTAGAGCCGTGATAATTAAACCGAATCAGGTAGGTCTCCTTACAACAGCCATGAAGTCCGTCAAGATAGCCCACGAGAATGGGATCGTGCCGGTCATCTCCCACAGGTCTGGAGAGCCACCGGAAGGGCATCTAGCCCAGCTAGCAGTAGCCTGGGGCGGAAAATTCTTGAAGGCCGGAGTAATCGGCGGAGAGCGCATCGCAAAAGCCAACGAGCTACTGCGGATAGGCGAGAATATAGGCGTGGAAAAGATGGTTGAGCTAAGGATTTAGAGGCTAAAAACACTTCCCCCCGAAAATTTCGCACAAGAGGCGCGCTCAGGGCTAGAAACCCGTTCCCTGCCTTTACCATAGTAAAATTTTTTAGAGGATTTGTTTATCAGGCTGGAAGCGGACATGAGTGAAGGAGCTATAGATTCGGTGGAGAATATTCAGGAGCTCTTCATAAAGAGTGGCCTCTACATAGGTTCCAAGATAAAGGTCAAGCATATGGAGAAATTCATTTTCAAGCTTAGGCCTGATGGTGTCTATCTGATAGATCTGAACAAGATTATCGAGAGGCTGAATATTGCGGCCAGGTTCATCTCGTACTATAGACCCGAGGAAGTGGTTGTTGTCTCGACTCACGTCTATGGCGTAGTTCCGGTCCGGAAGTTTTGCGAGTATACTGGTTGCATACCAATAGTGGAGAAGTTTGAGCCCGGCACGTTCACAAATCCGAGCCTCAGGACGTATTTGGAGCCAGGTCTCGTCCTCGTCTCCGACCCGAGGTATGATAACCAAGCGGTGATGGAGGCGAAGATAGCCCGTATCCCCATCATAGCCATGTGCAGCACGGATAACATGATCTCTAATGTTGATCTCGTGATCCCGGTGAATAATAGAGGGAGGCTGGCCCTACCATACGCCTTCTGGTATCTAGCTAGGAGGGTCTTAATGGAGAGGGGCGAGCTAACACCCGAGCTCTCCGAGAAGCTTAAACCTGAAGAATTTCTACAAATAAGGGTCCAGCAGGCTAAGGCTTAAGCCTCGTCCCGGGAATAGGCAGCCCTAAGACAGCATCTCTCAACCTATTCTCGGCCAACCCATTGATGAATAGCACCTCAATTCCGGCCTCGGCTGCCGTGAAGCCCTCCTCTATTTTCCTAGCTATCCCGCCCGTTACATCCTCAACACCTCCCCCGACCGACGCTATGCTCATGCCCCGGGAGAATTCCTCGGCAATCTTAATCCCCCCGGTCGCCCAGTCTCTAACATAGATCCCATCCACGTTCATGGCGTAGATGAGCCTCCTCGCCCTGAGCCTGACGGCTAAGTAGGAGCTTATCTCATCCCCGGATAGGACTGTGAACCCTAGATCCCGGTCGAAGACCACATCGCCGGACGTGATCGGGACGAGGCCGAGCCTCAGGGCTGAGAACACGGGCTCGAGATTGCATGTACTTATCCTGCCAGATCTCGTCGTGAATACTGATGATGCTGGTATCGATACCGCCATCAAGCCGCCATCAATAAGGTTTGAGAGAACATCGAGGCAGAGCATCCGGACTACCCTAGATGTCTCGACAAAACCCCTTAAGCCCCCTTTGCCTCTCAAACCTTCCGAGACCGAGTACTCCTTAGCAACTGGATGAGCATATGATCCGCCCCCATGAACCACTATTAGGTTCACGCCCGACTCCTTAACCGCCTCAGCGAGCTCCCTCCCAAGCCTCTTAACCACATCAGCATTCAGCGAGAACCTCCGGCTCTTATCCGTTATCAATGATCCCCCAAGCTTCACCACTATTAGCGGCGACCCCAAAATCCCGGCACCAAAAATATTTCCACGAGCAGGCTCATATAAGGTATGCTGATGGATTACGTAGCTCCGGCGAGAAGCATTAGGATCGAGCAGGCGAGCCTAGAAGATCTCGAGACACTATACGAGCTGGAGAGAATCTGCTTTGGCAGGAATGCCTACTCGAAACAGTTTCTAAGACTTCTCTTGGTAGATCCAAGCTCCATTCCCCTGAAGGCCGTTACGGAGAAAGGCGAGCTAGTGGGCTCGGCGATAGGGCGGGTTGAGAAGATTGGCAGCCAGGTCGTGGGCCATGTATATACGCTTGATGTTAGGCCGGATTTCCGGAGAAGAGGAGTTGGCGCAGCTCTCCTGAAAAGTCTCGAGAACGAATTCAGGAAGCTCGGATGTGAAAGGGCAATCTTGGAGGTGGCGGTTGATAATGAGCCCGCGATAAGACTTTACAAGCTACTCGGATATACTTTTACATCTAGGCTGAGGGATTATTATGGCCGTGGCAGGGATGCTTATCGCGCCGAGAAGAACCTTTGATGGAAAAACTTTCTAGATCCCGAGGATGAAGACATCATCGAGGTTGATGGCTCCGCAGATCGCTTGGAGGCTCTTCGCGGCAATGCTCATCATGTTATCCATAGTATCTATAGTGGGTTTTGCATGGGCTCATCCTGATGGCGGCAATCCCGGCGAGAACCTCCTCTGGCTCACATTCATGATCGCGGGGATGGACAGCATTAACCCCTGCGCCTTTTACATCCTAACATTCCTCCTCAGTATCCTGATATACGCGAAGGATCGCGTTCGCATACTCTTGGTCGGCGGGATATTCGTCCTCGTATCAGGCCTCGCCTACTTCCTCTTCATGGCCGCCATACTAAACGTCTTCAGGATACTGAGCGGTTTCAGCCTCCTCATACCGCTCGTGATGGCCGCTGTAGCGGCTACCGGGGCCCTGAATGTCAAGGATTACTTTGCTCATGGCCGCGGCCCCTCTCTGGGCGCGTCAGAGAAAAGCCTCGCTCAAGTTGGTAGATCAGCTAGAAGGCTTCTACGCATGAGCTCTCTGGGAGCCCTCGCAGCTGAGTCGGCGGCGCTGGCATTCATCGTCAACATCTATGAGCTGGCCTGCACCCCGGGCTTCCCACTATACTACACGAGCCTCCTCTCATCGCTCGGCATAGGTCAGCTGGAGTATTACCTATACCTCATCCTTTATAACGTGGTATACGTCCTGCCGATGCTCGGGATAGTCCTCATCTTCGCATATACCTTGGGCAGGATGAGGATGTCTGAGGCTTGGTCGAGAAGGATAAAGCTCTTCTCAGGCTACATGATGATAGCGCTCGCCATCTCGATGCTCCTGAGGCCATGGGTGTTCACGAGCTTAGGTGAAACTCTCCAGCTAATCGCCGCCTCAGTCGCCGTGACTCTCCTCACAATACTGGCCTATGAGCGGGGCCTGTCACGACACGGCCGCAAGCTATCTTTATGAGCTCGGTGGCATCTCCACAACTAGATGCCGCTAGCCGCAAAGATCTTCGAAGTAAGGACTGATACGACGCTCGAGGAGATAGCTGACAAGCTGATGGGCTACAGGCTTATCGAGGAGAGGGAAGCGGATGGCCAACAGTTCGAGCTCATAACAGAGGTAAGAGACTTGGACCTAAAGAATAATAGGCTTGAGGGCGTGTTCAGCAGGGATAAGCTGATAACGGTTAATCAGAGGGGAAGGCTCGTGCCGGTCCTCAAGACTGTTGAGGCGAGGATAATCTTCAGGAAAGTTGAGGATTTCACACTTCTCACAGTGGTCCAGGAGAAGCATTTCGCGAATGCTGTCGCCTCACTTCTCTCCCACCACCTCTTCCTATCCTACAAGGCGATCACAGAGGCTAGGATCACGCCCTCGGTTATGAGGGAGTTCCATGAGAGGAACCCGGAGGGGACGAAGGTGATATACTTTGACGATCTTGACTTCGTTGATGTTGATAAGCTGGCTCTCTACGGCGACTCGCTGAAGAACACAGCGCTCTACGAGGAATACCTGAGGCATGGAAAGATATGGTACATAGTCTTCACCGTGACCGGGACCAATAGGGTCATGGGGCTGACGAGGAACTGTGTCGTCACATCATTCACTAGAATGCCGGAGTCAGAGTTCATAGAATACATAGATGAGATCGTCGTCCCGATGATAATTAGGAGTAAGAGGGAGCATGAAGGGGAATGAGGGCCGCATCAGCCCCGGGAAAGGTGATACTATTCGGCGAGCACTTCGTCGTCCACGGGTCCCCGGCGATCGTGGCCTCGATAGATCTCAGGGCGACCGCCATCGTCGAGCTTATGGAATCAGGGGATGTTAGGTTGAGTGACGGATCCCGCGGCAACCCGGCGGTGAGGGCCGCCGAGCACATCCTAAGTAGGCTGGGCGCGAGTACAGGCCTCATAATAGAGATCAGGTCAAAGATACCTCAGAGCGTTGGGCTTGGCTCATCAGCCGCGGTAGCTGCATCATCCTCGGCAGCAACTCTCCACCTGCTGGCGGGGAGGCTTGACCACAGCATGATACTAGAAGCATCGTATGAGGGCGAGAAGACGGTCCACTACATGCCATCCGGGATAGACACCTCGATCGCAACATTCGGTGGAGCTGGGCTCTACACGCGTTCAGATGGGTATAGGAGACTCGACATCGAGCTCGAGGAGATTCTAGTCGTGAACACTGGCAGGCAGAGGAGGACTGGGGACTTGGTGCTGAGAGTGAAGGAATTCAGCGAGAAGAAGCCCGAGATATTCAAGCAGCTCCTAGATGAGGCTGCGAGGATCACCATGGAGGGGTTGGACCACTTAAGGAGCAAAGACTTGGAGAAGCTTGGGAGGCTGATGAACAGGAATCAAGAGCTTTTGAGGACAGTTGGCGTATCGTCGCCAGAGATAGAGGAGGCTGTCGCCCTATGCTTGGAGGCGGGGGCGTATGGTGCTAAGCTGACTGGCGCTGGTGGAGGCGGCTGCGTGATAGCGGTGGCGGACCCGGATAAGCTGGACAAAATAGCCCCAGTAGTCTCAAGAAAGTTTGAGGTGTTTAGGGTTAAGCTCGGGGTTGATGGGGTTAGGATTGAGCAGCCGTGATCTTCTTATAGATTCTATTGACCTCGTCAAGGAGCTGGATCGCGATTCTCTCCGCCTCGCCGATATAGCTCGATGGCCTTAGATCTGCCAGCTTGCTATACTCGCTCTCCGGCAGGTGACTTCTCAGCACCTCGATCACTTTACTCCATCCATCCTTAACCGCTCGCTGGATAAGCTCATAAGCATTCTCGACCCCGAGCTTCCTCAGGTAGACCTGATATGCTTCTGCTAAGACCTCCGGATGCCCCTCAACCTCTAAGAGCATATCTTCCTTCCTCACGATCATCCTCTCCAAAGCTCCTTCCAAGTTCCTTATACCGAGTATTGTCAGCGAGAGCGGCATGCCGTAGAACCTCTTGATTATCGAGTCGGAGAGGTCCCTTTGAAGCCTGCTCGAGATAAGCCTCCTCGCCATGTATGCTAGGCTCTCCGATGCTAGGTCGAAGGCCCCCTCAGCATTCTCAAGGAGTATCGGGTTGGATTTATGAGGCATCGTCGAGGAATGTATCTCCTTCTCCCTTATTCCGAATACTAGGAGGCCGAGTGACGAGAGCATCCATAGATCCTTACAAAGGTTCGAGAGTATGGAATTGAGTATCGAGACTTTCATCAGGTAATCAGATATCCGGTCATGAGGCAGGATTTGCGTGGCTGCTGGGAAATACTCCAGGCCCATCGACTCGATGAATGATCTCGCGAACGCGATCCAGTCCACATTAGGGTAGGTGAATTTTAGGGCTGAAAGGTCTCCAACAGCTCCGCCTAGCTTGCCGGGAAACCTGAAGGAATATAGTTCTTCTGCTATCCTCGCCACCCTGTAGGCATAGCATGCTAGGAACTTACCGAAGGTTGTTGGAACCGCGGGGACGCCATGCGTCCTGCCGAGCATCACTGTGTCAACATGCTCTAGGGCGAGTGATGATAAGGCCTCTATGAGGCTCACGAGCGCTGGGATCAAGGCCTCTTGGTTAAACCTGTGAAGCAGCCTAGAGAGAGCAAGATTATTCACGTCTTCGGAGGTTAACCCAATGTGGATATATGGTGCGAGGATCCCGAGGCCATAATCATGAATCTTCTCCCTGAGAAAGCTGATGAGGGCCGCGACATCGTGGCCGAGCGTTTTCTCAAGCTCTTTAACCCTCCTAGCATCCTGTAGTGAGATCTCCTCACTTATAACCCTGAGAACCTCCCTCCATTTCAGCGGTAGGCCGGCTATCTTCCCCGACTCGACCTCCTCAACGAGCTTCGACAAGTATTCCAGCTCGACTCTAGCTCTCTCCCTTATCAGCGCATATTCCGAGAAGTATTTTGATAGATGTTCAAGCTTTTCCCGATACCTGCCATCTATCGGCGTTATTGCTTCTAATGGATCCATCTATCTCTCAACCTCCATCCCAGCATCAGCACCAATTGATATTAGCTTGATCGGCTTGCCTAATAGGTCTTCGAGGAGTTCCACATATGCTTTGGCCTCATCAGGAAGTGCCTCCCATCCTCTCTCGGCGATACTCCTCCACTCATCCTCGGAGATCTTTTCCCAGCCCTTTACCTCCTCATAGATGGGCTTAACCCTGCTGAGAAGCCTCACGGCGGGCGGCGCGATCTTTAGGATCTTGCCATCATACTCGTATTCGACGCATATCTTGATCTTATCCAAGCCGCTTAGGACATCGAGTTTCGTCAGGGCTATCCAGTCCACGTTGCTTATTCTTATCGCGTATCTGAGAAGTGGGATATCAAGCCATCCAACCCTCCTAGGTCTGCCGGTTGTTGTGCCATATTCTTGGCCGACTTCTCGGAGCCTCTCGCCCAGCTCGCCTCCAACCTCCGTCGGGAAGACGCCGGCGCCAACCCTAGTCGTATAGGCTTTCGCGACACCTATTACCTCGCTTATCCTTGTGGGGCCGATGCCGCATCCAGTGCACGCGGCGCCAGCAATCGTGTTCGATGAGGTAACATATGGATAGGTGCCATGATCTATATCTAGCAGTGTTCCCTGAGCTCCCTCGAAGACAACCTTTCCACCCTCATCCAATACATCATTCACGTACAGTTCAACATCCCCTACATAGGGTGCTATCCTCTCGCCCATCCTCCTGAGGTTCTCAAAATCGCCTGGCTCCTCTCCATGAAACCTTTTTAGGATCTCGAGTCTCTCCCTAAGATCATCAGGATTGAGTAGGTCCTCGATTCTAAGCCCTGTCCTCAACGCCTTATCCGAGTATGTCGGCCCTATACCCCTCCTCGTCGTCCCAACGGCGCTTCCACCCCTAGCCTCCTCAATTCTTGAGTCAAGCTTCTTATGTATCGGGAGGACGACGCTGGCGGATCTACTTATCATGAGTCTCGCTTCGAGCCCCATGGACTTTAACATCTCAAGCTCTTCGAAAACTTCGTCGAGATCAACGACCGTTCCCGATGCTATGCATGGCCTCGCGCCAGCTGCCGAGCCCGCTGGAAGGATATTGAACTTCAGCTTCCTTCCCTCGACGACTACGGTGTGGCCAGCGTTTGCGCCTCCTTGGAATCTGACAACGCAATCAGCATCCCTGCATAGCAGATATGATATCTTACCCTTGCCTTCATCCCCCCACTGGAGCCCGACTATAACTATCCCCGGCATTCCTAGATCACTTCCACGTCATGAGGATAACTCTCTCTAATGCTGGCCGGGCTGATCCTGATGAAGATAGCGTTCCTCCTCAGCTCATCGAGATTCCTGGCGCCAAGATAGCTCATGCCAGATCTCAGGCCTGCCACGAGCCTCTTCACCACATCTGAGGCCGAGCCTACATATGGGACATAGGCCTCCACGCCCTCAGCGTAATAGGAGTATTCTGAGGCGTCTAACAGCGCCTCTGCATCGTCTCTCATCATGAACTCCCTTCCGAGCATGGCATACATCGAGGCCATGCCCCTGTATATCTTATATCTCCTCCCATTTTTCATCACAATTGCTCCCGGGCTCTCATCTGTGCCCGCTAGAAGCCTTCCTATCATTACCGTCGAGGCTCCAGCGGCGATGGCCTTCACGACGTCGCCGCTTTCTCTTATCCCGCCATCAGCGATTATCGGCACATCCATTTGCTCGGCGGCCTCTGCGCACTCCATTATCGCCGTGAGCTGGGGGACGCCGACGCCGGCAACAACCCTAGTTGTGCAGACGGAGCCGGGGCCTATTCCAACCTTGACAGCACTTGCCCCAGCCGATGCTAGATCCTCTACGCCTTCCCGGGTTGCAACATTCCCGGCAACAATCTCTACATCGTCGCCATAGATCATCCGAAGCCTCCTCACCATCTCTATACACATCTCGCTATGGCCATGGGCCACATCGACGACAAGCGCGTCCACGCTTGCCTCTACTAGGAGTTGAGCCCTCTCAAGCTCCTTTTCCTTGACTCCTACGGCGGCGGCAACTAGAAGCCTCCCCTTAGAATCCCTAGAAGCATTCGGATATGCTTCGCGCTTGACAAGGTCGACACTTGTTATCAGGCCCTTAAGCCTCCCCTCATCATCTACTATCGGCAGCTTCTCTATCTTATGGCTCCTGAATATCTCCCTGGCTTCCTCGAGTGAGACGCCCTCCCTCGCGACTATCATTTCGCTCCTCGGGGTCATGCAATCCTTGACAAGCCTTCTATCATCCTCGAAGAGGACATCCCTTCTAGTTATGATCCCGAGCAACTTGCCATGATCATCGACTACAAGGAGGCCGCTTATCCCGAGGAAGCCCATGAGATCCCTAGCTTCCTTGATCGTTGCGTCGGGTCTTATCGTCGCGGGCTTCTCTATCACGATGTTCTCGGCACGTTTGACCTTCGAAACCTCCTCAGCCTGCCTCTGGGGCGGCATGAACCTGTGTATAACGCCTATCCCACCCTCTCTAGCCATGGTTATGGCCATTCTAGACTCCGTTACAGTATCCATCGCAGCGGAGACAATCGGTATATTCAGCCAGATCTTCCTCGTGAACCTACTCCGCGTATCAACCTCCTTTCTAGATTTTATGGAGGATCTTCTTGGAACAAGTAGAACATCATCAAAGGAGAGACCGATGCGCCCTAAAATCTCCGCCACAGATTTCCCTCCGCGAAAATGACATGCCGAAATTTATTATTGATGCCGGGGCTCAGCTATACTCCATTAATAGCCTCCAGAGCTCATCTAGGACTGGCCCCCCAACCCTCTCCTCAGAACCATCATTCCTCACGACGATATTTCCCTCCCTTCTCCCCCTAAGCTCCCCGATCACCCGGAAGCCCCCTATTCTCGACAGTCTTCCGGCGAACCTTCTAGGGACAGCGGCGAGCAGGACGCCGGAGGAGATGAGCTTCAAGGGATCACATCCGAGGACCTCGCATATTATCCTAGTCTCCTTGGCCACGGGGACGGCCTTCTCATATATTATGAAGGAGCAGCCGCTGGCCTCCGCGAGCTCATAGGCTCCGCCAATCAAGCCACCCTCTGTGGGATCGTGCATGGCGCTGGCAAACCCTCCCCTAGTCAACCTCAAAGCCTCCTTGACAACGCTTATCTTCCTGTAGAACCTCTCCGCGCGGGTCAGAACCTCATCCGGCACCCTCCCAGCAAGCATGCCCCTGAAATCCGATGCTAGGATCGCCGTCCCCTCTATCCCAGCGGTCTTTGACATTACTAAGAGGTCCCCTGGTCTCGCGCCTGAGGACGTGATAGGTTTCCTAGAGACTAGCTCACCAACCATCTGGCCAACTATTATAGGCCTCGAGATCCCGGGAGAGACCTCCGTATGCCCTGTTATAACCGCCACATGCAGGCTCCTACAGGCCCGATGAATATCGCGCGTTATCCGGTCGAGGTCCTCTAGGCCATTCTCTGGGAGAAGTATTGTTGCCGAGAACCATCTCGGCTCAGCCCCCATAACCGCGACATCATTCGCGTTCACGTGAACGGAGAGCCAGCCCGCCAGCTCGCTGGCCCCTGTTATGGGATCCATGGCCAATACGAGGAGCCTGCCCCCAGCCCTAATAACCCCGGCATCCTCGCCGAACCTGGGCGGGACTATCACATCCCTCCTCCTATAGCCAAGTCTGCGGAAGACAAACCTCTCGAGAAGATCCCGATCAATCTTTCCAAGCTTTTTCATAATTCAATTAGGCGCTGGATCTTCCTGGTCTTCAATATTTTCTCCGCCTTTTTCAGGTCTTGGGGCGTTGAGACCCTGAAAAACATCCCAAGCTTCTCATCAAATATCCTGAGGCTCATGCTTGAGAGGTAGATCGCGCCGCCAATATTCTTAACAGCCTCATCCATCCCGGCGCTGGGATGGGAGCCGAAGAACTCTCTAATGGGCCTAGTCTGATATGATGCCATCAGGTATATCGTGTTCCTCGCGGGCGACCTCGGCAAAACAGCTCTAAACTTCTTAGAGCACTCGAGAAGAAATGCGGCAAAATCCCTCGTAATGAGCGGGGCGTTCCCCGGCAAGATGAGCATCCTATCGCCCTGAATATTCTCAACCGCGAACTCTATTAGCCTCCGATCATTAACAGGCCGATCCCTGAACTCTATAACCTCCGCAAGATACTTCTCCGCAACCTCATTATAAACCTCCGGATCATCACACTCGCCCACGAGTATTGCCAGCTCCTCAACATCATCCGGGACGGCATCCAGTACATGTTCTATCATGGGCTTACCAGCTATCCTCGCCAGCCCAAGCTCACGCCTACACAACCTATCAACCCCGATATAGATCACTGCGGAAGCCCTATCCATGAAACCCCCACTTACGGCCTATCATCTAATAGTGGGGGATATTAATTATTACGCGCCTCTGGAAGGCTTGAGTGATGCCCGAAGGCCCGGCAGAACTGCTTATATTTATGCCGCGTGACAATGTTTATTCTTTGATGGTCTATGGGCGGGCCCCTCTTTCTCGGGACCGACGTCGGGACCTTTGGGACGAAAAGCGTCATCGTTGACGCCTCCGGGAAGATTTTAGCGACATCTTTCGTCGAGTCAGACATTCTGATCCCTAATCCGGGCTGGGCGGAGCAATGGCCTGATGTCTGGTGGAACGCTTATGTTGAGAGTATACGCGGAGTTCTTCACGCGGCTAAGATTGATCCTGCAGACATAGTAGGCATCTCGATAAGCGGCTTATTCTCCGGAGCTGGAGTACCCGTTGACAAGGAGTTTAAGCCAATACGTCCTGCAATAATCTGGATGGATAGGAGGGCGATCGAAGAGTGTGAGTGGATTAGGAAGGAGATAGGGGAGGATAAGATCTTTAATAAGACCGGGAACGTTATCGACCCATATTACGGCTTCCCGAAGATCCTCTGGATAAAGAGGCATGAGCCGAAGAACTGGGAAAGGATACATAAGCTCATGACGATATATGGTTATATAATCTACAAGCTCACGGGCATTAACTGCATAGACCACTCGAGCGCCGGCAACATCGGCGGGATATATGATATCCACAAGAGGGATTGGGCTGAGGACTTGATGGAGGAGATGGGGATCCCGAGGGACTTCTTCCCCGAGGAGATAAACTGCTCGAAGGATGTTGTTGGCGAGATCACGGATGAGGGGGCTAAGGCGACAGGCCTCAAGAAGGGGACCCAAGTGGTTGCCGGCGGAATAGACGCCCCCATGTCGGCGCTCAGCGTCACGGCACTAAATGATGGAGACTTAACATCCATGATCGGGACATCGATGTGTAATGGGGTCATCCAGGATGAGCTCCGGCTGTCGAAGAAGATCGTAACCCTTCCACATGTAGCATATGACTTGCAGAAGGTTTACTCGCACTCCGGGATAGCGACGGCCGGCGCGATAGTCCGATGGTTCAGGGACATGTTATCACAGCATGAGAAGCTGGTTGCGGAAAGCTCGGGCATATCGGCATACATGTTATTAGATAGGATGGCTGAGAAGATCCCGCCAGGGGCTGATGGGCTCATCTTCACGCCGCACATGATGGTTGGGGAACGAGCGCCTTTCTGGAGTCCGAACATGCGGAGCTGTCTCTTCGGCCTGAGGCTATCTCATACCAAGGCCCATATTTATAGAGCATTCCTAGAAGCGGTTGCATACGCGCTTAGACACAGCATAGAGGTTGCCCATGAGGCTGGGATACCGATTAAGAGGATAATCTTGGTGAATGGAGGTGCGAAGTCCCCGGTCTGGAGGCAGATAATGGCCGATGTAACCGGGCAAGAGCTGAGGTATGTTGAGCCGGCTCCAGGAGCCCCGCTTGGCGACGCGCTGATAGCTGGCGTGGGGACGGGATATCTAAAGTATGAGACGATATATGAATGGGTTTCCGTTGAGAATGTGGTGAAGCCGAATCCCGAGAATGTCAGGATATATGACAAGTATTACCAGCTTTACAAGAAGCTGCATGAAAGTCTAATGGAGTGCTATGAGCTTGCCTCGGAAATATTGTCCTCTACACGGTCTTAAGGTGCTATCCACCCCATGAAATCTATCCCCAGTACTTCTCTTTTCATTTTTGTTGCCCTATCATAGTATCCTTGGAATTCTTCTGGAATTCTCCGCGTCTTATCCTAGAAGGCTTTTCCACAAATCTCTAAATAGGTAGTGATGCATGAGGGGCGGTTGAGTGGTCATAAATGAGGTTTTGGGAACTGTTTAGACGTGAGAGCCCTCAACCCCAGCAACAGAGAAGCCTAACGCTGAGCCCTAGGATAAACGATGTCATAATCCAGCTTAGAGTCCAGTCGGAGAAGCTGAAGAGGGCTTATCAGAGGCTGGTGGCGAGGGATAGAGAACTCTTCGAGGCATGTGTAACGGCTGAGCAAGAGCTGGATAGGGATAGGGCGACGATATACGCGAATGAGATAGCCCAGCTCCGGAGGATGAGTAGGACCATCTTGAGAAGCCAGATATCCCTCGAGAAGGTGATCCTGAGGCTGGAGACGATAAAGGACTTTGGAGACGTTATGAACGTTCTAGCACCTGCCACGAGGATAATTAAGCAGATTCAGACCGATCTATCGGGAATAGTGCCAGAGGTTGCGCATAACCTCGAGGTGATTGATGAGATGCTCGAGAGCTTGATGGTTGAGGCTGGAAACTTCACGGGAGCGATGACCTCGGTAACTGTTGCCGATAGGGAGGCCAGGAAGATCTTAGAGGAGGCGGCTGAGATCGCTGCACAGCGGATGAGCAAACAATTCCCAGAGCTGCCCGAGATAGGCTCCGAGACCGCGGAGAACTACAAGTCGCAGACCTCGAACACGCCATAAGATCAAATCCAAAAATCAAACTCAATAAAATAAAAATTGGCGAGAATGGGCTAAGGCTGCTGAGCCGGCCTTTGACCATACCTTTTTTTCTTAAATTCCCTCATGTACTCTATATCAGCTTCTGTAAGCTCCTCCGGTTTTCCAAGAAGCAGCGCATAAATCGCCGACTTAGCGAGCTCCTCAACGACCACGGCATTGTCCAAAGCCTCCTCATAGCTCGTGCCATAAGTTATTACCCCATGCTTTCTCAGCAATGCGACCCTACTCCTCCTAAGAGCCTCAACTATGCTCTCCAGCTCCTCAACCTTCGTCGTCCCAGGATAAGAATAGTTTCTAACAACTGGTACTCTTCCCTCAAAAGCATGCGCCTGCTCAGTCGTCAAGCATGGTATATCCATCTCCAGAATGGCGAAGACCGTGGCCATGGGCGAGTGCGTGTGGACAACACATCTAGCCTCAGGAATCCTTTTATGAACATAGACATGCATAGGCGTTTCGCTTGAAGGCCTGAAATTACCCCTAACGACTTCACCCTCCAAGTTTACGATGACGAGATTTCTTTTGGCAACCCTCTCCTTCCTGAACCCGCTTGGCGTAATGACGACATAATCCGTGTCCGGTATCCTCGCGCTCACAACGCCGAAAGTACTTTTCACCAAGCCCTCTTCAAACAGCTCTCGAGAGACCCTTAAAACGCCCTCCATAACCTCATTAAGGACCTTAGAGCTTACACCGAGCTTACTCATCCCGGCATCACGCCGTAAAACCATGACCGGCTGATTATAGGGGTTGCGCAGCCCCCGCCCTGAAAATACTTATATGCAGCCACATTAGAGAAATGGTTGGCACGATGAAGGTTTCCAGCGCGGGTGCGCTGGAAATCGGATGCGGGAGGACGCTCAGTTCGATGACCGCGCTCATAGGCCTCGAGACACCGCCTACTGGATAGTAAGCGCCCCTGGACCCGAGTACGCCGGCCGGTGGATGCCTCGGCTCGGGCGCCGAGGAAGGACGTGGCAAGCTGCGAAAAGCCCCGGGTAGCCGCAGGCGGGCGTTGATCCGGGGATCTCCGAATGGGATCTCCTGAGGGTTGGGGGCTTTGCTCCCAGCCCTCGATCCCGGGGGTTGAGGCCCCTGGGATCGGGAACCCCCCGAACGGAAACATCCAAGTAGGGGGAGGAAAAGAAACCAAAATGGGATTCCCCGAGTACCGGCGAGGGAAAGGGGAGGAGCCCAAACCGAACCCGCAGGGGACAACTCTGCGGGGATGTGGGGTGATGGGCCCGGGGCCCACCCCAGCCCGCTGACCCGAAGTGCCCTGGAATGGGCCGCCATAGAGGGTGATAGCCCCGTAGGGGAAGGCGGGAGGGGTGATGCCCGGGTCCCCGAGTACCGCACCCCGGATAGGGTGCGGGAAGTTGGGGGTCATCGGCCTCCAAGGCTAAATACGTCCCGAGACCGATAGCGCACCAGTAGCGTGAGCGAAAGGTGAAAAGTACCCCGGGAGGGGGGTGAAAAGCGCCTGAAACCGGCCGGTAACAGACGTGGGCGGCCCTCAAGGATAATCCCCCCGAAGACCCCTCACCATGGGGGTCGAGGGGGGATACCGGGGTCGCCCGCTCCGTCTTGAAACACGGGCCGGGGAGTGCACGGCCGTGGCGAGCCTAAGGGCTCACCAAGGCCCGTAGGCGTAGGGAAACCGACTAGCCCGCAGGGGAGCATTATGCTCCCCGAGGGGCGGGGTCTGATAAGGGCCTGAAGTCACGGCCGTGCGGCTAGAAACCGGGCGATCTACCCCTGGGCAGGGTGAAGCCGGGGGAAACCCCGGTGGAGGCCCGTAAGGGGTCCTGACGTGCAATTCGGTCCCCTGACCTGGGGGTAGGGGCTAAAGACCAATCAAGCCCGGTGATAGCTAGTTCCCCCCGAAGTGTCTCGCAGGACAGCCCCGGGCGAGGCCGCCCAGGGGGTAGAGCACCGATAGGGGGGTAAGGGCTCGAAAGGGCCCGCCTCCCTTTCGAACTCCGAATCCCTGGGCGCCGTAGACCCCGGGAGTGGGGGGCGGGGGGTAAGCTCCTGCCCCGAGAGGGGAACAACCCGGACCTGGGGTTAAGGCCCCTAAGTGCCCGCTAAGTGAACAAACCGAAGGGCGTCTCCCGCCGAAGACAGCGGGGAGGTAAGCTTAGAAGCAGCTATCCTCTAAGGAACGCGTAACAGCGCACCCGCCGAGGCGGGAGGCCCCGAAAATTGACGGGTCTAAGCGGGCCGCCGAAACCCCGGGTCACCCGGCGGATGCCGGGTGGCGGTAGGGGGGCGTAGGGGCTGGGTAGAAGCCGGGCCGTGAGGTCCGGTGGACCGGCCCCTAATGCAGATCCCGGCGGTAGTAACAGCGCTAGAGGGGTGAGAAAGAGGGGGCTTGGACCAAGTGAATTTATAAGTAGTGCAATACCTTATTTTCGAAATTCTCGAGAAGACAATTGATGAGGAGAATGCGTTACCCCGCTTTTCGATACAGTAATGGTTGCAAAGGCGTGCCGAAATCCGTCGTTGCAGATGAGATTACGCTTTAATGAATCAATATCTCAGGGTAAAGGGTTGGAGCGCAAAAAGGTCAGTTCCATTGAAAATATCTCTCTTGCAATTTCGTAAACCCTCTATAAGATAGGGAGTTACTGGCTCATGCTCAGAACTTGGAACTCTATCAATTTAGGGTTTATAATGTGTTGCTCGTAGATTTATTTGCCTTTTGGGAAAGTTTGGTCCTCAGCCCCCTCCTCATATCCCCTCCGCCGTAGGGGCAAGGGTTCCCCGGCAATGGTCGTCAGCCGGGGGTAAGCCGGTCCTAAGGCCGACCTTAACCGGGTAGGCCGAAAGGGAAACCGGTTAAGATTCCGGTGCCACGGGGGTAGGTGCGGCAACGCAAGCCCGCCTCCTGACGCCTCGGGGTAGGCCGAGCCGGGCCGTAGCCCGGTCCAACCGTATAAGCCCGGGGAGTGCCGTAATGGCGAGAACCGGGTGAAAGCGGGATGGGGCCCCCGTATGGGGGCTTCGGCTGAGCCCTGGGGCCGGTGAAAAGGGAGGCGGGAACGAGCCCCCGTGACCGTACCAAGAACCGACACTGGTGCCCCTAGGTGAGGAGCCTAAGGCGTCTGGGGGTACTCCGGGCGAGGGAACTCGGCAAATTAGCCCCGTACCCTCGGTAGAAGGGGTGCCTGCGATCTTGGGCCGCGAGCCTGGGATCGCAGGTCGCAGTGACAAGGGGGTCCCGACTGTTTAATAAAAACATAGGGAGCCGCGAGACCGAAAGGTTGTGAACGGCTCCTCAATCCTGGCCAGTGGGGGTCCCTGAACCCCGGGTCCAACCGGGATAAGGGCCCCTAAACGCCGGGAGTAACTCTGACTCTCTTAAGGTAGCCAAATGCCTTGTCGGGTAAGTTCCGACGTGCATGAATGGATCAACGAGGGCCCCGCTGTCCCCGCCCGGAACCCCGTGAACCCACGTAACCTGGATGCACAGTCCAGGGGCCCCCGGCGGGGAGAGAAGTCCCTGTGGAGCTTTACTGCAGCCTGTCGCTGCGGTGCGGCTGGGGGTGCAGAGCGTAGCCGGGAGCCGTCGATCCCAGCCTCTCCGGGGGCTGGGGGAGGCGCCGATGTAACACCGGCCACCTCCGGCTGCGCCGCTAACCAGGGCCTGTGCCCTGGGACAACGGCAGGTGGGCAGTTCGGCTGGGGCGGCACCCCCTCGAAAAGGTATCGAGGGGGCCCAAAGGTCGGCTCAGGCGGGACAGAAACCCGCCGTAGAGTGCAAGGGCAAAAGCCGGCCTGACTGCGCCCTTGAACGTAAGGGGCGCAGGGGGGAAACCCGGGCCTAGCGATCCATCGCCTCCCACCGGTGGGGGGCGGTGGTGACAGAAAAGTTACCCCAGGGATAACAGGCTCGTCGCGGGCGAGAGTCCCCATCGACCCCGCGGCTTGGTACCTCGATGTCGGCTCTTCCCACCCTGGCCGTGCAGCAGCGGCCAAGGGTGCGCCTGTTCGGCGATTAAAGGGGAACGTGAGCTGGGTTTAGACCGCCGTGAGGCAGGTCGGATTCTACCTGCCGGGGGCGGTGGCCGCCTGAGGGGAAGGTGCTCCTAGTACGAGAGGAACGGAGCGCCGGGGCCAACGGGGTACCGGTCCTCCTACAGGGGGACGCCGGGCACCCGCGCCCCAGCGGATAAGGGCTGAAAGCATCTAAGCCCGAAGCCGCTCCCGAGACCAGGCGGCCAATCGAGGGCCATGGGGCCCGGCGACGGGCCTCGGCCCTCGACGAGGGCTCCCCTAGAAGAGGGGGTTGATGGGGTGGGGGTGTAAGGGCGGAGGCCTTTGCGCCGGACGCCCTCAGCCCGCCACTCCCAATCGCCCGAGGGGTCCGCGAGGGGCGCTTACTATCCAGGCGAAAGTGTCCTCGAGGTCTATGAGCGCGGTTTTGAAGATATTTCTGTGTTCTCGAAATTCTTTTAAAGCACATCCTTTGTAAGGAGAGCAGGCCGGCATGCTGGCGTTGAGGCTTTATGGCAAGGAGGATCTTAGGCTTGAGGATGTTGATGTTCCGAAGCTCGAGGGTGATGGAGCCATACTCAGGGTTAGAGCTACCGGAATCTGCGCGACGGACATAAAGGCTTATACAACAGGTGCTAGGACAAAGGTCCCCATAACCTTGGGCCATGAGTTTGCTGGAGAGATCGTCGAGGCGAGCGAGAAGTATCAAGAATATGTTGGCAAGCGGGTTGTCGTTAATCCGAACATCTTCTGCGGCAAATGCGAATACTGCTTAAAAGGGGAGCATGTCCTATGCCCAAATAGGTACGCGATAGGCATTGATATTGATGGGTCATTTGCCGAGTACGTGATCATTCCTGGCCAGGCATTCGAGGTTGGAGGCGTGCTCGAGATACCGGGCCACCTTAGCTATGAGGAGGCCTCACTAGTTGAGCCCCTTGCAGCCTGCTTCCGAGGCCAGAGAAAGCTCATGATAGGGCCGGGCGATATAGTCGCGATAATAGGCGCAGGCCCTATAGGCCTCATGCACCTGAAGCTCGCGAAGGCATTTGGAGCAGCGAAGATCATCATGAGCGAGATCGATGAGAGAAGGCTTGAGGCTGCGGTAAAGCTCGGGGCAGACTATGTAATAAACTCGGCCAAGGAGGATCTTGAAAAAAGGGTGATGGAAATAACCGGAGGCAGGGGAGCTGACGCAGTCATAGTAGCTGTTGGCGTTGGGGCCGCACAAAAGGATGCTCTGAGAATAGTCTCGAGGGGCGGGAGGATAAACTTCTTTGCAGGATTACCAGCCGGGAAAGAGGAAGTCCCGATAAACACGAACATCATACACTATAAGCAGATAACCGTCCTCGGGACATCAATGCAGACGCCATACGAGTTTAGGAAAACCCTAGAGCTTGTCGCGGCCGGAGTGATCGACGTCAAATCCCTGATAACACACATGTTTGGGCTGAAAGAAGGGCTAGAAGCATTCTCAACAGTGCTAAGAGGCGAGGGTCTTAGGGTTTTGATAAAGCCCTAGGAATAAAAATCGGGGCTGGATTTTTAGGGAAAATGGGCAGGTCTAGATCGTCGAGCTGACATATTTCGGGTTATCCACAACCTTCGGCTTACCCTTTTCCTCGATGACTATCTTCGCGAATCCCTTTTCTTTCACTATCCCATAGTCATGACCTGCGTCTGACGGATATGCGAAGAAGAATACGAACTTGCCCCTGCCCGTGTTTATCGTCCTATGACCCCAGCCTGGTGGAACATAGCCGATGACACCAGGCCTTAGCTCGACATACTCCGCCCTGCCATCCTCACTCTGTATCAAGAGCATCCCCCTACCGCGAATTCCATAATAGAATTCAGCGGCAGGCTTTAGATGGAAGTGCCCCCTAGTCATGAAATACTCCTTCCCAACTTTCCCTGGGTAAATTATTGTCAACCCGAGGCTTAGATGGCCGGCGGACTCATCGACAACATACTCATAGTATTCGTAGACTACCGGATCCCTGCCGGATGAGAGTATTTTGTTAGCGGCGGCAGGATCGCTGAAGTAGTCTTTCAGCTCGCTGAGCCTAACCTCCCTCTTGCGGGTAGCCGGGGTCATCGTAAAATTCTTTAGATCTAGGTTGATCACCTTCGAGAAGGATTCGGAGCTCATCTCATCCACCTCACGCTAGATTATCTCGAGCCTCCTCTTAGTCTCTTCCTTCACAATACCATTCGAGTCCCAGCCCCTTGCCTCATAATATTCATCGAGCATGAAGTTGAGCATCGCGGGCGAGATCCTGTGCCCCTTAGCGGGCCCGTCTGGCACCGGCTCATACATTATCCTCGGCGGCAGCATGTCATCTTTCCTAGTTACGCCTTCACGATTCAGGAGTATCCTTTCAATCGTGTAAATTCTCTCACCAGCGATCACGAGATCCCTCCCGGTAAGCCCAGCGCCCGTGATATAGTTTACGACCTCAGGGCTTGGGTCATCTGTAAGGTTTAACGACCGCCTTGGTATCGTACATAGCGCGATCGAGTCTATGTATGCTCTTACATCTTGAAGCGTCTTAACGAGCAGACCCTTACCCCTAATGGCAAACCTATCGATCTTCGGCTTGAGGAGCTCGTCTCTAATGGTCCAGCCGCCAACATTATGGCAGGCACCCCTTGATGAGGTAGCATAGGCCAGCCCGATACCATAGAATGCTCTCGGCTCATAGGCAGCGAACTCCTGCCTCTTCACATGCATAACATACTTTATTGAGTCCTTTCCAATTCTCTCGGCTGCGGCGACAGAGCCATCTGCAAAGATCTCCCCAACACCTCTCCTCTCACCCATGAGCTCAAGCAGCTGGATCTCGGCCTCGCCATCCCCGAATCTCAAATTAATGCCCCCCGTGAACCCCTTATCTATTATGCCGCGTTCATACAGCTCCATTGCGAATCCAACAGTATAACCAGCCGATATCCCGTCAAAGCCATACTCGTCAACCAGCTGGTGGGCAGCTATTATGACGTTGTAATCAAATACTCCGCAATGAGGACCAAGTGACCAAAGCGTCTCATACTCCACTTTGCACCTTGCACCGCTCCAAGGCCCCTCCCTTGCCTCTAGGAACTTCCCACAGGCAACCGGACAGTTCACACATGCGACATCCTTAGCGAGATAGCGGCTTCTCATAACCTCTGCATAGAGGTTCCTCATTAGAGATTCATCGTCGACCCTCGTCCTAGTAAAGTTCATGAGCGGATATGCTCCAAGCTCATAGAGCGGTCCAACATACTGGAGCGTCCCATATTTAGTGTGGTTTCCAGTAGTCTCCTTAAGCTCCTTAATATGCTCCTTCAGGTAGCTTCGCAAACCATCCGGATCCGCGAGCTCCACACCCTTTGTCCCGAGGACAGCGATCCCCTTTAGGTTCTTTGAACCCATGATGGCGCCGAATCCACCCCTCCCAAAAGCCCCTCCCCTGCGGCTCGAATGATCAACCATGACCGACGCGATTCTCGAGAGCTTCTCACCAGCCGGGCCGATACAGGCTACGGAGGCCCGCCTATCACCAACTTCCTCTCTAATCGCATCCTGAGCCTCAGCAGTCTTCATTCCCCAAAAGCTACTCGCATCTCTTATCTCGACATTTCCATCCATTATCGAGATGTACACGGGGCTGCTAGCCCTGCCCTCGATAATTATGCCATCATATCCAGCCCATTTTAAGTGAGCGCCAAAATATCCACCGGCATTCGTCACCGAATAGTGTCCAGTAAGAGGAGACTTTGCGACAATGTATGATTTCGTCGAGCCGAAAGCCGGGACGCCCGTCATTATCCCGTTCATGAATATCAGCTTATTCTCCGGGGACAATGGATCAACACCCGGGTCAATTTCCTCGTAATAATATCTCGCCGCAAGCCCCCTGCCACCCAAGTACTTCTGAATCCAAGGAAAGGGGATATCCTCGGTCGCAATCTTCCTAGTCGAGAGGTTTATCCTCAGAAGCCTCCCCGCGATCCCTTTCCACCTCTGAGTGCTCGCGGGCGTCATAATTTTTCACCGCAAAATGATCGCCAATCTCCTAAGTGATAAATATTCCTTCTATATCCAAAGTCATAAGCTTAGAGATACATTATTAAGGCCCCGCAAAACAATAACTATTTTTGGTGGCTCCAGTATTGCTATGATGAAAAACTATTCCTCAACCAGTCGCTCATGCCCTTCGAAGAGAATATCCGATTTTGTGATCAGCTTTTCATAGAACTCCGCGTATTGTAGATACTTCTCATGAATGCTCATTCTCGGCTCTATTCTCTTAACGGGCCTCACCCATTCGTTTATTGTCTTCTTATAGTCCTTAAAGGCCTTAACTGCGTATCCACCAATGACCGCGAGGGCCAATGCAGCGAACTCCTCTTGGTTCAGCAGCACATATGGTACTCCAAGTATATCGGCTTTAATCTGGCTCCAGATCGGGCTTTTGCTCCCGCCACCTATACCCCTAACCTCCGTGATCTTCACGCCTTTCAAGAGTTCTCTCAATATACTCAGATAGTGGTAATATTCGTAGGCTATCCCTTCGAGAATCGACCTGTAGAAATGTGCCATAGTATGTTTCCAAGTATATCCCATCCACAGGCCACGTAACTTTGGGTTATACGGGTAGGCCCTTCCTCCGAGATGCGGTATGAAGAATAGACCTTCTGATCCCTCGGGGACCTTTGAGGCCATCTCATCTAGCAGTTTATACGGGTCTATGCCTCTTTTCTCAGCCTCAACTTTGATATCTTTTGCGATTTCATCTCTAAACCATCTAAGGCAGAGACCTCCGCCATTAATGTATGCACCTATATTCCATAACTCTGGGACAACGGACTTGAGATGGAGCAAGGTCTTATACCTCATGTCGGGTACTATCGTGTTAACTGACACGTAAAATGCCGATGCTGTTCCAGCTATGTCGAGGCATATTCCAGGCTCCGTAAGTCCCGCTCCGAGGGAGCATGCCATGGCGTCACCCGCCCCAGCAGCTACAGGTATGCCTTTGACGAGACCCAGCCTCTCCGCCTCCTCCGATGTCAGTTCTCCAACAATGTCCCAAGGTTTCACTACTCTCGGAAGCTTATCGAGTGGAAGATCAAATGTTTTACTGAGTTCCTCAGACCATTCCATTCGCTTGATATCAAATAAGCCTGTGAAGGTGACATAGGTATAATCGTAGAAGGCGTCATCTCCCTTGAGCCCAGCAAGCCTGCCCGCAACATACACCGCTGGCACAGTAAACTTATAGATCTTCTCGAATATTTCGGGTCTCTCATTCTTCCACCACATCATCTTTGGTAGATGGTCGACTGTAGGTGGAGCACCGGTAATCTCTATCAATAGATCAGCATACTTTTCCATGAGCATGTCAATATACTTTTTACATCTTATATCGAGCCATGAGTCATATGGAATTACGGGGCTCCAGTTTTTATCTATGCCAAGTATACCAGCCATTTGACCGCTAAAGGCTATGGAGGCAACATCCTTTGGATTCACCTGCGACTTCTTCAATATCTCCCTCACAGTATTCACGACCGAGGAGTAGAAGTCCTCAGGTTTCTGCTCAACCCAGCCAACTCTTGGATAATAGAGCTTGGACTCCTCATAGGCTATTGCAAGCTGTCTCCCTTTTTCATCGGTTATCGTCGCCTTTGTTCCTGTAGTCCCTATATCGACCCCGATAAAATACTGGGACGACATAATATTCCACCGTAGGGATTTTAGATGTCGTGATGAGAGATAAATGTTGCGCATGCGCGGAATTTAATCCCTTAGTAAGCTTAGGGCATCTCCCCGCGATGTCTTTTGGCATATCTTCTATCAATCACATCATCTATCCTGATTATCGTGGAGGCCACCTCAGTGCAGGTTTTCAAGACCTGTTCTTTGACCACTAGGGGTTCTATTAAGCCGGCTTCAATAACATTCACAATATCCTTGGAGAAAACGTCTATCCCATACTCGTACATACCCCCGACATGCTTTGCCCTCAGTTCCGTTATTATATCTGTTGGATCGAGCCCGGAATTACGGGCCAGCAGAATTGGTATAACTTCTAGGGAATTGGCGAACGCCTGCATCGCGATCTGCTCTTTTCCCGGATATTTGAGCGACTCATTCCTAACGGCTATTGAAAGAGCCTCCTCAACAGCTCCTCCACCGGGGACATATGCTGGCTCATTAACAAGGTTGGAGATCATGGCCACAGCATCTTTTATTGCGCGCTCCGCCTCATCTGCCTGGTGCGGGTCGCCCCTCAAAAGTATCGTGGCCACTTTGGAAGCCTTGCCCCCCTCAATAACCACCATGCGATCTTTCCCAAACTTCCGCTCCTCTACCAAGTCTGCATGTCCTAAATCCCCCTCCCTGAGATCTTGAAGATTTGCAACCCTCATTGCGCCTGTAGCCCTTACGACAGGCTCTATCCGCTCATCCTTAAGAAGCCTCTCAACAGCCATAACCCCGGCCTTCGCAAACTCATGCTTCGCAACCCTCCCGATGCGTTTCCTACAAACGACGACATTTGCCCCAGTGGAGACTATCAGCCTAACAAAATCCTTCTCAATCTCATCCTCCTCATCAATGAATCTCTTAACCAATTCATTCCCGCTAATATGTATCTCCCTCTTATATGGTTGGAGATGCTTGAACGGATCAACCTTCAAGGCCATATCCAGCACAGCAATCCTCGCGTTGACAACCTTTTTAGGCATCATCGGATGCGCTAGCCTCTTATCAATGACAACCCCCTTGATGAGCTCACTCTCCAAGATATCTTTCCCAGGCTTCTTAACTATATGAACTAGGCCCCTATCTATGATAGCCTTACCATTCCTGAACTCGATCACGACATTTATGGCCTTGATAATGAGGTTAGTGAGATGATCAATGGCACCTTCAATCCCCCTCGTACCAATCATATTCTTTATAATCCTCCTCATCAACTCTGGATCATTTATGCTAAATGGTTTGGAAAGCCTTTTCAAATGTCCCAAGGCTATTTCACACGCTTTCTTGTATCCACTAACTATAACCCCCGGCTGGATCCTGCTCTGCAATAATCTTTCAGCCCGCTTTACAAGCTCCCCAACTAATATTATCGTCGTTTTCGTACCGTCTCCGATGGTGCTTTCAACGCTCTTGGCAGCCTCTTTTAAAAACTTGGCAATTGGGTGATATACATCCATCATGTCGAGTATAACTGCGCCGTCTCTTGTAACAGCGGTATCGCCGAACTTGTTTATCATAAGCTTGCTCATACCCATCGGCCCCAAGGAGCTCCTCAAGAACTCGGCCATAGTTTTAGCCACCTCAATATTCCCCTCCCTAGCCTTCTCACCTCGAGATCTAAGAACACCCTCACGATGCAACAGGAATGGATCGCGAATTATGTAACTTCTTTCAGACATTCACAGTCATCCACAAAATACTAAGGAAGCCACCCTAAATGTGTATCCCCCTTCCTCTATATCAGCTGAAAGGGCCCATGTTGGTAACTGATACCGAAAGTTACTAGTTTTTAATTTTTAAACTTTTAAAGTTTATAAAAAACTCACAGCTCTTATAGACGTGTTAAATAACGCTGGCATGACACTATGCATTAGAAAACTTTAATTCTTGGCTGATCCCGCACTATACGTGAGAAATAGGTATGTCAGAGAAGAAGAATTTTGAGGGGTTAGATGTGCTAAAGGCTAGGATGACGCGTAGGAGGGCCGTTGGAACTGCCGCTAAGGTGGCTGGAGCTGCAGTTGCGGGTCTCGTGGTAGGAGGAATTGTCGGCTATTTCGCGAAGCCAGCGGCCCCTGCTGAGACTGTAACTTCAACAGTAACAAGGACTGTGCCAACAACTGTCACTACCACGGTGGCGGCCGCAGAGCGGACGGTCACTGCAACTACAACTGTAAGGGAGACCGTTACCACTACAGTGACGGGAGCTCCTCCGGTCACCGGTCTCGCGGAGATGAGGAGGGAGCTGGCTCAGAGATATGCCACTGGCAAGCCGGGCGAGAAGTTCCTCGTAGGATATGTCACCTGGACCCTAGCTCAGGAGGCGCCGAAATATGATTATCAGGGCGCCGATCAGGCATGCAAGCAGCTTGGGCTAGACTTTAAGGGAATTGAAATTGGCGCTGAGGCTCTGAAGGCCGTGGAGGCCACGGATTCCCTGATCGCGGCTGGAGCTAAGGGTGTTGTTTACTGGGCTCCAGCTCTCGCTGCTATGCAGGAGATAGTCAGGCTCTGTGAGGATAACAAGGTGTTCGCTGCAACTGCATGGTGCAGGGATCCAGCGTTATTGCCCGGCGACAAGGGCCCGTACTGGTTCCTAGAATTCAGTACAATGTCTGATGAGATGAGCTTCCACTGCATGACACTGCTCTTCGAGAAAATGAGGAAGTATGGCAAGAGCAAGGTCTTGCATGTGCAGTCCTCGAAGACAATCGCCCCAGACTCAACAGCACTCATTAATCAGGGTATCTCAATTGCTTGGAGAAGGTATCCATTCATACTGCTACTCGGGCACTATTGGGGTGAGTGGGCTTATCCAGGAGGTAGGAAGGCTGGAGAGGATGCACTGGCCGTTAGAACAGATTACGATGCCGTCTGGGGTCACAACGACGACCAGGCCATGGGCACGGTCTCGGTGTTCAAGGAGCGAGGGATCGACATAGGACCCTTCGCAGCCGCTAGGGACGCTATCGTCGCCTGTGTCGATGAGGTGATCAAAGGGGCTTGGTTCGTTACATCGCTGACCGAGTTCCAGTACTTCGGCGGAAAGCGTGTTGCTGATACATATGATGCGGTCACCGGGGCCTCCTATCCACTGAGAGATGAGATGGTGCAATCACCATGGGTCACAACAGTTCTAAATCTATCGACACCAGGCATCAAGGAGGAGAACGAGGAGCTTATTAAGGCCTCGGGCCTATGGTGGCACCCGAACTTCATCGCTGTTGATGCAGCAAAGCTCCTAGACTTCCTGAAGATCAGCGAAGTATATCCGTCCAAGACATACCCATATGACTTCAGGACGCTGTCTGTTGGCAAGTGCAAGGAGCTTAACCTAACATATGACAGGCATGCGAAGAACTACTTAACAGCAAATGACTTCTATTATGTGCCACTAATGAGCAGGATGAAGGTTACTGATGACAGGACGAAGGGAGAGAACCTCGAGTCCTTCAGGAAACAGTTCGCATTAACGATGAAATATTTCCTTGACCTTAGCTGGGACACTTGGAACGACAACGAGGCGAAGATTAAAGCTGCTGAAGCCGAGGGACTAAAGCTGGAACCACTCTGGGGCAAGATTGGGGATTAACAATTTCTATGAGGATACAGACAGTAAATACACTAAATATTTTTTAATTCTCATTTCTTTTTATATTCTAGGTGAATGCGAGCATAATGGGTACCTTAGACCCTATTCTTGAGGTCAGGGATGTTTCTAAGACCTTCGATAGAGTTGTTAGAGCGCTTGATAATGTTAGCATAATGGTTCGAAGAAATGAGATAGTGAGTGTTGTCGGCGAGAATGGGGCCGGAAAATCCACGTTGATGAAGATCTTAGTTGGGGTATACCAGCCGGACAGTGGAGAAATGTATCAAATGGGCAGAAAAGTCCCATTCCCGAGGGATCCCTTGGATGCTCTTAGTAGAGGAATCTCGATAGTATATCAGGAAAGGGGGGTCATACCGCATCTGAAGGTCTATCAGTTCCTATTCCTTGGCCTCGAGGAGAAGTTTACGAGGCTTGGGAGGTTGCAGCTCGGGAAGATCATTGGCTTAGCAAAATCCGTTTTCGAGGAGCTTGGGCTAAAATGCGATCTAGCAAGCAGCATGTATGAGCTCCCACCATCAACTCAGAAAATGGTTGAGATAGCTCGAGCAATATTAAGCGTAAGGTTGATGGTTGGGATGGATGGTGAGGCTGAGATAATACCTGTCATAATCCTTGACGAGCCGACAGCGCCTCTCTCGATTGAAGAAAGGGACGAGCTATTCAACTACCTCCTCAACCTGAAGAAATCAAACTCATTCATCTTCGTCTCTCATATAATCCCAGAGGTGATGAAGTTCAGTGATCGCATCTATGTGTTGAGGGATGGGCGAGTGGTTGCTCATCATGATCTTTCATCAGAGAAAGTTACTGAAGATCAAATCTTCAGGGAGATTGTTGGAAGGGAATCCTACTACGACTTATGGGCGAGATATGTATATGGCGCGGGTGCTGTGGAAGGGAGGCGCGTAGTCTTATCTGTGCGAAACCTGACGAAGAAGGGCTACTTTGAGAATATTTCTTTTGATCTCCATGAAGGGGAATGCATAGGGCTATTTGGGCCGGCTGGATGTGGTAAAAGCGAGATAGCCAAGGCGTTATATGGAGAGATAGCCGCCGATGCTGGTGAGATCCTCGTAGATAGCAGGAAAGTTAAGCTGAAGAGCGAGCCATATGCGAGGGTTAAGCTGGGCATAGGGTATTTCTCAGGCGAGACGGGGAAAGAGCTCTTCCTTTTCTGGCCTATAAGGAAGAATGTGTCGATAGTGAATTTTGATAAAGTCACAAAGAGGCCGCTGAAAATTATATCAGTGATAAGCTTCAATGCTGAGAGATCGCTGGCTGAGAAGATAATGAAGAAGCTCAGGATAAGGGCACCGAATGTGGAGACTGAATGCTATTCACTGAGCGGTGGAAATAAGCAGAAGGTATCGGTTGGTAAGTGGCTTGAGAAGAGCCCAAAGATACTCGTACTTGAGGATCCGACAATAGGCATAGATGTTGGGGCAAGAGAGGAGATATACGAAGTCCTACTCGAGATGAAGAAGAACGGCATAGCGATGATCCTCGTGAGCGATGATCCTAAGGAGTATGCCATCTTATGCGACAAGATAATCTCTATAAGGGGTGGAGTTATACAGGCAACCTATACTAATGAGGAGTTCAGGAGGTTAATGGGACTATGAAAAGCGAAGTGGAGCGATTAAAGATTGGCTCGGTAATCGCGGCATCAATATGGAGGCTTGTTAAGGTTAATCCAGCTGTATGGGCGATAGTTGCGCTAGTCGTAATATTCTCGGCGCTAGTGCCCGACAAATTCCTGTCAACAAGCAACTTGGTGGCTATACTGAAGAACTTTGCCGTTACTTCGATGCTAGCTGTAGGGCCGACCTTCGTAATACTGCTTGGCTCCATAGATGTATCATACATGGGTATATGGATGTTTGGCGGAGCTCTCGTCTGGCTGCTGTATCCCTATCTAGGGCTGGCATCAATAGCGATATATCCGATTTTCGGCCTACTAGTAGGGCTCTTCAATGGCGTAGTCCATGTAAAGGCTAAGGTGCCATCATTTATATTAACGATCGCTGTGACCGCGGTGCTCGCCTTTTTAACAACCTACGTTAGGAATATCTCTGGAGTTCTCACATTAATTGTCCCAGCATATAACTTCCTGCGAGAGTCGCCGATACCATATATTCCATCGCCCTTCCTGCTAGCTCTCCCCGTAATAGTACTCGCCCTATTCATAATGTTCTTCACGAAGCTGGGCACGTACTTCTGCGCAATAGGGTCAAATGAGGAGGGAGCGAAGCTCGCTGGAATAAATGTGGAAAAATACAAGATACTAGCCTTCACGCTCAGCGGATTGCTGACAGGGCTTGGCTCAATAGCCATCTTCGTCCACCTCGGATGCCAAACGAGGGTGGACTTTGACCCCAGTGAGCTTGTAAGGGGGCTCGCGGCTATAGTTCTCGGAGGAACTCCTCTCGCGGGTGGCATGGGAGGACCGCATAGAACACTACTCGGGGCACTGGTTTACGTTCTCATATTCAACGGGCTATTTCTCCTGCCAGGAGTGGATCCAAACCATCTCAAACTGTATGTTGGAACACTACTGCTGGGAGCTGTGATCGCCGCATCCAGAGCTCTTAAGGGGGCCTTGATAGCGTGAGGAGGGGTTAAAAATGGCTCAAGCTTGGCTTTCCCGAGAATGGCTTCAGAGGAATATTAACACGATAATACCTATCATGGGCTTCATCGCGCTAGTAATCGCTCTTAGGATGGCGAACCCCTACTTCCTGACAAGCTGGGATAGCGTTATAACGTTAGTCTATGGGATGTCTTGGTTCCTTATCGCTGCATGTGGCTTAACGCTCGTGATACTAATGGGATCATTCGATTTCTCGGTACCCAGTGTCCTAAAGCTTTCGGCGATGATATTCGCCGTACTCTATCCTTCAATGGGATTCTCCTCGATAATCGTGGCAATCGTGGTCGGGCTCATCTTCGGATTCATTAACGGCATCCTGCTAGCCAGATTCAATATACCATCATTCATGGCGACACTTGCGACATCGATGGTGGCTGAGGGACTGGCGCAGGTAATCTCCGGGGGATATACGAGGATGATCACCGATCCCGCTTTCAGGGCCGTTTCCACGACCATGATACTCGGACTACCTTCAATATTCTACTGGGCTATAGTAGTCTGGGTAATATGCATCTTCATGACATTTATGACGCCCTTCGGCAGAATGATTTACGCGGTGGGCAGCAATATCGTTGGAGCGCGGCTGGCCGGGGTAAATGTTAAGATGGTGAGAACTCTGGTCTTCATGATCTGCTCCCTGCTCGCCAGCATAGCTGGAATACTCTATGCATCGCAGATTCAGGGCGCACATATGCAGGTAGGAGTTCTTGACATGATACCATTGTTCGCGAGCGTCGTGGTTGGGGGAACCGCGCTAACCGGAGGCGTGGGTGGGGTCCATAGAACTCTGCTCGGGGTTTTGATAATCAGGTGGCTTGACTCGGGGCTTAGCATGCTCGCAATAGACCTCAACGTCAGGATGATAATTTTCGGAGCTATAGCCATAACAATGGCTATCCTGACGATAGACCGGAGAAGAATAAGAATAATGAAGTAAAAGCTTCTCACGGATAAATCAGCTAAGCACGTCATCATCATCCACCGCGGTCAGATACGGCCGCATACATCATTCAAGGAACATTAACTAGGACGATTATATTATCTTTCCGAGATGATGGTGAGTTCTGTTTTGAGGGTTCCCTTCATCATTATTTAAATTTCGGGTTGTGTAGATTTTGTCTTGGATGGATGCTTGGATAAATGTTGTGATGATCGGGCCGGCTGGGTGTGGTAAGACCTCGATGGTTGCTTCATTTGGCAGGTGGCTTGAGAAGGAGCTCGGCGAGAGACCCATATATGTCAACTTGGATCCCGGCGTTCTAAAGCTCCCATATAAGCCTAGCTATGATATCAGGTCTCTTGTGAGGGTTGATGACTTGATGAGGGATACTGGCCTCGGGCCGAATGGTGCGATGATTAAGGCAGCAGAAATAATCGAGGAGAGGCTGAATGATGTTGTTGTGAGAATACGATCTATTAATGGTACCGGATTCAGGCTCATCGATACACCAGGACAGATGGAGCTTTTCCTCTTCAGGGAGATGGGGCCTAGGATAGTCGAAAGGTTATCCGAGGGATCGAGAGCCGTCGCCGTCTACATACTCGACCCGTTTCTCGCCTCGAGCCTCTCGGGCTTTGCGGTCGGAATCTCGATGTCCATTATAACGAGGCTTAGGCTCAGGATCCCAGTTGTCTCCGTGATAAACAAGGCGGACCTGCTCAACACCATCGAGCTCGAGAGGATGCTGCTAGACGAGTCTAAGCTCGTGGAGAGGATAGCGTTAGAAGAGCATGGGCTCGCCGCAGAACTCTCAGCAAAATTCATGAACCTAGTAAGGGAGTACTCGAAGGCCATGAGAATTGTGAAAACCTCGGCAAAGACTGGGCAGGGCATGCAAGACCTATACAACCTGATAAACGACGCTCTATGCGAGTGCGGAGACCTAACCTAGAACCTAGGAAGGAAACCTGAAATAAGAGAGCCGGTAATGTGTCTCAATAGGGGGCGAGCGGCGGGGCGGGCCACGGGGAGCTCCCGAGGAAGTTCCTCCCCCGTTCCGGGAGGCGCGCGGTGCCGCGAGGCACCGGGGGAGACCCCGGGCAACGCCGCAGAAACGAGACCCCCCACGCCCGGATGAGGATGACTCGGCACAGTGAAGCCGATGAGCGAGGGCGTGGGATCGGGTGAAACGGGCGTCCCGCGCGGGGAAAGGGTGGGGGGCCTGTGAGCATGCCTCCCGGCGAGGCTCCTCCAAGCCGATTAGACGAATCCCGCCTCAACACAGAAGGAGGGCTACCGCCGCACGCCCCCTGGCTAAAAGTACTGGATTAATGTGAGGATGCAGCGAATGAGGGTCATAGATAATATGAGGGATTTCATAATCTACTGGAGGGATTATTCAGGAGAACCTTTGGATGAAATGCTTCATGGATAGCTGGTGAATTACATCTCGAGGTATTCTGAAAAAGCTCTCATCTTTGAGGTCTCTTATTGGGAGGGACTGGATAATCTCTGGTCTAAGGTCGCCCAAATCCTTGCACAGCTTGATGAACTTATTCACAACATTTCTCCAGAACTTGGAGGATATATCTCATCGCCTCTAGAAGGATTTGCTTCCCCCCACAAGCCCATTTTCGCGCTCTATGTAGGCTCAGGGTGGAAGTCGAGGTGGGCGACCTCGATCCTCGATGAAGCGGTACTATTCCCAGACTTGGGACCCTAACATCCCTGAAATGGGTCAGCAGAATATCCGCGGCCTCATAGCATTCGGCATCGGCCAGCTTCGCTAGGCTATGGAGAAGGGTGGGACGGAAAGATACTCTAAAACTCGAGGAGAACTCCTTTTTAAGCTCTATAGCCAAGGTCTAGCGCAATTCATTGAGAAGCTGATCCTTGAAGATGGCTCGTGGCACGACATCACGGAGGGGGATGAGTTGGGAAATGCAGGAAGCAGATGGGTGAGCTCGCTACAGCTACTTGGAATGCGCTGAGAAGTGTCTCATAAATTGTTTCTACTCACCATCCGGTTTGTGAAAAGGTCTAGGCTTCGCCAGCAGATATTTGGGATATGTTCTCATCAGAGAACTGAGCGACCGTGGGCTGGGGGCCGGATCAGCTTCTCGGGATGCTTGAGAGTGAGGTGGCTAGCTTATTAAGGGAATTTTTAGAGAAGATGAGCATACGGTGAATATTTCACGGGAATTAGTGCTATAACCGTGAAATTTCTTTTTCTGAAATACTTATATCGGACCCACTCGAATACATTTTGTCATGGAGGAGGTTAAGCTTAAGCGTAAGGGCGAGCTGTTCAGGGACGAGGAAGGAAACCTAGTACTAGTTAATGAAGCGAATGAGGCCTACAGGGTTGATGAGATTGTAGCATATGTCTGGAGTATTTGTGATGGGAAAACGATTGATGAAGTTGTGACAGAGTTCTCGAATCTGAGCGAGACAAGTATTGAGGAAGTTAGGGAGCCCTTAATAGACCTGATAAACAGGCTTAAAGCCGCCTCACTGATAGAGTAAGCTTAAAGGCCAAGGTAAGAAGTAGTCGGCTCAACCACGCCTATAAACAGGCTTCACTAGGTTTTCTTTATGAGTGAAATCCTGATAATGGGGCTTCTGAAGTCCCTCATCTCGCTCCTAATAGTGATGGATCCACTAGGAAATATACCGATTTTCCTTGGGCTGACGAGCGGGCTTAGTAAGGCTGCAAGGATGAGGGTTTTCAACATAGCAGTTCTCACAGGCTTCAGCCTGCTCATATTATTCGCTACACTGGGCGAGTGGGTTCTAAGGATATTTGACATAGAGCTTTACAGCTTCAGGATCGCTGGTGGAGCACTTCTCCTATTCCTCGCATTCGAGCTCCTACTCAAGACGGAGACCCAGCTTAAAGCCTATAGCCCGGAGCATGCCGGTGCAGTGCCTTTAGGCGTTCCGCTTCTCGTCGGGCCGGGCGCGATAACCACCACAATTATAGTATTGAAAACCTTCGGGGCCGTCGTGGCAATATCGGCAGTGACGCTCGCGGCCATCATAACATGGATAACCCTCAGGTTCGCGGCCCCGATACATGAGGCGCTAGGGGAGGTTGGCGCCAATGTGGTCTCAAAGATAATGGCAATGCTCTTAGCCGCGATAGCCGTCCAATTCATACTCGAGGGCGTGAGAGAATACTTGGGAAAGCTTCATTAAAATATGAGATATGGCTGAAAGTGCTTAGAGGGGGCTGGTATAGGATTGGAGTATCGCATGCTTGGGAGAACTGGTGAGAAAATAGCGGCCATAGGTCTCGGGACATGGGGCATAGGTGGTGGCATGATGCCGAACTATTCGGCCGATAAGCAGGCGATAGAAGCCATTAGACACGCGGTGAAGCTTGGGATGAATCATATTGACACGGCTGAGATCTATGGTGGTGGTCACGCTGAAGAGCTTGTTGGAGAAGCCATTAAGGAGTTCGCGCGAGATGATATCTTCATAGCGAGCAAGGTGTGGCACACAAACCTGAGATATGACGATGTTTTAAGGGCCTGTGAGAGAAGCTTAAAGAGGCTCCAAACAAGCTACATAGACCTATATTACATACACTGGCCTAATCCCTCGATCCCGCTTAGCGAAACAATGAGGGCATTGGAAAGGCTCTATGATGAGGGGAAAATAAGGTACATCGGTGTCAGCAACTTCTCCGCAAGCCTCGTCGAGGAGGCGAGATCATGCCTATCACACGCGGATATTGTAGCGGACCAAGTTGAGTACAGCCTATATGAGAGGAGCATTGAAAGAGACTTAATGCCCTACTGCCTCAGGGAGGGCATAACCATAGTGGCATACAGCCCCCTCGGGCAGGGAAAACTTGCTAGGGAGCTTCACGATGGGCGGAGCAGAAGGGCAAGGATATTAATGGAGATTGCTAAAAGGTATTCCAAGACACCGATCCAAGTAGCATTAAATTGGGTTATTTGGCATGAGCATGTTATCACGATACCCAAGTCCATTAGAAGGGAGCATCTGGAAGAAAATGCTGAAGCTGCTGGATGGAAGCTTGATGAGAAGGACTATAAGCTCTTGGCCGAGGCTTGGGGCTAGGCTGCGAGGGGAGGCTTGTGGATGAGGCCGGCCCTATGGATTGCTGAGATTATTATATTTGCCGCCTTATATTTCACCATAACATTCCTGCTCGCCCCAATAAGTTTTCTCCCGTTTCAAGTCAGAGTCTCTGACGCGCTGATAATGCTCTCAGTAATATTCGGGCTCCCGGCGGTTTATGGCGTCTCCCTCGGTTGTCTCTTCGCAAATCTCTTCCCAGTAGGGTATCCGCCAAACCCGCTGGATATAGTGTTTGGAAGTCTCGCAAATCTCGCCGCCTCATATACGGTCTACCGGATCTGCTATAGCAGGCTAAGCAGGCTCAGGGTAATCTTATCAAGCTTGTTATCCTCGCTAATTATAACGCTGATAGTCGGCTCATATCTCCCGATACTAGTCCTTCCAAGCCTTTCATTGTGGGATATGATATGGGTTGGGTATATCGGGGTTCTGCCGGGCGAGCTGATAGCACAATCAATAATCGGCTCAGCCATGGTGTTGGCGCTAGCAAGAGTTCCAAAGTTTAGAGAATACTTCAGGCAAAAGAGCTAAGTGGAGTGAATCCTCAGCCTTGTCAGGCATCATCATGGCACCCCACTTTGCGGCCTCAGAAAAATGCCGGGATTCATCATCACGATACCGATCCATGAAGCCAGATTTGTAAATACCTCATCATCGTGAGACATGAGAATAGATTTTAACCGGGGGCGCCCCTGTAAAGAGGACCCGGTATGAAGATCGTCTTGAGTGATGAGGTTCGATCGAAGTTTCCCAACCTCCACGTCCTCCTGAAAAGAATTGGTGGGTTAAGCGTCCGTGAGAGATCGGAGGAGCTTGAGAGGTTTAAGATCGAGGTTTATCAGAGGATTAGGTCGCGGTTCAGCCTCGAATCGCTCAAAGATGATCCGGTGATAAGGGCTTACCGGGATTTCTTCTGGAGAATTGGTATCGATCCGACCAAGATCAGGCCGGCCTCCGAGGCGCTGATAAGGAGGATTCTCAGTGGAGGCGGGCTGCCCACAATAAACACGCTCGTGGATTCATATAACCTAGCCTCGGCGGAGTCCCGAATCGCGTTAGCAGCATTCGATGCCGATAAACTGGAAGGCGAAGGGCTTGTCATGAGGTTTGCTCGCAGCGGTGAGGAATTCCTCGGCATAGGGATGGATAAGCCGAGGAGACTTGAGGGAGGCGAGATAGTTATCGCCGATTCGAAGAGGCTGATAGCGATATACCCGTATCGGGACGCGGACTACAGCAAGGTGACGCTTGAAACTAGGAGCATCTATCTGATGACATGCGGGGTCCCCGGCATAGATATCGAGAAGCTGAGGGAGGCTGAGGATCTCGCAACCAAATATATTCTCAGGTTCTGCGGAGGCTCTGAGTAATGGGATTTTCCTCGAGAAGATTTTTAAAGGTCTTCATGGCCCTCTCGCTACTCTCGCTCTTCGCAGACATAGTCTATGAAGGGGCGAGATCGATCAGCGGAGCATATCTGAATATTTTAGCGGCTCCGGCGATTGCTGCTGGGATACTCAGTCTCGGCGAGCTCATGAGCTACGTCATGCGGCTCGTCGGCGGCGTCGTGGCCCAGAAGGCGGCATCCGGGAGAACATACTGGGCCATAATATTCTTGGGGTATGCCTCGACGCTCGTTGTTCCACTCTTGGCCTTGGCGGGAAGCTGGGAGCTTGCGCTAACACTATTCTTCTTGGAGAGGCTCGGGAAGGGCATCCGCGCGCCGCCGAGAGACGTGATCATCGCAGAGGTGACAGAGGGGATTGGGAGGGGGAAGGGCTTCGGGCTCCATGAGCTATTGGATCAGGTGGGCGCTATAACCGGCCCACTTATAGTCTCGCTCGTAATAGCTCTCCGCGGATACCCGGAGGGATATAGAGCCGCCTTCTGGATAATGTGGATCCCGTGGATCCTTTCCATGAGCATGTTGATGTTGGCGGCGAGGCTATACCCGGAGCCGAGGGTGATAGCCGCTGCCAAGGAGAAGACGTCCGGGAGCTCGAAGACTACACTCAACAGAAGATTCTGGATATTCTTGGCGGGCTCGATCCTAACCATGCTCGGCTTCCTCCACTGGGGCGTGATAAGCTACTATGCGCAGGACTCCGTGAAAATAGGCCTCCTATCAGCGGAGGAGATCGCCCTCCTATACCTAGTAGCAATGGCCGTTGACGCAGCGATAGCCCTCCCAATAGGAGCATTATATGATAGGCTTGGCGTCAAGTCGATAATCGTCGCACCCATCTCCGCAGCCCTAATAGCTCCATCGCTCTTCACGACCCCGGGTAGACCCGGATTCTACATATCAGCGGTCTTCTGGGGATTCACAATGGGGATCATCGAGACGATAATGCGGGCAGCAATCGCCGACATAGTCCCAGCAGAGGCCAGAAGCATGGCATATGGAATATACTCATTCGGAATAGGGCTTGGATGGGCGGCCAGCGGAATGCTCCTCGCATACCTATACCAAGTAGAAGCCATCATGGGCATAATCGCGTTCTGCGCAATAATGGAGGCCGCTGCCGCAATAATCTTCATGGCGATACCAAGGGCCGCGGGAAAACTTTAATCCCCGCAAGAGAAAACATCAACCGCTGATATGTGAAGAGCGTCGGAACTACTGACACAACCGGATGATGAAGGACTCCCTTACTCCGAAAACTTCTCAACATAACTCTCTTAGAGCCCACACATTTTCATAGACTCCAATTCCCTTAACATAATTATGATGTTTAAAGAAAGGTGGTAGCCCGGCTGGGATTCGAACCCAGGTCGCCGGGGTTCCCCCTCATGGCCTGCTGTCTAGCGGCCACAGGTCCAGAGCCCGGCATCCCTAACCCCCCAATCACTCTGACCAGCGAGGGTTTGGCCGCTAGACGACCGGGCTTCAAAATACCTTTTTCATAACTCTACTTTAAAAATTTTAAGCGTGAGGCGATATATAGGAGCCCAAGATTTTCCCACAACAAGCTTAAATCTAGGGTAAAATGGGGGTGGGGCTGGCCGGCGGGCTATCGTAGCTGGGGTTGGCGGGACCCGAGATCTAGCTACCACGGGAGAGCCCGTGGCAGGGGCTCTGGGTATGCCACCAACCCCTCATAGCTCTTACTGCTCACCGGCCAGCGTATAGTTTTTCTTTTGCTGCCACGCCCTCTTCAAGATCTTCACTATTCTCAGTTGCAGCCTGTAGATCGTCTTCTTGGGCGGTAGCTCCTTCAAATCGCTGAGAAGATCTGCGCCAATCCCATGTCGCTTATTGTGAAGATAGATGCTTGTTGCGAGTCTTGAGATGTGTGTGCGTAGTTTATGGTTATAGTTTTTGTTTTTGTGTGGTGTTAGACCTAGCAGGCCATATAGTCTGCTGAGCTTCCAGTTTAATGGCAGCCTCGCCACGAGTATCGCGACCTCAACACTATCCCTGACACCAAGCCTCTCACAAACCATCCTATATATCGTCGCGTAATTCTCATCCCTCATAACCTCTTCGATTATCCCGCGGCCAAGCTTGCTCTGTATAGAATACAGCTCTCTAACATATTTCTTGAAAGGAGTCTGCGGATAAATTGTCGCCCATTGCCGGATAACCTTCCTCCACTCAGCATATCTTTCATACATGTTGATGAGCTGTAGCAGCCTCAACTCCTCAAGCGTCAGCTGCTTGAAATGGTTCCTCGGGATGATGCTCAAGATCCTCGCATCAACCTCATCAGACTTCCTGACATGATTCTCCTCCCTCAACCTCTTAATCATCCTAGTATTCCCCAATAGGAATACCTTGACGCCCTTCTCGATCAGCTCCATCAACTCCTCATAGATCTGCGGGAACATTGCATCAATATACACCTCGCCTGCATCCTCAAGCTCCGTCAACCTCCCAACCCTGAAAACCCTACTCCCATCAAATACCGCATGCATCTTATATTTCCTTCTCCTCTTCCTATCGGCGGGGATTGCTACGTCAACGAAATATATCTTGTTAGCCATCAAGATCACCTACCACGGCTCTCACCTCCCAAAGCTCCCGGGGAGGCGGGCCTCGGGCCCTAGCACCAGGAGGCCTCTAGCCCAGCTACTCGCCCACGGGCCGCACCGCCCAACAGAGACGATAATGGGCGGATCTAGGCCTCGTGGGCATTCACCGGACATGGGCCTCCGGGCTGGAGCCCCTCATGGGCCCGCCGGCGGGCCGGGCTAGAAGCCCCCCGGGCCTCGGCCCCCATAATTGTCGGGGGCCAGGGGATACTCTCCCCCAAAAGACCCAAGGCCCACCTCCTAGGGATTTGGGAGGCCTGTCAGCGTGCTCGTCAGCAATCTTTCACATCCGTGAACTCCGTGTCCTCAACACCATCAGCAACATCATTGGATTAGCTGTATTAGCGTCCTCAAGATTATCAAAGCCTTATTGCGACAGCGGGGCATAGGCTCCTGACGCGGACGCGCGAACAGGAGCCCATGGGGCGCCTTAGGCGGACGCGAACGCGCGAACCACCAGGAGGCGCCCAACCCTCGCCCGCCTAGGACTCATGGCCGGGCTCCTCCAGACGCGAAACGCGCGAACTGGAGGATGGGCGGATGGCGCGAACGCGCGCACACCCACCCCGGAGGCGCGCCATGGCTGGGCGAGTCGGAGATCGCTGAAGCGCGTCGTCCGGCCAGCCCCACCCCTCCCCCCAGAAGAGGCTCTCTCCTGGGGTATGCCTCCGGCAGTCGGGATTGTTGGGCCGGAGGACCCCAGACCATAACCCCCTCCGGAGGAGGGGCTAATGTTGGCTCGAGAGCGCCCTTATTGGCCTCGCTGGCTCGCCGGGCTCTCTACCCCTCCCCTCCCGGGGTGGCTTCAGGGGGCTATGGGCGGCCCGGCTGTCGGGGAAGCCCGCCGCCAGCCACCAGCAATAATCAGGAGTGGTAGCCTGGGCCATTGGCCGGCAACTGGATCCAAGACCCCCCGGCCCATGGGGGTCCCGGATGAGGGGCAGCTCCTGCATCACCTGCGGCCATCGCCCCCAGGCCCCCGGGCCGCAGGCTCATCAGGAACGGGGACCCTCTACCAGAAACCTTCAAAACACCAGCATATAAACAGGGTAGAGGTAGGGGTAGGGGACGGGGTAGGGGTAAAGGTAGGGAAAGTGGTAGGGGAAGTGGATGGGGAAAGGCAGACTCAAGAAAACATTTATAAG
>Ga0272445_1000186_pt1 | contig 61298 bp, 61 predicted proteins | sample YNPCB0031_FD_194404 | JGI IMG/M metagenome (GOLD analysis project Ga0272445, IMG submission 194404) | Hot spring sediment microbial communities from Yellowstone National Park, WY, United States - YNP-CB-003-1 | ecosystem: Environmental > Aquatic > Thermal springs > Hot (42-90C) > Sediment...
GAAAATAAAATAGAATATGTTAATATAGCTATTCCAGATTTTTCTTATAATAAAAATAGAAAACAATATAATGCTTTTTTAATACTATCTTCTTTTTCAAATATTTTTTCTGAATATGCTCTTTTTATTACAAATAAAGATATTTATGTTCCTGGAATGAATTTTATTTTTGGACTTGCATGGAAAAAATTAGCAATAATTTCTATTGCACGACTTTTACCTACTTTTTATGGAGAAAAAATGGATTATAATATTTTCATTTCTAGAGTTATTAAAGAAGCAATTCATGAAATAGGACATTTATTAGGATTATCCCATTGCTCAAATTCTAAATGTGTTATGCATTTTAGCAATTCAATATATGATACTGATTATAAAAATGAAAAACCATGTGAAAAATGTTATCTTATTTTAAAAAATAAAGGAATTATTTAAAAATGTTTTCTAAAGAAAAATTAATTAAATTAGATTTATATGGAATGGAAATTTTATTAAAAATAAATAAGCATGTATATTTTCCATCAAAAGTATCTTATTTAATAGCAAAAAATCTTATAATAAATAAAAATGATATAGTTTTGGATATTGGAACTGGAATAGGCATTCTTGCAATAATTGCTTCTAAATTAGGTGCTAAGAAAGTTTTTGCTATAGAAATTTCTTTTAAAGCTTTAAAAAATGCTAAAGAAAATATTATTCTTAATAATATATCCAATATAGAATTAATAAATGGTTCATTATATAATCCATTAAAGAAAAAAGAATTTTTTGATTTAATTGTTTGTAATCCACCTATGACTCCTTCTCCTAAACCTGTTTCAATATATACTTGGGGTGGATATGATGGTAGGAAAATTCTTGATGAAGTTATAAAAAATTCAAATTATTATTTAAAAAAGAATGGTAGATTGATTATTCCAACAATTTCTGTTTGTGATATTGAAAAAACAAAATTTATGATTGAAAAATTAAATTTTTCTTATAGAATAATTGCAGAAGATTTATTTCCATTTAGTAAAATTATGATAAAATTAATTGATCATATAAAATCTCTTCCTGGAAGTGAAATAGTATATAAAAATAATATTCCATATTTTAAAGCAATTGTTTTTGAAGCAATTAAAAATTGATTATTTCATTAATTCATTTACTGCTTTTCCTAATAATCTTATTCCATTAATTATATTTTCTTCAGAAGTTGCAAAACATATTCTAATATATCCTTCACCATATTTTCCTAATGAAGAACCATGAAGAACAGCAACTCCATAATTTTCCATTAAATATTCAATGAATTTTTCAGAATTCATTTTTTTCTTTTCCAAAGGCTTTTTTACATTTATCCATCCATAAAAAGCTCCTCTTGGTTTAAATAAAGAAGCATTTTCTATTTTCTCAAATTCAGAAATCATTATTTTTCTCCTTTCATCATATTTTTTAACCATTTCATTTACTGCTTCCATTGAACCTTTTAAAGCAGCTATTCCAGCTTTTTGAATAAATGCTCCCATACAAGATGTTATTACATTAACAAGTTTTATAATTCTTTTTGTTACTTCTTCAGGAGCTATAACATATCCACATCTCCATCCAGTCATTGCATAACTTTTAGATAATCCATCAATAATAATTGTATTTTCTAAACCTTTTCCAAAACATGCTGCTGAATAATGCTTTAATCCATCAAATATAATATGCTTATATATTTCATCTGATATAATATATAAATCATTATCTTCAGCTATTTCAGCTATTCCTTTAACATCTTCTTTTTTAAGAACAGAGCCGCATGGATTATGAGGAGAATTTAAAATTATTGCTTTAGTTTTATTTGTAATTAATTCATTTACTTTTTCAGGAATCATTCTAAATTCATTTTCTTCTTCAAGTATTACAGGAATAGGTTTTGCTCCTGAAAATAGAATTGTAGATTCATAAGCTGGAAATCCAGGATTAGGATATAATACTTCATCTCCTTCATTTAAAATTGTTGTTAATGAAGTAAAAATTGCTTGTTTAGCTCCAGTAGTTACTACTACATTCTTTTTCCAATCAATATCTATTCCACGTTCTTCTTTAGCTTTTTCAGCTATTGCTTGTCTAAATTCTGGAAGACCAGCAGAAGGTGTATAATGAGTTTCTCCTTTTAATAAACTTTCTATAGCTGCATCTTTAATATATTTTGGAGTATCAAAATCTGGCTCTCCTATTTCTAAATGAATAATCTTTTTCCCTTTTGCTTCAAGTTCTTTAGCTTTACTTAATACAAAAAAAGCTGCTTCAGCACTTATCAATTCAGCTCTATGAGAAATGCTTTTAACCATTCTACCACCATTTTATTTAATTTTATTTTTATTGAATAATTATAAATGTTTTTTGTTATAAGAATATTTATTTTACTTTTTTAAAACTATATTAAATAATAAATTTATATTTTTTATAAAATTTAAGAAAAAGTGAAAAAAATGTATATTCCAAAAATTAATGAATTAGCTTCTAAAATAGATTTAACTCTTCTTAAACCTGATGCTACTATTAATGATATAGAAAATCTTTGTAAAAATGCTATTAAATATAAATTTTGGTCAGTTTGTGTTAATCCATTCTTTGTAAAATTTGTATCTGAAAAATTAAAAAAGCATAATATTTATACTTGTACAGTTATAGGTTTTCCTCTTGGTGCAACAACTATTTCTACAAAATTATTTGAAGCATGCGAAGCTTTAGATAATGGAGCAAATGAAATTGATATGGTAATGAATATAAGTGCTTTTAAATCAAAAAATTATGAATATGTTAAGAATGAAATAAAAAATATTGTTGAAGAATTAAAAATAAGAAAGCCAGAATCTATAATTAAAGTAATAATAGAAACTTGCTTATTAACTAATGAAGAAAAAGCTATTGCATGCGATATAATTATTTCTTCTGGTGCTGATTTTGTAAAAACTTCAACAGGTTTTTCTAAAAGTGGAGCAACAATAGAAGATGTAAAATTATTAAAGAAAATTGTTAATGGAAAATTAAAAATTAAAGCATCAGGAGGAATTAGAAATTTAAAACAAGCATTGGATATGATTGAAGCAGGAGCAGATAGAATAGGTACTTCTCATGGTATTGAAATTATCGAAGAACTTTTAAATATATCCAAAAAATGATATAATAGTGGAATGAAATGAGTCTTTCAGGATATAGAGGCTATGTTAAAAAAATACTTGAAGAAAATGGATTAAAAATAGGGGATTATATTCAAGTAGAATTAAAAGATTATGTTTATAAAGGAATACTTATGCCAAGGTATGAATTAGCTGATGATAAACATATTGTATTAAAACTTGATAATGGATATAATATAGGCATAAGGATTAGAGATGGAATAATAATTAAAAAAATTTCTGAAGCTACTCCTCCAAAATATGAAATTTCTCCATTACCTCTTTTAAAAGAGAAAATGCCTATTGTAGCTATAATAGGTACTGGAGGAACTATTGCAAGTAGAATAGATTATAGAACAGGAGCTGTTAGGCCAGCATTAACAGCAGAAGAAATATGTTCAATTGTTCCAGAATTAACAAATATAGCTTCTATAAAAGCAGAAGTCCTTTTTAGTATTTATAGTGAAGATATTACAATATTTCATTGGAAAAAATTGGCTGAAAGGATAAATGAATTAATTAAAGAGAAAGTTGATGGAATAGTTATTACACATGGCACAGATACAATGGGTTATTCTGCAGCTGCTTTAAGTTTTGCTATACAAAAACCTCCAATCCCAATAGTTTTTGTTGGTTCTCAAAGGTCTTCTGATAGACCAAGTAGTGATGCAGCAATAAATTTAATTTCAGCTGTAAAAATAGCTGCTGAAGCACCATTTGGAGAAGTTGTTGTAGCAATGCATTCATGGCATTCAGATGATAGAATAGCAATTCATAGAGGAACAAAAGTTATGAAACTTCATACAAGTAGTAGGAATGCATTCAATTCTATAAATATAGATCCAATTGCATATGTTTTTCAAGATAAAATAGAAATGAATATTGAAAAATACAATCCTAGAGGAAATTATAATGAATATTCTTATTATCCAAATTTTAGTGATAAAGCTGCATTAATAAAATTTTATCCAAATTTCAATCCAGAAATAATAGATTGGTTTGTAGATAAAGGATATAAAGGGATAATTTTAGAAGGAACAGGTTTAGGACATGTATCAAAAAATTCAATAAAAAATATAAAAAAAGCAATAGAGAAAAATGTATTCATTGGAATGACTTCTCAATGTATTTGGGGAACAGTTGATATGTTCGTATATGAAACTGGAAGAGATTTATTAGCTGCAGGTGTGATTCCTTTAGGAGATATGCTTTCATCTACTGCTTTAGTAAAACTTATGTGGGCTTTAGGTCAAACAAATGATATAGAAAAAATAAAAGAAATAATGTTAACTAATATAGCTGGTGAATATAGTGATAAAAGAGGACCTTTTAAAATCAATTCTTGAAAAAATTGATTATAAAGAAATAGGTTTAAAAGTAGGATTGGAAATACATAGACAATTGAATACAAAGCATAAATTATTTTGCAAATGTCCAACTATAGATATTGAAGGAGAAGAAACAATTTTTATTAGAAAACTTAGACCAACTATTAGTGAATTGGGTGAAATAGATCAAGCAGCTTTATTTGAAGCTGAAAGACATAGAACAATAGTTTATCATGCTAAAAAAGGGAATACTTGTCTTGTTGAAATGGATGAAGAACCACCACATTTAATAAATAAAGAAGCAGTAGAAATAGGTTTAACAATTGCTTTAATGCTTGGAATGAAAATTGTTGATGAAATACATGTAATGAGAAAAATTGTTATAGATGGATCAAATACTTGCGGTTTTCAAAGAACATGTATTTTAGCTACTGGAGGAAAAATAATAATTGAAGGAAAAGAAATTCCTATTAATACTTTATGTTTAGAAGAAGATGCTGCTACATTAATAAAAAGAGAAGATGATTTAGTTCATTATGATTTATCAAGATTAGGTATTCCATTAGTAGAAATATCTACAGCTCCATTTATTAATTCTCCTGAAGAAGCTAAAAAAGTTGCTTTAGCTATAGGAAATATTTTAAGATCTACTTCTAAAGTAAAAAGAGGAATAGGTTCAATAAGACAAGATATAAATATTTCAATTAAGAATGGAGCATTAGTTGAAATTAAAGGGGTTCAAGAACTTGAATTAATACCAAAAGTAATAGAAAATGAAGTAAAAAGGCAACTCCTTTTAATATATATTAAAGAAGAACTTAATAGAAGGAATGTTAAAGCTTCTGATTTAAAATTTGAAATATTCGATGTTACTGAAATTTTTAAGAATACTGAATGTAAATTAATTAAAAATTCTATTGAAAAAGGGGATAAAGTATATGCTTTAAAATTGAATGGATTTGGAGGATTACTTAATATAGAAGCTGGGCCAAATATAAGATTTGGAGCTGAACTTAATAATATAGCTAAAGCATGGACTGGAATAAAAGGGATTTTCCATACAGATGAAATGCCTTCATATGGGATTTCAGAAAATGAAATTAATTCTTTAAAAAGAATGCTTAATGCTTCTAATAATGATGCTATTGTTTTTATTGCAGAAAAAGAAGATAAAGCTAGAAAAGCACTTGAAAAAATTTATCAAAGAGCTTTAGAAGCAATTGAGAAAATTCCTGAAGAAACTAGAGCTGCACAACCAGATGGAACAACGATTTATTCTAGACCAAGGCCAGGTTCTGCAAGAATGTATCCAGAAACTGATATTCCGCCTTTAAAAATTGATGAAGAATTATTAGAAAAAATTAAATCAAACTTGCCAGAACCTATTGAAATAAAAATTAAAAGAATTATAGAAAAATATAAATTAAGTAAGCAACTTGCAGATTCTCTTATTGATATGGATAAAGTTGAAATTTTTGAAGAATTAACTCAATATTCTAATGTTGCTCCAAGTTTTATTGCTTCACTTTTAACTGAAACAATTATTAATTTAAGAAGAGAAGGATATGATATTTCAAATATTAAAGATGAACATTTTAAAGAAATAATTAAAATGATTAATGAAAAGAAAATAGCTAAAGAATCAAGCATAGAAATTCTTAAATATATATGCAAAAATCCAAAATCAAAAATTGAAGAAGCAATAAAAGAACTTTCTTTAGAATATTTAAGTATTGATGAAGTAAAATCTATTGTTGAAAAAATTGTGAATGATAATTTATTAGAAATAAAAAATAATCCTTTAAAAGCTGAAAAAAAGCTTATGGGCATATTAATGAAATCTCTTAGAGGAAAAATAGATGGGAAAATTCTTAATGAAATTTTAAAAGAAAAAATTAATGAAATAATTAAAAAAGAATAATTCAAATTTTTTTATTTTAAAATCATAGATTATTTTATGGAGATTATTTTTAAAGAAAAACTTTTTATAAAATTTATAAGCTTTCTAATATTAATTTTATTTCGAAAATGTCGCACTCAATATATCTTATTAAGGCGAAAAAAGGAGATATGGAAATAGAAGCTCAAGCTCCAACATCTTCTGAAGCTTTAGAATTATTAAATAAAGCTATAGAATTACTTGAAAAATTACCTATTGAAAAGCATGAATTAGTAAGTAGTAAAACAGAAGAGAAACCATCTATTGATGCATTTGAAAAAACTTCTACTGGAAGAATAAAATATTTAATTGCAACTGGCTTTTTCAATACTGAGCGTTCTCTTTCAGATACTTATGAAGAACTTTCTAGATTAGGCTATCCTTATGATGTAAAATCTATTGATAAATCTCTTAGACAATTAACACGTAAAGGTTTACTTAGAAGGCTTGGAACTAGAAGAAATTATAGATATATTGCAGTAAAATAAGGTGAAAAAATGGAAAAAGAAAAAATTGAATTAAAAGCAATAATTGAATATAATAATACTCGTATAGAATTTAAAGGAAATTTTTATGATGTATGGAATAGTATTAATAAATATTTTTCAACAATTTTTCCATCATTTGAAGCAATTAAAAAAATAGTTGGAAAAATAGATATAAATGCATTATCTGAAATGATATCAGAAGAAGTTAAAATAATAAATGGTAAAATAATAGTTCATGGAGAAAATGATGCAAAAAGAAAAATAGTATTAGCTTTAGCAGGTGCTTATGTTGGAGCAGCAATGGGTTTAATTCAAAATGATTTTCTTACTCCTCAACAAATTTCTGAAGCTACTGGAATAGATAGTAAAATTGTAAGAGCTAGATTAAGTGAAATGGTTAAATCTAATCTTGTATTTAAAATTGATGAAGGAAAATATAAATATTCTCCAATTGGAGAAAAATTAATTAAAATGAAAAAAATAAAAGGAGTTGTAAAAGAATAGAATGTCTGAAAAAAATGAAAATCTTAAAATTAATATTTCTTATAAAGATTTATCTGCTACATTTGAAGGTAATCCAGAACAAGTTTATAGATCAGTTATAGCATTTTTAGAAAAAGTTATTCCAGCATATTCTTTAGCATCAAAAATAAGTTATTCAATCAATATACAAGAAATAATTGAAAAAACTAGTAAAATTTTAGCTTATAATCAAAATGAAGGAATTTTCTTTTTAAATCCAATTAATAATTATTCTTTAATTGATGGAATAATGCTATTTTTATTAAAATTATACATAGAACATTCTATTGGTTTAAGAGATTCTCCTGAAGCATCTTTATTAGAAATAAGCAATTTTCTTAATAAATCTCAAAAATCTGTTTCTGGAAAAATTAGCAATCTCATTAAAAATGGTTATGTTAGAAGATTATCAAGAGGCAGTTATGTTTTAACAATGACTGGTTTAAAGCATTTAATGGAAAATATTATTCCAAAAATTTAATTTTTTAATATAGAAAAATTAATATATTTTTAATTCATTTCTTTATTGATATAAAATGACTCAAATATGGATTGCAAGAGATTATTCTAAATGTAGTGGATGTAGAAGATGTGAAATTGCTTGTTCTCTTAAACATGAAGGAGAAATATGGCCTGAAGCATCTAGAATAAGAATTTTTATGCTTATTCCAGGTATTGAAGTGCCACACCTTTGTGTTCAATGTCCAGATTATCCTTGCGTAGAAGCATGTCCTACAAATGCTTTGTCGATAAATAAAGAAACAAGTGCTGTAGAAGTTGATAAAGAGAAATGTATTGCATGTGGAAAATGCATAGATGCATGTCCAGGCAAGATTCCACATATGCATCCAACAAAGAAACATATAATCATATGTAATCTATGTAATGGAGATCCAGAATGTGTAAAAGTTTGCCAAGAAGGTAGATGGAATGCTTTATGGATAGCTCCTAGACCTAGTAGTCCAGTATCCAATCCACTTTCAATAAAACTTTATGCAAGAACACCTCAAGAAATAACTAAAGATCTTGCTAGAAATATTTATGGAGAAGAATTTGATAAAGAGGTGGTATAAAATGTTATATGGATATAATGGAAAATTTATTGAAGTAGATTTATCTAATGAAAAAATAAATATAGAGAAAATTGATGAACAAATTTTAAGAGAATATATAGGTGGAAGAGCTTTAGCATCTAAAATTTTATGGGATAGGCTTGGAAATAAATGGGAAGAGGTAGATCCTTTAGGTCCTGAAAATCTTTTATTATTTTTAAATGGTCCATTAACAGGATATTTTCCAGGAGCAAGAATATGCATTTCTGGAAAATCTCCTCAAAGTAATGGGATAGTTGGCTCTACTGTTGGTGGAAATTTTGCAATGGAGCTTAAATGTGCTGGTTATGATGGAATAATTGTAAGTGGAGAAGCAAAAAAACCAGTTTATTTATTCATAAAAGATGATTTTATAGAAATAAAAGATGCAACTCACATTTGGGGTAAAAAAGGGAAAGAAACAACAGAAATATTAATTAAAGAAACATTTAAAGAATTATCTAATAAATGGCCTTGGAAAGGATTATGGAAAGATCCTGGAATACTCTATATTGGTCCAGCTGGAGAAAATAAATCTAGAATAGCTGCTATAATGTCAAAATGGTCCCATGCAGCAGGATATGGTGGATATGGAGGAGTAATGGGTTCAAAGAAACTTAAAGCAATCGTTGTTAAAGGATCAAATCCTCTTCCACCTGTAGCAAATAAAGAAAAAGTTCTAAGCTTAATAGAAGAAGTTTGCAAAGTTTCTATTAAAGAAAAAGATGATTGGAGAAGATGGGGTACTGGTTATGGAGGATATGGATTTGGTGCAGATACTAGCTCTGAACCTATTAGAAATTGGCAAGAAGAATGGCATGATAATAAAAGCTTTGGAGTTGATAAATTTGAAGAAAGAGTATGGATAAAAAAATATTGGGGAGATGATGGATGTCCAACTACATGTCTTAAACTTGCAGTAATAAAAGATGGAGAATTTAAAGGAGCTATAACAGATAATCCAGATTATGAATTGCAAGCATACCTTGGTACAAACTTAGGAATATTTACTCCTGAAGGAAATGTCTATGTATCTTCTGTAATAGATGATCTAGGTTTATGTGGCATACAAGGAGGAAACGTTCTTGGTTTTGCAGCTGAATTATATCAAAGAGGGATTTTAACAAAGAAAGATTTAGGTATTGAACTTGAATGGGGTAATCCAAAAGCATTTGCAAGATTAGCTGAAAAAATAGCATATAGAAAAGGGATAGGAAATATTTTAGCTGAAGGAACTTATAGAGCTGCTTTAAGATTATCTAAAAGGAAGAAAATTGATTTAATGAAATATGCTATACAAAGTAAAGGAATAGCAATTGGAGCACATGGAATAAGAAGCGGATTAGATTATCCACCAATAATTGGTTATGCATGTTCTGTACAAGGAGGAGATCATACTTCAGTAGCTGGATTAATACGTGAAGAATTATGGAAATGTGAAATGTCAATGCTATTTGCAGATAGTGGCGTAGTATGTGCATTTAATGTTTTCAAATTAGATTGGTTATGGGATTTCTTACAAGCTATTACTGGATGGAATATAACTAAAGAAGAATGGTATGATAAAATTGCTGCTAGAGTATTAGCTATTCAACGTACATTTTTATTACTTGGTGGACCAGATATTTATTGGGATCCTAGAATTCATGATGAAAATCCTGAAAGATTTTATGAACCCCTTCCTTCTGGTCCTAAAAAAGGGAGTGCTGCAAATAAAGAAGATTTTCTTAAAACAAAAAGCGAATATTATAAAACTTTAGGATGGGATGAATATGGTATTCCTACTTCAGAAACATTGGATAAACTTGGTTTGAAAGATGTAGATAATATTCTTCAAAAAGTAAGAAATAAAATATATTCAAGTAAGCCATAGAAAAATCTTTTAATTTATATTATTTACTTTAACTTCCTCTATTTTTTTAGAATCAAGAGTAATACTTTCTTCTTTTTTAAATTTAGAAATATATCTATAATTTCTAGGCTTTCCTCTTCTTTCTAGTATTCCTTGTCTTACTAAATCAAGTAATACATGAGATACTGCTGTTGAATTATAATTATATCCTCTTCTAGCTATTTCTTCAACTACGCTTGATAAACTCCTTTCTTCAGAAAACCACCCTTCTTTATAAATTGCTTCTATTAAATCTCTACAAGTTAAATTATCAGATGGTTTTCTTTTTTGAATTATTTCACTTTTTATTTCAGGCTCCTTTTCTATTATAGCTTTTTCTTCTAAATTGCTTTTAAAAGCTGAAATAACATTTTTAATAGTTTTTTCAAGATCTTTTTGAGGACATTCAAGTTCTACTTCTATAGAACCTATTTTTAATCTTACTTTTATGGGAATTTCATTACTCATTTCCATTCACTAATTGATCAAATTGAGCAACATTTATAAGCACGGAAATAATATTATTTAATGGTTGAAAAGCGGTGCAAAACATACAACAAAATTCAATATCTTTAAACAAACCCTCTTTGCACCTAGATATAGCTAGCAGTACTTATTTAAAAGCTTTTTCTAATTTAGGATTAATATCTTTAAATAAAATAAATAATGATGAATATTTTTTCCCTGTGCTAGATAAAAATATTAATGATGATGATCATATTGAAGATATCTTGATAATAGATTTTAAGCAAGGAGAACCTATTTCTTTTTCAATAAAGCCTATTGAAATTAAAAAACCTATAATTGCTATAGATACTTCTTCTATTAAAATAGCAGAAAATAGTGAAGGTTTTATAATTGCTATAAGAGGTGCAATTATACATCGTTTTTTAAATAAAGCATCAGCTTATTTAATAGGGCCTTTTCCATTTTATATTTGTGAAGAAAATTCTTATTTAATTTATAATAGGCTTAGAAATATATTCTTTGGATTAAAAGAAAATGTTAATCCACCATTACTTGAGCATATTCCTAAAAGAATAGGGAATTTATTCGATCGTTGGCTTCAAATTTATGTTGCTGAAAAATTTTCAGATTCTATTCTTCTTTTTGATGGTTCTCTTACAGCTGGAACAATAGATAGTCCAATTTCTATTATGAAAAAAATAATCGAAATTGCTCAAAAAAATAATAATATAATCATGGCTTTTTCAAAAATGACTAGATTAAGAATTCATGGTGTAAGAATAACAGAAATTCAAAGTAAAGAATCATATCCATATGTGATTAATATTGATAATTGTTTAAAACAAATGAAGTATAAATGCTTTGGAAATATTTATGTTGCTCGCTTATCTCCTTTTCCTTATTCTTATAGATTAGATATTGCACCTTTTTCAAAAGATAAACATATTGAATCATTAGGTATATTATTGAATAATGATGCTATAATTTATGGATATCCTGAAACTTTATTATTAGCTCATGTATTATCAACTTTTAATAAAATCGATGTTATTGGTTTTCAAAGATTACTTGCAAGTGAATTTAATTTTCCAATATATGAAAATGAAGATATTAGGGAAACTTTATTCCAACCATTTTAGAAAGTGATTTAAAATGAAAATATTAAAAAAGGAGAAAAATTCAATACAAATAATATGTTTTCCAGAAGATGTTGAAATACAAAAAGGAGATTATTTAATTGCTGAAGAAGGGAATGGAAAATATGCTTTATTACAAGTAATAGATGTAAATTATGTTCAAACACCTGGAATACTTGAAGATTTACTTAGAACAATGTCTCTTGAAAAAATAGATACAAATTTAATAGATCCTTTTGATACAAATTCTTTTATGCTTTTAATAAAAGATGCTAGAATTGTTTCAACAAAAATACGTGCAATTGCTGAAGGAGATAATCTTATTTTTGGAAGTTCTTGGTTACCATCTAGATTCAAATCCTTTATAAGAAAAGCAGATATCGATACTCTTTATAGATTAATTAAAGTAGATGGATATAGAAAAATAAATATTGGAAAAGTTTCTGGACAAGATTTTTATATAAATGCTGAAGCATTTGATGGAAGGCTAACAATTATAACTGGAAAAAAGGAAACTGGAAAATCTCATATAGCAAAAATAATAGTTTCTTCACTTGTTGAATATGGAGCTAAATGTATAGTATTTGATATTAATGGAGAATATGTAAATTTAAATAAGAATAAGCTAGGAGAACCAAATAAATTAGCTAATAAAATTAAAATCTTAATTCCTGGAGAGAATTTTAAAGTAACAATAAAAGATGCAGGATTAAAAGTATTGCTTGATGTACTTGAATATGTATACAATACTCCTGGAACAAGTTGTAGAGAATTTGCAAGAATTTGGCATACAATTGAACATAAAAGAATGTCTTTAACAATTGATGATTTGATAGAATTTATACAGAAAGCATCTATTCATGAATCTGTTAGGGATGCATTAATTTCTAGAATGCTTGCATTAAAATCTTCCCGCTTCTTTACAAATAATGAAAATGAAGCTACATCTTTAATGGATGAAATAAATTCTATTGATGATGGGACATTGATTATAATAGATATGAAAAGTCTTATTCCTATAACTAGAAAAATAGTTGTTGAATATATATTAAGCAAACTTGGTACTCTTCTTAAAGATGATAAGATTCCACCAATTTTCTTATTAGCAGAAGAAGCACATTTGTATATTAGAAATACTTATTGGGATGATCTAGTAACTAGAATGAGACATTTTGGTTTATTCCCTATTTTTGTTACAAATCAACCAGATTCTATTCCAGAAACAATTTATAGGCAAGCAGATAATATATTCTTATTTAATTTTACGAATGAAAATGATTTAGATTTCATTTCTAAAGCTTCTAGAATAGATTCTGAAAGTATAAAATCTATCGTAAGTCAGTTACCTCCAAAACATTGCTTTATACTTGGCTATGTTGTAGGAGATTTACCTATAGTAGTTAAAGTTAAAGATATGGATATTCAAACCATGGGTATGACTAAAAAATTCTTTAAGGAAAAGAAATCGATTTTAATTCAAAAAATGCTTTAATTTTTTAATTTTCTTTAATATAAAAAAAGTTTATAATCTTTACTTTTTAATTAAAATATGATAATAAATGGATGTGTTTGATGCTATTAAAGGTAGGAGAAGCATAAGAGCTTTTCAAGAAAAAGAAATACCAGAAGAATTTATTGAGAAAATTTTAGATGCAGCTAGATGGGCTCCTTCAGCAGGAAATATTCAACCATGGGAATTTATAATAGTTAAAGATAAAGAATTAAAAATGAAATTAGCTGAAGCAGCTTATGGACAATATTTTATAGCTGAAGCACCTATAGTAATAGTTGTTTGTACGAATATTAGAAAATCTAGCTCAAGATATGGAATAAGAGGAGAAACACTTTATTCAATTCAAGATGCTGCAGCTGCAACTCAAAATATTCTTTTAAGTGTTCATGCTCTTGGATTAGGAGCATGTTGGATAGGTGCTTTTTCTGAAGAAAAAGTAATTTCAATACTTAATATTCCAAAACATGTTAGACCTGTTGCTATAATACCAATTGGATATCCTGCAGAAAAACCTACTCCACCACATAAAAGGAAGCTAGATGAAATTACATTTTTTGAAAAATATGGTTTAAAAAAATAATGGAAGGGGATTCATTTCTTCTTTTTCTTTGATGCTTTTTTCTTTTTTGTTGCTTTTCTACCACATTTAGACATTTTTCCACCCTTTTTATACTAATATATATGAAATTTTTATTGTATATAATTTTTTCTTTAATAAATTAGGATATTTTTTAACTAAAAAATTTTATATTGATTCATAAATGTATTATACACATAATAAAACTAACATTGTTTCATTAAAAAGAAAAATTTACATATAAGTATTAAGTAAAATTCTATCGTATTTAAGAATGGAAAATGAAAAAATTAGAGCTAGAATTAAAGTTTCAGGTATAGTTCAAGGAGTAGGTTTTAGGCCATTCATATATAGATTAGCTACATCTCTTAATCTTAATGGCTTTGTAAAAAATATGGTTACAGGTGTTTTAATAGAAGTTGAAGGTTCGAAAAAATCGATAGAAACATTCCTAAAACTCATTAAAGAAGAAAAGCCATCTATTTCAAGAATAGAGAATATTCAAGTAACATTTCTTTCACCAATTGGTTATAAAGCTTTTGAGATAAGTAAAAGCTCTGAAGATTTAGGAGAAGCATCTCTTGTTTCTCCAGATATAGCTACATGTAATGATTGTATAAAAGATATTCTAGATGTAAATAATAGAAGATATTGGTATCCATTCACTAATTGTACACAATGTGGTCCAAGATTTACAATAATAAAAGCTCTTCCATATGATAGAATTAATACTACAATGAGAAAGTTTAAAATGTGTAAAGAATGTGAAAAGGAATATAATGATATTTTTGATAGACGTTATCATGCTCAACCAAATGCATGTCCTTTATGTGGACCAAAAATATGGTTTGAATATAAAGACAATAAAAATAAATTTTTTAATGAAGAAGCAATTGAGAAAACAATAGAAGCTATACGTGAAGGGAAAATAATTGCTATAAAAGGTTTAGGGGGATTCCATTTAGCATGTAATGCAACAAATGAAAATGTTGTTAAAGAGCTTCGTAAGAGAAAAAATAGAATGTTTAAACCTTTTGCAATAATGAGTTTTAATATTGATAAAATAAAAAAATTCTGTTATGTAAATGAATTTGAAGAAAGTATTTTATCTTCAAATGAAAGACCAATAGTTCTATTAAAAAAGAAAAAAGATTCAAATATTATAGCTGAAAGCGTTTCTCCTAATAATAATTATCTTGGAGTAATGCTTCCATATACTCCTTTACATTACTTAATTCTTAAAGAATTGAATGATATTGATGCAATTGTAATGACAAGTGGAAATATTAAAGATGAACCTATAGTTATTAAAAATGAAATCGCTAGGATTAAACTTTCTAAATTGGCTGATGCTTTTTTAATGCATAATAGAGATATTTATAATAGATGTGACGATTCTGTTGTTACTTTATTTAATAATAAGATTTTATTTATAAGAAGAGCAAGAGGTTATGCTCCTTTACCAATAGAAATTCCTATAAATTCTAAAAATGAAATCCTTGCATGTGGAGCAGAATTAAAAAATACTTTTTGTTTATTAATTGGTAAAAAAGCATATTTAAGTCAGCATATAGGTGATTTAGAAAATATTGAAACATTTAATTTCTTTAAAAATGCTATTAATCATTTTATTAAATTATTTAGAGCTAATCCTAAAGTAGTTGCTCATGATTATCATCCAATGTATTTATCAACTGAATATGCTCTTAATTTTAATGGAGAGAAAATTGCTATTCAGCATCATCATGCTCATATTGCTAGTGTTTTAGCTGAGCATAATATTAATGAACCTATAATTGGTTTTTCATGCGATGGTCTTGGATTAGGATTGGATAATACTATATGGGGAGGGGAATTGCTTTTATTAAATGAAATTGAGAAATTTAAAAGGATTGGATTTTTTGAACAAGTTTGTATGCCTGGAGGAGATTTAGCATCTAAAGAACCTCGTAGAATGGCTTTAAGCTATATGGTTAATGCTTTAGGAATTGATAATGAAATTGTTATAAATTTTGCAGAGAAAACTTTTGGTAAAAATATGGAAATAATTCTTAAGCAAATAAAGAATAAAATAAATTCTCCTTTAACTTCTTCTCTTGGAAGGCTTTTTGATGCTATTTCTTCAATAATTAGACTTGTTGATATTAATGAATTTGAAGGTCATGCAGCAATAATGTTAGAGCATATAGCAAATGATAATATTAAAGATTTTTATAATTATAATATAAAAGGTGATAAGAATTTAATTTTTGAAACAAAATATACGATTTTAGAAATATTAGAAGATTTAAAGAAAAATATATCTCCATCAATTATTTCATCAAAATTTCATAATACTATTGCAAAAATAATTGTTGAAGCTATTTCTTTAGCTTCTGATAAATATGGAATAAATAAAATTGCTTTAAGTGGAGGAGTTTTTCAAAATATTTATCTTTTAAAAAGAATAAGAGAAAATATTAAAGATAATAATCTAAGGATTTTTATAAATGAATCAGTTCCACCAAATGATGGAAATATATCTCTTGGTCAAGCTTATATTGCTGCTAAAATATTAGATTAACATTTTTCCATTTTCCATAATTGTTATTTTTTCACCATTTCTCTTTTCAATCTCTAATGTGACCCCTGGAAAAGTAACAAAATCCCAATGAAGTGAAGAAGCTATTTTTCCTCCATATCCTCTATTTTCTCCTATAGCAATATGTATAGTACCTTCGATTTTTTCATCAGTTAAAATATATCCTATAGCTTCTTTTATATGTGGATTTAATCCTATTCCTAATTCACAAATATTATTTGCTCCTATTTTTGAATATCTTTTTTCATCAATTTTCATACATTTTTCTATAGTATCTTTTAATTGATCAAAATTTTTTCTAGCATTACTTTCTTCTAAAACAATTTTTCCATTTTTGAAAACTAATAAAGCATCTTTAATAATTTTACCTGTAAATCTATCTCTTGTTAATGGACAAAATAAAGTTCCTTCTCCATATTCCTCAATAGGAGCAATAAATACTTCTCCTGCTGGAAGATTTGCTCCTACTTCTCCAATAGAAATATCTTCATCACTTATTATTCCATCATCTAAATTTATCCTTCTACCATTTATTTTTAAATATAAATCTGTTCCTTTATTATCCATTACATGAATTTTTATAGCTTCTTTAAGTACATTAGCAATTTTCAAACATTTTTCATTAAGCTTATCATAATCTATTAACATTCCATTTATTATTATATCCTCTAATTTTTTAAGAGATATTTTAAAATATTTTGCTGCTTCAAGTGTTGGCCAACCTAAATATAACCATTTTTTCCTTTTTTCATTTATAATATCTCTAATAGGTTGATATGCTTCAGTATTTGCTTCAATTTTATTTCTTGGAAGTTTAGCATTTATTTTTGGATCTTTAAAGGGATCCATACTTATTATTACATCAGTTTTTTCTATTGCTCCTAAAAAATGTTGTGGGGTTTGTCTAATATATTCTTCAGGAACTAATTCATAATATCTTTTAAGATAATCATCGCTTTGAATTGAAATGAAAGGTATTCCTCCATTTTTAGCTATTTCTAAAGATATTTCTTCAATAATATTTTGAAAATAATTGTTTCCACGAATTAAAACATTTTCTCCCTTTTTTAAATTTATACATTTTACAACTATTTTAGCAATTTTTTTAATTTTCATTTTACTAACCATTTTTCATCACTATCTTATTTCTCTTTTTTTAAAATAAATTTAAGCTTAAATATTTAAAAGAAACTATATTTCTCTTTTCATAAAATCATTTAGGCTGATATAAATGAATTTTGAAAGGCCTTCACTTGATGAATATTTTATGGAAATGGCTAAGTTAATTTCTAAAAGGTCTACATGCCTTAGAAGAAAAGTTGGAGCATTATTAGTTAAAGATAAAAGAGTTTTAGCTACTGGTTATAATGGTGCTCCAAAAGGTTTGCCGCATTGTAGTGAAGTAGGATGTATGAGAGAAAAATTGAATATTCCTGCTGGAGAAAGACAAGAATTATGTCGTGGATTACATGCTGAGCAAAATTGTATAATTCAAGCAGCAGTATTTGGAGTTAGTACTAAGGGGGCAACTCTTTATACTACGCATTTTCCTTGTAGTATTTGTGCTAAAATGATAATAAATGCTGAAATTTCTGAAATAGTTTATGAAGAAGATTATGAAGATGAATTAGCAAAAAAACTTTTAAAAGAAGCAAATATAAAAATTAGAAAATATAAAGCAAAAGAATAATTTTTAAATTTATCTATAAATATACATAAAAAAGGTGTTGATATGGAAGAATTTAAACCAAAGCTTGATAAAAGGTGGGATATTTCAAAAGAATTAGAATTAATAGAATTATGGGAAAAAGAAGGGATTTATAAATTTGATGAAAATAAAAATGCTCCAGTATTTTCTATAGATACTCCCCCTCCTTATGCTTCTGGCCCTTGGCATATTGGTGGTGTAGTACATTATTCTCAAATAGATATGATTGCTAGATATAAAAGAATGAAAGGATATAATGTATTATTCCCTATGGGAATAGATAGAAATGGTTTACCAATTGAAGTTGAAGCAGAGAAAAAATTTGGTATAAACATGGAAAATACTCCAAGAGAAGAATTTATTAAAAAATGTTCAATTTTACTTGATGAAAATACAAAATCTCTTATTGAAACTGCAAAAAGAGTTGGAATGAGTTGTAATAGTTTTTCAAGTCAAGATAATTTATATTATACAGATAGCCCAGAATATAGAGCAATTACTCAAAAAACTCTTATAGAATGTTGGAAAAAAGGTTTAATTTATCTTGGAAAAAGAGTTTCAAATTGGTGTCCAGATTGCAAAACAACTATTGCAGATGCAGAAGTAGAATATGAAGAAAGAGAAACAAATTTAGTTTATATAAAATTTAAAATAAAACAAACAAATTCAGATTTAATAATTGCTACTACTAGACCTGAATTGCTTGCTTCTTGCAAAGCAATAATTGTTCATCCAGAAGATGAAAGATATAAAAATCTGCATGGATTAATAGCAATCGTTCCTATTTTTAATGAAGAAATTCCAATTATTCCTCATCCAGCTGCTAATATTGAATTTGGAACAGGAGCAATGATGGTTTGTTCATTTGGTGATTTATCAGATATAAGATTATTTAGAGAGCTTAAGCTTAAACCAAAAATAATAATCAATCCAGATGGTAGATTGAATGAAAATGCAGGAAAATTTTCTGGATTAAAAATAGAAGAAGCAAGGAATGCTATTATTAAAGAACTTAAAGATAAAGGATTGATTTTAAAAGAAGAAAAAAGAATACATTCAATTCCTGTTTGTTGGAGATCCCATACTCCAATAGAATTTATTGAAATGGAAGAATATTATTTAAAACAATTGGATTTCTTAAATGATTTAAGAAAAATAATTGATGAAATAAAATTTTATCCACCTGAAAATAAACAAATTTTAATAAATTGGATAAATTCTATTCAAAGCGATTGGCCAATTAGTAGAAGAAGATTCTATGGTACTGAATTACCAATATGGTATTGTAAAAATTGTGGAAAAGCAATTTTACCAGAACCTGGTAAGTATTATCAACCATGGAAAGAAGATCCGCCTTTTAATAAATGTCCTTATTGTAATTCTAATAAAGGGTTTATTGGAGAAACTAGAACTGTTGATACATGGATAGACAGTTCAATTTCTTCACTTTATATTTTAAAATATGGTAAGGATGATGATTTTTTCAAAAAGAATCATCCATGTAGTTTAAGACCTCAAGGTAAAGAAATTGTAAGAACTTGGCTTTGGTATAGTTTATTAAGAGTTTATCAATTATTAAATAAGCCTGCTTTTAAAGAAATTTGGATTTCAGGCTTAATGATGGATGAAAAAGGAGAAAAAATGTCTAAAAGTAAAGGGAATATTGTTGATCCTATTCCATTATTTAAAAAATATGGTGCTTCTGCTATAAGATTATGGGGTGCAGGTGAAGCATCGTTAGGAAGTGATTTAAGATTTTCAGAAGAAAGGATTAAAGCTGCTTCAAAATTTATACAAAAAATATGGAATATAGCTAGATTTATTTCTCAATTCCCAATTCCAGAAAAAGAGTATAAATTAAATAATACAGATAAATGGATTTTAGCTGAATTGTCAAATTTTATAAAAATAGCTAGTGATGCTTATGAAAAATATGATTTTCAACCAATTGTTTATGAAGCAAGAGCATTTATATGGCATATTTTTGCAGACCATTATTTAGAAATTGTTAAAAGGAGAGCTTATAATAGAAATAAAGAATTTCCATTAGAATTTCAAAAAGGGGCTTGGTATACTATGCATATAGTTCTTAAAAACATATTGCTTACATTAGCTCCTATAGAACCTTTTTCAACAGATGCTATTTGGCGTGTATTATATAGCAAAGGTGAGAGTATTCATATTAATAATTTTCCAAAAATAGATTCTTCATGGGAAAGCGATTTATTAAAATTAACTCAATTAATAATCAATTTTAATTCTACTGTATGGAAATTCAAGAAGGAAATAAATGTACCACTTCCAACACCTATTGAAGAAATTTATATTTCTGAAAATTTAGAAAAAATTTTACCTAAAGATTTATTTGAAGAAATTATTAAAACACATAATATTAAAAAAATTTTCTTTGGTATTCCTAAAGAAATTGAAAAATATGTTAATTATTCATTTAAAGCTTCTATTGATGGAAAAGAAATGATTTTTGAATTATTTTTTATTAAATAAAAATTTTTGAATTATGTATTTATCCTTCCTTCCAGTATATCTTGCTCTTGGATATTCTTCATAAAGTTTTTTTCTATTTGCTTCAAGCATTTCTAAAGGTAATTTCATATATTGAGCTGCTGTTTGTACTTTAACATTTAATTCTTCTGCAATATTGAAAATTTTTTCAGCTATTCTTCTCCATTCCAAATCTCTCAAAAAATGATGATCTAAAATAAGAATTTCTAATGGACATTTATAAATAACATTAATTATATTATTAAGAGATTTTTCCAATTTTTCTTCTTTTAAAAAATTAGGTATATAAGATAATGGGCCATCTAATATAATCATACTTGGTTGATTTTCAATAATGAATGATGATTGTTCTTCTTGTATTAATCCTTCTACATCACTTGTATGAATAAATCTAAAATCTTCCTCAATAAATACTTCAATCACATATCCTAATCTTGAATCTATTCCATGAAAGACAGGCTTGGAAAATTTTATAATTGTATTTCCAATATCATATTCCTTTCCATCAATATAATCTATTATTTTAGCTTTTCCTTTTATTTTTTCAATAAATTTTTCTGCTCTCCTTTTTTGACTAAAATTAATATTTTCTTTAGGATGCTTAATTAAAACTTCTTTATTATCATAAATATTTAAATCATCCCATAAATTATGATGATCATAATGATAATGTGTAATAATTATTATATCTGACTTTTTTGCAAATTTAACAATTTTCTCCCAACTATATTCAAGCCTTTTAATTTCAAATGGATGAGGTTTAAGACCATATCTATAAGGTGCAAGTGATACACCGGGGTCAATCATTATATTCACATCTTTTGTTTCAATAAAAGTAGACATGCTTCTAACTCCAATACTTTCAAATGATATTGGTACTACTTGCATCTTTTTTACCTATTTCTTAGAATCTTCTTTTATTTATGTTACAACTTTCTTTCCACATCTAGGACAAAATATAGCTTCAAATGGTATTACAGAATTGCAATAAGGACAATTTTTTGTTTTTGGAAACATTTTCAAAGCTTCTTTAATTTCTTCTTTAGGTAAGAAAGATTCTATTTTTTCTTCTGGTGTAGGCATTTTAGCTTCTTCTTTTATTTCTTCTTTAGTTTTTACTGCAGTTTCTTCGCTTATTTCTTCTGGAATTTCTCTAACTTGAATTTTTTCAACCATTACTTCTTCTTCTATTTTCTTTGCAATTTTTTCTTCTTCCTTTGGTTTCTTTAATGATAATGGATAACTAAAAACTATAGTTGATAATAATGCTAAAGATAGAACAATCAATCTACCAAAAATATAACCTTGAAGAGTTATTGCTTCAGAAATTATTCCTATTGTTTCTAAAAGAATTTTATTTATTGCAAGATATGAAATAATCACTAAAGATAATCCTCCACCAATTATCATTGAGATTAATGAATTTTTAATGGATTTGCTTAAAAATGCGATTATTAATCCTGATATAATGCTTCCTAAAAGAATAGAAATTCTACTATAATTAAAATTATAATTTCCATAAATATAATATTCTAAAAAGGAGAAAGAAAAAAGTAATATAAAAGCAATTATAGAAAATAATATAATCTTTTTTATCGAATTCAATTCCTTCACCATTTCTCCTTAATATCTTTAAATATTCTTTTTCTATTTAATATTTAAGTTTATATTTATAATCCCTCTTTAATATATTTTCCAGAATATACTTTATTTGAAATACTTGTTAATTTAATAAATACAATTTGAGCAATTCTAGAATTTTTACGTAAAATAATTCCTTTTTCATTAAAAACATTAAGCAAACCTCTTCCTCTTCCATTATATCCAGGGTCCCAAACAGCTGTGTAAATAGTTGCTCCCATTCTAATTAATGTTGATCTAGGAAATACTAAAGCCATTAAATTGTTTGGAAGATTTATAATTTCATTATAAATAATAAGGTACGATCCTTTACTTAAATTATATAATTCATTTATTGTTTTTATTTCTTCATATTTTGGTAAAATATCTTCTTTAATATTTGAATCATGAATTTCTCCATGAGAAGATATCGAATAAACAGAATTAAGTGTTAAATCAAAACCAGCTGGTTGAATTTGTTTTTCTAAATTAATATAATCTTTAATTAATGGTTTTTCAGACATTATTTTATTTAATATATCTTTATCAGATAAACAAGCCATATTTTATCTTTTTTATGATTTTATATAAATTTTATTTTCAAAAAATATAATGATTTATTATGATGCTTATAGTTATTTTATCTAATATATGCAGTGGATCTTTTAAAATCTTTAATTATTCTTTCATATTCTTTCAATTCTTCAGTTGATACACTTGGTTTAATTTTCTTTAAAGCTTCCATGAAATGTCTTGCATTTATTTCTTTTGCCTCAATATTTTCTCTAGCAGCTGTTAATGCTGCTTCTCTACATAATGCTTCAATATCTGCTCCAGTATATCCTTCAGTAATTTTAGCTAATTCTTCTATATTAACATCTTTTGCTAAAGGCATTTCCCTAGTATGGATTTTAAATATTTGTAATCTTGCTTTTTCATCTGGTGGAGGAACATATAAAACTCTATCAAATCTTCCTGGTCTTAAAAGAGCAGGATCTATTAAATCTGGTCTATTTGTAGCTCCTATAATAACAACTTCTTTAAGAGTTTGCATTCCATCCATTTCAGTAAGTAATTGATTTACTATTCTATCTGTTACTCCCGAATCTCCATGTATTCCTCTTCTAGGAGCTATGGAATCTAATTCATCAAAGAATATTATACATGGAGCAGTTTCTCTAGCTTTTCTAAATATTTCTCTTATTGCTTTTTCAGATTCTCCAACCCATTTGCTTAAAACTTCAGGTCCTTTAACTGAAATAAAGTTTGCTTGGCTTTCAGTTGCAACTGCTTTTGCTAAAAGTGTTTTTCCTGTTCCAGGTGGACCATATAAAAGTATTCCTCTTGGAGGCTTTATTCCAAGTCTTTTAAATACATCTGGATATTTTAAAGGCCATTCAACAGCTTCTCTTAATTCTTGTTTTACATTTTCCAATCCTCCAATATCTTCCCATTTTACATTTGGTATTTCAAGTATTACTTCTCTTAATGCTGATGGTTGAATATTCCTTAAAGCATTTGCAAAATCTTCCCTTGTTACCTTTATTTTTTCTAATACTTCAATTGGTATAACTTCTTTCTCTAAATCTATATGCGGTAAAGCTCTTCTTAAAGCATTCATAGCTGCTTCTCTAGCTAAAGCTGCTAAATCTGCTCCTACAAATCCATATGTTATTTCTGCTAATTCATCCAAATTAACATCTTTATCCAATGGCATTCTACGTGTATGTATTTGAAGTATTTCTTTTCTACCATTTTTATCAGGGACTCCTATTTTAATTTCTCTATCAAATCTTCCTGGTCTTCTAAGAGCAGGATCTATTGCTTCTATTCTATTCGTAGCACCTATAACTACTACTTGGCCTCTACTTTTTAATCCATCCATTAAAGTTAAAAGTTGACTAACAACTCTTCTTTCAACTTCTCCAGTAACTTCGCTCCTTTTTGGAGCAATAGCATCTAATTCATCTATGAAAATTATACTAGGAGCATTTTCTTCAGCTTCACGAAAAACTTCTCGCAATCTAGCTTCTGATTCACCATAGTATTTACTCATTATTTCTGGACCATTTATTGTTATAAAATGAGCACCAGTTTCATTTGCTAATGCTTTTGCTATTAATGTTTTCCCTGTTCCAGGTGGACCATATAAAAGCAATCCTTTTGGTGGCTCTATTCCAAGATGTCTAAATAATTCAGGATGTTTCATAGGTAATTCTATCATTTCTCTTATTCTTTGCAATTCTTCATGCAATCCACCTATATCTTCATATGTTACTCCAGAAATTTCCTCTTCTCTTTTTACAGGTGTTCTACTTATTTCTATGGATGTTTCTTCATTTATTATTACTGGTGGAGGAGGATTTGTTGAAATTACTTTTAATTCTAATCCAACTCCTAATATAGGAACTACTAAAACATCTCCTTTTGAAACAGGTTGATTCATTAATTGAACCATTACTATTCTTCCAATATCACCAATGAATGGAAGTTGTTCAAATGGTGCTAAAACAACTTTTTTAGCTGGCTTGGCTTTTGCTTTCCTTATTTGAACAACATCTCCTACAGTAACACCTGCATTCCTTCTAGTTTCTCCATCTATTCTAATAATTCCTGCTTTTTCATCTTCTTTATATGCAGGCCAAACAATTGCTGTAGTACTCTTTTTGCCAATTATTTCAATTACATCTCCTGGAACTAAATCAAGCTTTCTCATTATTTCACTATCTATTCTAGCAATTTTCCTACCTACATCTCTTTGTTTTGCTTCAACTACTTTTAAAGTAACTTCTTCAATATTTTCTTTACTCATTTTCTTCTTCACCACAAATTTCTTTTAAAATATTTAACATGCGAGGATAAATAATATTTGTAAGTATAAAGCTCATTCTTCCATATTCTGAAAGTCTATACTTGCCTCTTTCTTCATATTTTACAAATCCAAGTTTTAAAAATCTTTCTATATTATTCCAAACAATTTTTGGATTAAGCTTATATTCATTAATAAATTCTGCAAAATTTACACAATAATCATCATCATTTAAAAATTTACAAAACATTTTTATTCTATTTTTATTGGAAAAAGTATTAAAAAATTTAATAATTTTTTCATGCTCCTTAATTATATTTTCTATTTCTTTTTCAATTTTTTCTTTATTCCATTCTTCATTTGAAAGAGGAATTTCTAATAAAACTTTATCCTTATTCATTAAAACTATTTTCAAATTCATTTCCCCTCGCCTTTTTTTATTACTTTATGGTAATAACTAGTATATAAATATTACCATGAGGTAATATTTTAAATAAATAAGAATGTTTAGAATTTCTAAGAATATTTTTATTTTTTTTAACTTATTCTTCTTAATAGCATAAGATATATAATTTCAAGACTTTTTATTCAAAAATATTTTTAATTCTATATCTTTATTTTATTTTTTAATTTAAATTTCATTATACTTAAAAAAATTTAATAATGAAGTAAATTATTCATTTAGCAAAATATTAAAAGTTGATCTATATGATTTTGAAAAATAAAAGAAAAATAGTAATAATTGGAGCTGGAGGAAGAGATTTTCATTTATTCAATATGCTTTATAAAAATTCAAATGATATAGAAGTTGTAGCTTTTTTATTTACTCAAATTCCTAGACAAACTGGTAAAAATTATCCATATGAATTAGCTGGTAAAAATTATCCAAATGGAATACCTATAATGGATTTAAAAGATTTACCAAAAATAATTAAAGAACATAAAATAGATGAAGCTATATTAGCTTTTAGCGATCTTACATATAATGATTTAATGAAAATTGGAAGTTGGGTTTTAAGTTTAGGAATAGATTTTAAAATTGTTTCTCATATAAAAACAATGCTTTATTCAAATAAACCAGTAATATCTATTTGTGGTATTAGAACAGGTGTTGGAAAAAGTACTGTAACACGTTATATAGTAAAAATACTTAAAGAAATGAATTTAAAACCAATAGTTATAAGGCATCCAATGGCTTATGGAAATCTTTTAAAGAAGAAAATTATTAAATTTGAAAATATTGAAGATGTTTTAAAAAATGAATATTTATCAATTGAAGAAAGAGGAGAATTTTATTCACTTGTTAAAAAAGGAGCAATTGTTTATGCTGGTATAGATTATGAGGAAGTTTTAAGAAAAGCTGAAAAAGATGGAGATATAATTGTTTGGGATGGAGGAAATAATGATGTTTCTTTTATTAAATCTGATCTTTATATAACAGTAGCTGATGCAACAAGGCCAGGACAAGAAATTGAAAGTTTTCCAGGAGAAATAAATATTAGATTATCTGATGTTGTTATAATAAATAAAATTGAAAATGCAAATAAAGAATTATTAGAAAATATTATTAAAAATATAAAATCTGTTAATAATAAAGCAGAAATAACATTAGCAAAAATGAAAGTTATAGTTGATAATCCTTCAATGATTAAAGGAAAATCTGTTCTTATTATAGAGGATGGACCTACAGTTACTCATGGAGGCAAAAAATTTGGAGCAGCTTATTTAGCTGCTAAAGAATATAAAGCTAAAGAAATAGTTGATCCTAGACCATATGCTATAGGACTTATAAAAGAAATTTATAAAGAATATCCACATTTAGAAAATGTTCTTCCAGCTGTAGGATATGATGAACAACAAATGAATGACTTTCTATATACTATAGAAAAAATACCTTGCGATTTAATATTATATGACATTATTACTGGAGTTGGAGATATCATTTCTAAATACAAGCCAGCAATAGAAGTTGAATATGAATTAATTGATATTGATAATAAATTGAAAGATATAATTGTTTCCAAATTTTCTAAATAATTTTATTCATTTTTGAAAAAATCAATATATTTTTCTAAGACACATTATAATAAATTCTCTTTTTATTTTTCCCTTTATTCTCTATTTTCAAAAGAATTATTTCTCCTATTTCACTAGTATTTTTTACATGTGGTCCTCCATCTGCTTGAATATCTATTCCTGGTATTTCAACGATTCTTAATTCTTCTATTTCAGGTGGCATTTTTTCTGCAAGTTTAATTATTCCAGGTATTTTTAATGCTTCTTCTCTTTTTAGAAAATATATTTTAACTTCTATTGATTTTTTTACAATTTCATTAGCTTTTCTTATTGCTTCTTCAAATATTACTCTATCAAATTTTTCTAAACTAAAATCATCTTTTGCATAATTTTCATCTATATGTCCACCAGTTATTAATGCATTATAATCTTTATACATAATAGAAGAAATTATATGAGCAGCAGTATGTAATCTCATTAATTTATATCTTCTATTCCAATCTATTATTCCTTCAATTTCATCTCCTATAGAAAATTTAGGTTCATTTTCTAATATGTGAATAACATTATTTTTCTCTAAATCGATTTTAACATCTATAACTTTATACTTTTCTCCATTTTTAATTAAAAAACCAGTATCATTAGTTATTCCTCCAGTTAATGGATGAAAAATAGTTTCATTAAGTATAACTTCTTTTCCATTTATATCAATTACTTTAGCTTTAAAATTTTTTTGATAACTATCATAAAGATATAATAATTTTGTAACCATTTTTCAATATTTAATTAATTAAAGGTATTAATAAATTTAATGCATAATAAATGTATCTTTTGCTTTTCTTTTTTTAAAAAAGAATAAAATTATTCCCTTTAATGGATAATAAAAATATCAAAATTAATTTATTAAAGCATACTATATTTCAATTATTCCTTTCGAGAAGGGAAAATATGAAAATTAAATTATTTATATTTGATTTAGATAGAACTATAATAGTACTTCCGATAAATTGGATTAAAGTAAAAAATGAAATTAATGAAAAATTAGAAATTAATGAAAAACTAACTCCATTATTTCCAAAAATTGAAAAATTAACATATAACAATCTTAAATTAAGAAAGAAAATATTTAAAATTATTGAGAAAGAAGAAATTAAAATTATTAAAAGAATTTCCTTTAATCCTAAAATATATGAAATTTTTAAAGAATTAAAAAATAGAAATTATAAAATAGCTTTAATTACTTTTCAAAGCAAAAGAGCAGCATTAAAAATATTAAAAAAATTGAGGATATTAAGATTTTTTAATAATATTTTAACAAGAGAAGATTCTATAAATAGAGAAGAACAAATAAGAATTACTTTAAATAAATTTGGTTTTAAACCTTTTGAAGTTATTGTTGTAGCTGATAAAGATGAAGATATTTTAGCAGCTAAAAAAATTGGTTGCAAAACAATAGCTGTAAAAAATAGAAAAGTTAAATCAAATTATAAAATAAATAATATTATAGAATTATCAAAGTTTTTAGATAAAATTAAGTAGAAATTCTAATAGAAAAAATTATAAAAAGAATAAACTTTTAATTTAAGAAGAATATATCTTTTAAATCATTTTGGATATAAGAATTTACTCTTATGAGTGATCTTAATGAATTTAATAGAAAATCTTAAAACAAAATACTCTTATTTAATTTGCTTTATTGCAGCTTCTTCTTGGTCTTTACTTGTACCAGTTATACCAATTTATGTACTTTTTTTAGGAGCTTCTCAATTTGAAATAGGACTTTTAGGCGGTTTTGATTCTATTGCTTATGTATTTGCATCTCTTTTAAGTATTTTAATATCAAGATATATAAGTTTAAAAAAATTATTAATTTCATCAATCTTATTATCTGGCTTATCATGCATATTATTTACTTTTATTAAAAATCCTTATGAAGCAATATTAATAATTATTTTAAGAGGTTTTTCAACAGGATTTTTTTGGCCTATAATTGAAGCATTATTATCTAAAGATTTTAAAATTGAAGAAAAGAAAACTATTTCAAAATTTACACTTTCATGGAGTATTGGAGCAATTTTTGGAAGTTCTCTTTCAGGTCCTTTAATGGAATTTTTTAATTTAAAACAAATATTTTATTTAACTGGTTTTCCTTTTATTTTCTTATCATTAATATCGATTTTCTTAATTGAAGAAGAAAGAAAAGAAATTAAAGGAGAAAATATTATAGAATATGAAAAAATTTTAAAGCTTAAGGATGCATGGCTTTTATCATTAATATATGGTTTTCTTTTAGGAATAATTTTTTATCTTTTTCCAGCATATATAGAGATTATTGGTTTTTCACAAATATTTATAGGAGCTACTATTTTCTCATTTTTCATTTTTAGAGCATTATTTTTTTGGATTTATCAAAAAATTTCCATTAAATATGCAACTGAAATTGGGCTTTCTTTATGTGGATTAGGTTTTTTGAATATATTTTTAATAAAAAATCCAATTTTAATTATTTTAGGGAATTCTTTTATTGGAATTGGCTCAAGTATAATATATTCTATAAGTTTAAAAATGATTTTTTCTAATATAAAAAATGAAGCTATTATTTTAACTGGTTTTTTTGAAGCTATTTTAGCTATAGGTTTTCTTTTAGGTCCTTTAATTGGAGGATTATTAGCTGAAAAGAATTTAGTTTATCCATACTTAATGGGCTTTTTAATTTCTATTTTCTCAATTATTTTATTAAACATGAGGCGAATAAATTGGCTAGGAAAATAAGACTTAGATATACAGGCTTAATTGCATTTTCTTCAAGAATTTTTAGTATTTTTACTGGATTAATATTTGTTACAACTGTTACTCGAAATGTTCCAATTTATGATTTTGGAATTTGGCAATATATCTCACAATTAATATCATATTTCTTATTTCCATTATGTATTATAAATTATTGGTCTACAAGATATATTGCTAGGAATATGAAAGTAGGAAAAACAAGTTTATTATTAACTTGCTTATTTTCTATGATAGCATTCATTTTTTTCTTAATAATTTCCCCGTATATTGCAAAAAGTGTTAATGCAGATATAACTTTTTTCATATTGGGTAGTTTAATACTTATTTTTCTATCTTTAATAAATAGTCTTGATTCTATTGCTTATGGTTACAAACCTCATATTTCATCTTATGGATTCATAATTTTTGAAATAATAAAAGTAGTTTTAGGATTAATTACAGTATTTTATATGAAAACTGGTCTTTATGGAGCTTTAATATCTCTTTTAATTGCTTATATAGCTCAATCAATTTTTCTTTTAATAGTTTTAAAAGATGAAATTTATGGAAAATTTGATTTAGAAATAGCTAAAAAATGGTTTAAAATGGGTTGGATACCATTTTATAATGGATTTTCAGGATTTCTTACAAGCTTAGATATTTTAATAGTAACATTATTAACTTCATCTTCTGAACCAATAGCTTTTTGGAAAGCTGCTACTACAATTACAATAGTTATAAGTTATTCTAATTCATTGGCTTTAGCTCTTTATCCAAAACTTTTATCTGGTGGAAGTGGAAAAGATATTGAAAATTCATTTAAATTAGTTTTAATGTTTTCCATACCCCTTACAATTGGAGCAATTATTTTAGCTGAACCTTTACTTAGAATACTTAAAAGTGAATATACTTTAGCAGCAACTATATTAAGAATAAGCTCGATAAGCTGTTTTATAGGAAGTTTAAGAAGTATTATTGATAGCATAATAATAGGAACTGAATCTATAGAAATTAGTGAAGATATTAATTTTAAGAAGCTTCTTAAAAGTAGATTATTTTTATTACCTTCATTAACATATGTTTCAAGTATTTTTTATCTTCCTTTAACATATTTTATTACTATTTATTTTTTGAAAAACAATTCGCAACAATCATTTATTAATATACCTTTATACATTAATTTAGTAGGATTAATTATAAACATAGCAATTTTCTTATATACTTTTAATTTATCTAAGAAAATAATTTCATACAATTTTCCAATAAGAAATATTTTAAAATACATTTTTTCAGTTATAATAATGTCTTTAATAATAATGCTTTTTTATCCAAAAACTTTTAGAGAAACAATTTTTCTAGTAGGTTTTGGAGCAATAATATACTTCTTAATATTATTTATAATAGATAAAGAAATAAGACAACTTTTTGAAAATAGTTTAAAAATTTTAAAATTGGAAAATTTAACAAAATTATAAAATTTTTGAAATTCTTTCACATGCTTCTTCTATTTCATTTATAGGTATAGTTAAAGAAAATCTTACATAATTTTCTCCATATTTTCCAAACCCTTTTCCAGGTGTTACTACCACTCCTACATTAAGAAGCTTTTCTGCAAATGATAATGAATCACATCCACATTTTAGCCATACATAAAAAGTAGCTTTTGGAGGATTTATTTTAAAACCCATAGAATTTAATTTTTTAATTAAAAAATCTCTCCTTTCTTTATATATATTAAGATTTTCTTTTAGAAAATCTGGAGGTGTATCATTTTTATAACTTTCTAATGCTTTTATAGCTACTTTTTGAATATATTTTGGAGGTCCTGAATCAATTTGAGATTTTACTTTTCTTAATCCTTCTATTATTTTTTCATTTCCAACAGCAAAAGCAATCCTATCTCCAGTCATATTAAATGTTTTTGAAAGCGAGTGGAATTCTATTGAAATTTCTTTAGCATTTTCAATTTCTAAAATGCTAGGAGCTTTATATCCATCAAAAGTTATTTCAGAATATGCATTATCATAACATAGAATAATATTTTTCTCTATTGCAAATTCTACTATTTCTTTAAGAAATTTTTTATCTACAATTGCAGTAGTTGGATTATTTGGATAATTTAAAAAAAGCATTTTTGCATTCTTTGTATCAATATTCCATATTTCTGGTTTAAATTCATTTTCTTCAAGTAAAGGCATTATTATAGGAATTCCATCGTTTAATATTGTGCTTCCTTGAGAATAAACTGGATATGCTGGATCAGGAACTAAAACTTTATCTCCTGGATTTATAAAAGCTCTAGAAACATTTGCTATACCTTCTTTTGAACCAATTAATGCAATAACTTCTTTCTCTGGATTTAAATCAACTTTAAACCTTTTTTTATACCAATTTGCTATTGCTTCTCTAAAATCTTTTTCTCCTTGGCTAAATGAATATTTATGATTTTCAGGCTTAGATATTTCTTCTTTAAGAGCTTCTAATATAAAATTTGGTGGAGGAAGGTCAGGATCTCCTATGCTTAAAGAAATAATTTTCATTCCTTTACTTTTCTTTTCTAAAATAATTTTTTCCAATTCAGCAAATATATATGGTGGTAATCTCTTAATTCTATTAGCATATTCCATTTTTATTCACCAATCAAAAAAGCCCTCAAAAACTTTTTCAACTGGACCAGTCATTAATACATTTTCATTATATTCTATTTCTAAATCTCCTCCAATTAAATGAACTATAGCTTTATTATTAACTTTACCCAATATTCTTCCAGCTATTACACTTGCACATGCACCTGTGCCACATGCAAATGTTTCTCCACATCCTCTTTCCCATACACGAACAATCAATTCATTTTTATTTAATACTTGTACAAATTCAACATTTATTCTTTTTGGAAAAATCTCATGTTTTTCAATTTTTGGACCTATTTTCTCTATAGGGAAATCTTTCACATTATCAATAAAAATTACACAATGTGGATTTCCAATAGATAAACAAGTTATCTTAAATTTTTCTCCATCAATTTTTAATTCTTCATTTATGCATACTCCTTCTCCAATCATGGGGATTTTAGATTTTTCAAAAATTGGCTTACCCATATCTACTTTAACTTTTTTAACTTTTCCATTTTCTATTAATAGCAATGTTTTCTTTATTCCAGATAAAGTTTCTATATTAATTTCTTTTTTATTAATAATTTTTTTCTCATAGCAATATTTTGCTATACATCTAATACCATTTCCACACATTTCAGCTTCACTACCATCAAGATTAAAAATTCTCATTTTTATATCAGCAATATTAGAATCATACAATAAAAGCAAACCATCTGCTCCAATTGAAAATCTTCTTCTACAAACTTTTTTAGCAAATTCTGAAATTTCATTTTCTTTAATTATTCCATTCCTATTATCTATTACAATATAATCATTTCCGTTAGCATGCATCTTCCAAAAGCTTATTTTAACCATTCTGCAACACTTTGACCATTTAATAAATCTTCAATTTTCTCTCTTTTTCTAATTAATTCATATTTTCCATTTTTAACTAATACTTCTGCTGCTCTTGGTCTGGAATTGTATTGTGAACTCATAGAATATCCATATGCTCCTACATTAAGTATCGCGATTAAGTCTCCTTCTTCAATTATTGGAAGTTTTCTATTTTTAGCTAATATATCTCCAGATTCGCATATAGGACCAACAATATCGTATACTTTTTCTTTTTTTAAATTCATTTTATTAGCAACAATTATAGGATGATATGAACCATACATAACTGGTCTAATTAAAGTATTAAAACCAGCATCTACTCCAATAAATGTTTTAAACTTAGTATTTTTTACAGTATTTACAATTGTTAAAAGGATTCCAGCATCACAAACAATATATCTACCAGGTTCTATGCAAAAAATAGGTTCTCCTAAATTATATTTTTTAATTCTATCTTTAAATAATGATAAAACTTTTTTAGAAAATTTTTTTATATTAAATTCTTTTTCATTTGGTTTATATGGTACTCCTAAACCTCCACCAATATCTATGAATTCAAAGTCAATTTTTATTTTTTCATGAATTTTCTTAGCTATTCTTAAAAGTTTCTCAATTGCTAAAATGTATGGTTTAATTGAAAGTATTCCAGAACCAATATGCATATGTATTCCAAATTTTTCTATACCTGCATTTTTTGCAATTTCATATGCTTTTAAAGCATCTTCTTCATATAAGCCAAATTTAGAATTTTTACCAGCTGTAATACAATGATAATGATGCCCAGCTCCTATTTCTGGATTTATTCTTATGGATAATATTTTAGGGATATTAATTTTAAGTAATCTATTCAATTGGGAAATAGAATCTATATTAATTGTTACATTTTTATTTAATAAGAATTCTAATTCATCATTTCTAACACTTGTTCCAGTAAATAATATTTTTTCAGAATTAAAACCTGCTTTAAGAGCTAAAAATACTTCTCCAGGACTAACAGTATCAATATATGCACCTTCATTTTCTAGTATCTTTAATATGGATATATTTGTATTTGCTTTAGCAGAATAGTATATCCTAATTCTTTCATAATTTTCAATTAATGCATTATATATTCTTCTATAATTTTCTCTAATTCTTGATTCAGAAATTACATATAATGGTGTATCAAATTTTTTAGCTAATTCTATAGTTGAAACATTTTCTATGTATAATTCTCCATTCCTATTTTCCAATATTTCTTTAGGAAACATTTTTTATCATTTTTAATTAGAAATTAAAGATTTTTTTATTAATCCTAATGCTTCTTCAATTTTATCTTCATCTATGAAAACATTTATTGCAGCTTTACTAGTTGTAACTTCAATAATATTAATATTTCTTGAAGCTAAAGCTTCAGCAATTTTAGCAACCCAACCAGGAGATTCTATAAATATTGGATTGATTATTTGTATCATTCCAATTTTCTCTTTATAACTTATAGCTTTGAAAGAATTAAAATCATGCAATTCTTTAATTTTTTTATTTAAATCATTTATTTCAGTAAATATTGTAATTGAATTTTTTCCAGTGCTTATTCCATGTATAGGATTCTCATTTAAAATTGAAAAAATTTTACATAAATTTTCCGAATTTATTTCACATATTATATTTATTGCTATTAAATTTCTATTCATAAATATTTCAAAAGAATTTGGATTAAAAACTCCAATTATTTCAGTCCCTCCTTTAGAAAAATCATTTGAAGAAGAACTTACTATTCTAATTTTTTGATTTGGAAGTTTATATTTTAATGCTTCAGCTCTTATTATTTTTGCTCCACCATGTGCAAGAGAGAAAAATTCATGAATATCGATTTTATCTATTTGTTTTGCATTAGGTAGAATTTTAGGATCTGTTGAAAAAACTCCTTCAGTATCTTTAACAAGAATTACTTCATTAGCTTCTAAACAATTTCCTAAAAGGAGAGCTGTTATATCACTCCCTCCTCTTCCAAGAGTAGTAATATTCCCATTAATATCTTTTCCTAAAAATCCACAAACAACTGGAATAGTATTTTCTAAAATTGGCTCTAAATATTTCTTAATTAAAATTTTTGTTTTTTCAATATCAATATTTGCATTTTTAAAATTTGAATCTGTTATTATTGGCCAATTATCTTGCGAAGGTTCTAAGAATATAGATTTTTTTCCAAGAGATTTTAAAGCAAATGAGAAAAATCTTGCACTAATTCTTTCACCCATTGATAATATTTCAGCATAATCTTTATCATCAATTTTACCTATTTGAGAAATTGTTTCAATTAACTTATTCGTTGTATCACCCATTGCAGAAACAACTATGATTTTTTCTTCATAAGGAAGATTTATCACTTTTTCAGCAGCTTCCCTAATTTTTTTACCATTCGATAAACTTGCACCACCAAATTTAATAATTACTCTTTTTCTCATATTCATCAATATTTTAAAACATCTTCCATAGTATATATTCCAGGTTTTGATTGATTGTATATCCATTTAACTGCATATAAAGCACCTTGTGCAAAAACATTCCTTGAAAAAGCTGTATGTTCTATTTTTATCATTTCATATTGTCCAGCTATGATTATATCATGAATTCCAGGTATTCCTCCAATTCTTAATGAAGAAATTTCAATTTCTCCATCTTTCCTAGGATTGTATCCTTCTCTACCATAAACAATTTTATCATATCCTCTTATATCTGAAATTATTTTACATATTTTTTTAGCTGTTCCACTTGGAGCATCTTTTTTCCCAGTATGATGGATTTCAATAATGCTTGCATCATATCCTTTAGGGAATAAAGCTATGTTTGAAATAATTTTATAAAGAATATTTACTCCAATGGAAAAATTTGGAGAAAAAATTGCTGGAACTTTATTAGCTATTCTTTCTTTTATTTCTTTAAATTGTTCATCTGTAAAACCTGTTGTTCCTACAACAATTTTTTTATTAAGATTTGCAACAATTGGAATATTTGACATTTCTGCTTCTGGTGTTGTAAAAGAAACATATACATCTGCATTTTTAACAGCTTCTTCTAAATTTTCTGAACTAAGCAATTTAATATCTAAATTGCATAAACCAATTTCTCTTAAAGTTTTCCCTATGTTTGAATTTTTAGGAGAAGAAATTGCACCAACTATTTCAAATCCTTCATTAATTGCTTCCTTTATAAGAGTACTTCCCATTTTACCAGTAGCGCCAGCAACACATATTTTAATCTTCATAATATAGCCCACGCAAAAAATCTTTATTATAAAGTCTTTCACTTAAATCTACATCAAAGAAATCTTCAATTGGTTTTAAAATTTCAGGATTTTTTTCATATACTTTCCTTACTTCTTCAAGCATTTTCTCTATTCCATTCTTAGTCATTTTTCCAAGTGGTTGTCTACAAGGCCCAGATGGCATTCCTAAAATATTCATTAAAGTTTTATATGGTAAAGGATTCCTAGCTTTACAAACAATTGGACCAAAAGGTGTATTTTCATTTGTTTTTACAGTAACTATTGAAAATAATGGTTTAAGAGCTTCATAAAGCTTAGAAGCCTCATTAATATTTCCATTAAGAATTTTTTCAGTCATTTCTTGAACAGCTTTTGGTGCAATATTAGATGTGACGGAAATTACTCCACTAGCTTTTATATCAATAGAAGTCATCATAACATATGTCATATCATCATCTCCTGAAAGAATATCAAAATCTTCTCCGCAAAGCTTTCTTGTTAATTTCATATTTTCCAAATTACCTGTTGCTTCTTTAACTGCTCTCACATTTTGAAATTTTGAATGTAATATAGCAAGGTCTTGTGGTAACAATTGAGTACCAGTTCTCCCTGGAATAACATATGGAATAAAGAAAGCATCAGGGAAGCTTTTTGCAATAGGTTCAATGTATTCTTTCCTTATTTCAATCGAACTAGGACCATTATAGTATGGATCAACTAATAGAAAACATTCTATTCCATATTCAAAAGCATGCTTTGTAGCTTCATAAGCTTCTTTTGTAGAATTGCTTCCTGTACCTGCAATAATTAAGCATTTATCATTAGCAAATTCATATACTTTCTCAATAACTTCATTATGCTCTTCCCAATTGAGTGTTGGGCTTTCTCCAGTAGTTCCTACAGCAAGTATTCCACTAACATTATTTTCTATTTGAAATTCTACTAATTTTCTTAATCCTTCATAGTCTATTTCAAAATTTTTCTTCATTGGAGTTATTAAAGCTGTGTAACATCCATTAAACAATTTCTATTTATCACCTCTTTTTTGTTTTAACTATTTAATAATCAATATATTTAAACTTTTCGTTTTTCGTTAAAAAATTACGAAATTCGTAATTTATAATTTTAATTAAAATATTTTTATTTCTTTAAATAAATTAATTATATAAAGAAAAATGGATGAAATAGATAATAAAATTCTTGAAATATTAAAACAAAATCCTAGAGAAAAATATGTAAGAATAGCTAAAAAAATTGGATTAAGTGAAGGAACTGTTAGAAGAAGAATAAAGAAAATGATAGAAAATGGAATAATAAAAAGATTTACAATAGAATTATCTTTAGAAACTGAAGGAATAGTATTAGTAAAAACAAATCCTATTAAAACTAAAGAAATAGTAGAAAAAATTAAAAAAGTTTCAGATAAAGTTTTTGAAGTTTCTGGAGATTATGATATTGCAGTATTAATTCAAGCAAGTACAATAGATGAATTAAATAAGAAAGTTGATTATATAAGAGGGATTTCAGGAGTATTGAATACAAATACTTTAATTAAATTAGCTAGTTAATTATAAAATAATTAAAAGGAAAAGTTTAAGTTATAAATTAAAAAATTTTTATAAGATGAAAACGGTTCATATTTTAGCTAATCCAGAAGATATTGCAAAAAGAGTAGTTATTGCTGGAGATCCTGCTAGAGTTAAACAATTAGCAGGAATGCTTAAAGAAGTAAAATTAGTAAATAGTAATAGAGGATATTTAACATATACTGGCTATTATAATTCTATACCTATAACTATAGCAACTCATGGAGTTGGAGCACCATCATTAGCTATTGTTGTTGAAGAATTAAGAATGCTTGGAGCAGAAATAATTGTTAGACTTGGAACTACTGGAGCAATGATTAAAGAAATTGATATAGGAGATATAATTATTCCTACAGGTGCAGCTTATCCATATGGTGGAAATACTACAAGTATGTATTCTCCAAATGGATGTATGGTTGCTGTTCCAGATCCATTTCTTCTTAGGAAATTTATGGAAAATTGTGAAAAATTTGGAATAAAATATTTTGCTGGTCCAATATTTAGTAGTGATGCATTTTATGCTGAAGATCCAAAATTTATTGAAAAATGGTCTTCAAGAGGAATAATAGCAATTGAAATGGAATGTGCTGCTTTATTCATACTTGGCTTAATTAGAAAATTCAAATCAGGAGCAATATTAGTAGTTAGTAATAATTTAACTAAAAGTGAAGAAGAAAGAAAATTGATGGCAACAGCTGAAGAAATTAAAAAATATGTTGAAAAAGCATTCATGGTAATTCTTGAAACTATTACAAATATTTAATAAAAAATTTGTGAACAACAAAGATTTGAGAAAGATATATTATATTTTAATTCTTTAGCATATTCTATAGCTTCTTTAGTTGGAAAAGCTATTGCATTTATTCCAGCTTTAATAGCTAAAATATCTGTTTCAATTCTATGTTTCCCTTTAGGCCTCATACATCCAAGAACAATAGGGATATTTGGCATAATGAATCTTGAAGCTATAATTATTTTTACTATTTCTTTAGGTTTTGGAGGAAGAATATTTTCCATTATAGTTCCAGGAATAGGTGTGAAAACAATTATTATTAAAGCTGATGGTGAATATTTTGAAACAATTTCTAAAGCTTTTAATTCACCTTTTATTTTCCCATAATGCAAACCTACAATTATATGAGGCACAAATCTAATATTTTCATCTTTTAATATTCTAAGAGATTTTTCAAAATCTTCTATTTTTGCATTCAAATTATAAATTTCTTTTATTGTTTCATTAGACCCTATTATATCAATTAATACAGCATCTATTCCAGCTTTACTTAATTTTTCAGCAATATTTTTATTTATTAATCCACTATGAATTACAATTGTTAATCCAAGTTCTTTTTTTATTAAAGCAATAGAATCAATGAACTTATCTAATGGAACCATTCCATTTGGCATGCAACCTCCACTAATTAAGAAACCTTTAGCACCTTTATTTTTTAAATATTTACAAATATCTATAAGTTCTTTAGGTGTTAAAGCTGGATACATTGAATTTAAAAGTTTTCCATTACAATGCTTACATTTTAAAGCACAATATTTTCCAGTAATAGAAATTGATGGGAAGAAATTTGTTTTAGATGAAAAATAAATATTTTCATATTTTATAAAACTAGGTGCAAAAAAAGAAATCCTATTACCAAAATTTTTTAAACTTATTTTTCTAGATAAAATCAAATTTTCTTCAAAATTTTCATCATTAAATATTTTCTTATAAATATCCATATCAATCCTTTTGAATTCTTAAATATAATGATAAATATATTTTAATTAGAAAATATTTAAATTTTTTATAAAATGAATGAAAATATACGTGTTTCACTTGGATCAGCAATTGTTTTAGGATTAATTAAAGGTAAAATAGATATCAATCCAACAACAGCTTATTTATTAACATATAGAAAAGGGAAATGTAATGCAAATTGTAGTTTTTGTCCACAAGCAAGATCTAGTAAAAGCAGAATGGATATGTTATCAAGAATTGTTTGGCCTGTTTTTCCATTAGAGAAAGTTTTAATAGGATTAAAAAATGCTATAGAAAAAGATTTAATTAAAAGAGTATGTATACAATCGTTAAATTATCCAAATTTTTTAGAAGATATAATTAAAATTGTTAATGGAATTAAAAATTATAGCAATGTTCCAATATCAGTTTCTTGTCAACCAATTAATAAAAATGGAATAATTAAACTCAAAGAAGTAGGTATTGAAAGAATAAGTATACCATTGGATGCGGCTACAAAAGAAATTTTTAATAAAGTTAAAGGATATATAATTAATGGACCATATGTTTGGGAGAAACAAATCGAATTATTAATTAATGCTTTAGAAATTTTTGGTAAAGGGTATGTAAATACTCATTTAATAGTTGGATTAGGAGAAACAGAAAAAGAAATGATAAAAATGATACAATGGTGTAATGATTTAGGTATTTATCCAAGCATGTTTGCATTCACACCTATTCCTGGAACTAAAATGGAGAAAAATCCTTCTCCTAATATTGAAAAATATAGAAGAATACAAATTGCTCATTATTTAATAATAAATAAAATTTCAAATTTTTCAAAAATGGAATTTAATAATAATGAAGAAATAATCGATTTTGGAATAGAAAAAGAAGAATTAATGAAAATAATTCATACTGGAAAACCTTTTTTAACAACTGGATGTCCAAATTGTAATCGTCCATATTATAATGAAAATCCAAGAGGACCAATTTATAATTATCCTAGGAAAATTGAAGAAAAAGAAATTCATGAAATTATTAAACAATTAAATTTTCTTTAAATATCTATATAAGATTTACCTTCAAAATTCCATTCTTTAGTAATATATTTTTCTCTATAAAGTTTTTCTGAAATTTCTTTTTCATATGAAGATAAAGAATCTTCATATAGTTTTATATTTAATATTTTCTCAAAACCTTTAATCAATTTTTCATATACTTCCTCAAATTTAATTTCAAATCCTAATTCTTCTTTTAAAGAAGTAATTTTTCTTTTTGCTATAGAAATTATATCTTTAAAATCTTTATTAGGAAAAACTTTTAAAAAAGTAAACATTTTCTCTAAATTAACATTTATTAAAAAAGTGCCATGTTGTAAAATCACATTATTTTTATAAAATTGAGCACTTCCAGAAATTTTCCTTTTATTAATTGTAATATTTGGACAATTTTTATAATCTCCAGGATTAAAATCTGCATTTATTCCAAACATTTTAATTGCTTCAATAAGGCAATTACAAATAATATTATATATTCTTGAATTATCATAAATATTCAAATCATTTATATTAAAAACAATGCTATAAGTGATTTCTCCATTATAATCATGATAAACTGCTCCTCCTCCTGTTACTCTTCTAACAATGTCTATTCCATTTTTTTCACAAGATTCAATATTAACTTCATTATGAATATTTTGAAAACGTCCAATAGAAACTGCTGAAGGATTCCATCTATAAAAACGAATAGTATTAGGAACAAGGTTTTTAATTCTAGCAATTAAAATAGCTTCATCAATAGCCATATTCATAAAACCGTTATACGTTTCTAATTTTATTAAGCGCCATTCATTTAATTTCATTTTTATTTTATAAAAAATTTAAAATGAAGAATATAAATTTTAAAATATTTTTATGGTATGCTCAATAAAGAAATGCTTTAAAAAATCTCCAATTAAATAAGAAACAATAGCACCTATAAGAGTTAGTATAACATATTTAAATCCTGTTTTATAAGGGTTTTCTTTACTTAATTTGCCAACATAATAACCTAATAAAAATGATAAAATTATTCCAATAGAAAATGTAATAATTATAGCAATATTAATATTGAAAAATAAGAATGGAGGAAGCAACATTATTAATACAAAAACTGTAGATAAAAATGAAAATACCCCACTCATCCATACTTCTTTTTTAGAATGAATTCTTGTTTTAATTCCATATTCTTCTACTTCATGAATTTGTACACTCCTTTCTGTTGATTGTGAAATAAAGAAACCTATCGAATTTCCAAAAGCATCAGATAAACCACCTATTATACCTGATATTATAACTGTGGTAGGGTTTAAAGTTGCTTCAGCAACACCTATAATTAAACCTATAAGACAAATTATTCCATCAGCTAAACCAAATGCGATACCTTCCATTCTATAACCTTTTTCTTCATACTCTTTTTTAATCATTTTATTTCACTTAATTTTAAAATTTATGATTAAAAATGAATTAACCTCTATTATGCTAAAAATTTTCATAAAAGTTGCTCTTAAAGTTTTTAAAATTTATAATAAATCAATTTTTATGAAAATTTTTAAATAAGTTTTAATTATAAAAATTTATTCTATTTTCTTAATAGTGAGCCGATGCAAAAATGAAAAATACTACTCTAAATATCATATATAATAGAAAAAGTATTAGAAAATTTAAAGAAAAACCAATTCAAGAAGAAATTATTAAATTAATAATTGAAGCAGGAGTAAGAGCTCCAACTAATTGTATGCTTCAACCATATTCTCTTATAATTATTAAAGATAAAGAAAAAAAGGAAAAAATGGCTGAAATATGTAAACAAAAAATAATTTCTCAAGCACCTGTTTCAATACTTATTTGTGCAGATTTAAATCGTATAAAAAATATTGCAGATAGTATTATTGCTGATAATATATATAGAAGAAATAAATATGAAATTGATAAAATTTTTAGTATTTTTGAATGTGGATTAGTTACTGAAAATATGATTTTAGCAACAGAGAGTCTTGGATTAGGGGCTGTTCTTATAGGAACAATACTTAATTTTATAGAAGAAATAGCTGAATTATTTAAGCTACCTCCAAATGTTTTACCAATAATTTTACTTTGTATAGGAGAAAGGGACGAAGATCCTCCATTAAGACCTAGATGGCCTATAGAAATGATTGTGCATGAAAATGAATATAATGCTACAATAAAAATTGAAGATATAAAAGAAAATATTAAAAAAATAGATTATGCTTTAAAATCTGAAGAATATTATCCAAAATATATTGGAAAAACTTATAGTTATGAAAAGCATTTAATTGAAATATTATCATATAATGAAGAAATAGATAAAATAGATAAAGAAATAAAAAGATTTATTAAAAATAGATTTTAAAAATATTTTATTTTTTAATTAATTTTCTTAAAAAATTTTTCTTAATTTTTTCTTTTTCCATATTCTTAAATTCATTCAATTTTTTACGTATTTCAATTGCTTCATGATTATTTAAAGGAACAATTAAGAAACCTTTTCCATAAAGAGCTATGTATGCTTCTTGACCTTTTTCAATTTTTAAATATTTCCTTAATTTTGATGGTATAACGATTCTATATTTAGAATCTATTTGAACTAAAGCCATTTTTAATCACTTTAATAATTTATCAATTATAAATTAGCTATTTATATGTTTTTATAATACTGTTTTATTTAACATTTATAGAAGAAGGAACAAAAAATGATTGAAATTGAAGAAGAATTAAATAGAATACAAGAAAAGATAAATCATGCATTAGAAAAATATTTTCCACGTAAAATAAATAAAGATAAATTAATAGAAATATGTGGAAAACCAAGATATGATTATGAAATTGAATCTATAAATAAATCTATTTTTGAGCCTTTATGGAATTTACTTGATAGAGGAGGAAAAAGATGGAGACCTGCTCTCTTTTTATGGACATGTGAAGCTCTAGGATTAGATTCTGAAAAATATATTGATTATGCTATTATTCCAGAAATAATTCATAATGGAACACTTGTTATTGATGATATAGAAGATAAAAGTTTTTTGAGAAGAGGAAAACCTGCAATTCATTTAATATATGGAGAAGATGTAGCAATAAATATGGGCAATACAATGTATTATTTGCCTATAAAAATAATATTAAATAGAAAAGAATTGGATAAAGAAAAAAAGCTAAAATTGCTTGAAACTTATATTCAAGAAATGATTAATTTAAGCATAGGTCAAGCAATGGATATTGCTTGGCATAAATTATTAATTGAAAATATTACTGAAAAACAATATTTGCAAATGTGCTCATTTAAAACTGGTTCATTATCAAGAATGGCTGTTAAAATGGCAGCAATATTAGCTAATGCAAATGAAGAAAAAATTAATGCATTAAGCTTTTTTGCTGAATCTTTAGGAATAGCATTTCAAATACAAGATGATATTTTAAATATTATTGGAAATGAAAAAATTTATGGAAAAGAAATTGGAGGAGATATTAGTGAGGGAAAAATAACTTTAATGGTAGTTTATATATTCAATAATGCTCCTGAAAAAATTAGTAAAAGATTATTAGAAATATTAAAATCTCATACAAATGATCCTAAAATTATTAAAGAAGCTATAAATATATTAATAGAATATAAAGCTGTAGAATATGCTAAAAATTATGCTTCTAAACTTGCTAAAGATGCATGGAATGCTATAAATCAAGTTTTACCTGATTCTAAAGCAAAAAAATGTTTAGAATCTTTAACAAATTATTTAATTATAAGAAAATTTTAGATTTTATTGATTTATTAAATTTTTTAATCTTCTAAAAGCTTCAATTTTTTCTTCTTTATTAATTTCTGATGCTTCTAAAACTTGCTTTAAAAAAGAAATACTTTCATCCATTGCTTTAATATCAACTGGAAATGGAACACCATCTTTCCCTCCATATGCAAAAGAAAATCTTACAGGATCTTTTAAATTTGGAGTATAACCATATATTAAAGCACTAATTAATGCTAACCCTCTTATTGTTGCTTGGCCTAAACCTCTAATTTCTATTAATTGCTCATAATTCTTAGGTTGAAATTCATATGCTTTTTTAAGAATTGCCCAATTTATTTTACGAGGCATTTTTAAATATTCAGGTATTTCCTTTAATTTCAATTCTATTTTTTCTTCTTTATTAATACTTATCCATTCATCTAAAGATTTTTGATTTTTTAAAGCTTCATTGAATAATCTTATAACTCTAGTTGGTTTCTCACAAGCTATATCAACAGAACATTTCCTAGCTTCTTCACTTTCTTTAGAAGTCATATTCAATACATAAGGAAGTTTTTTATCACTTATTATACCAGAATGTGGTTCTACTACAAAACTTTCAACTTTTTCTCCAAGCCAATGATATCTTCTTGCTGTTTTTTCAAATATATTCATTCCTTGTTGAATTACAGCCCAATCTCCATTTTCTGTAAGAATAAAAACATGATGATACAATTGATGTCCATCTTGTAAAACACTATTATCAACTTTTGCTGAAAGCCTACTTGCTCTTATAAGTTCATTAATTTTTGAATTTGAAATATTTGCTTTAGATGCAATTAAATAAATTTCTTCAGGAGTTTTTCTACTTATTTTTCCTTTACCACCAGCTATAGCTACTCCAAATTTTTCTATGTTTAAAACACTTTTAAGAACTCCAGTAACAACAGTAGTAACTCCTGAAGAGTGCCAATCATAACCTAAAACACAACCAAATGATTGAAACCAAAATGGATTTGAAAATCTAGATAATAATTCTTTATATCCAAAATCTCTAATAATTATTTGACATATTTGTTCACCTAAAGTTTTCATTCTAATTAATAACCATTTAGGAGCTTTACCTTCATGAAGTGGAAGATCTGCTATACCAGTTTTTCTCAAAATTCTTCAAATAAAAAATAAAAATTCTTTTATATTAAAATTTCTATTTTTTTAAATAAAATAAAAGAAATAGAGTTGAAATTAATGGTGAAAATAGCTTTTTTAACAATTGGTCAATCTCCTAGAATAGATATAATGAAAGATATTAAATCATTGCTACCATCTAATATTGAAATAATTGAAATAGGAGCATTAGATAATTTAAGCGAGAAAGAAATAAATTCTTTAGCTCCTTCTAATAAGAATGAAAAAGAAATTCTTGTTTCTAGACTTAGAAATGGAAAACAAGTTTTAATAAATAAGAAAAAATTAATTCCATTAATTAAAAAATGTATAAAAAATATTGAAGATCATGTAGATAGCATAGTGCTTTTATGTACAGATGATTTTCCTGAAATAAAATCTAAAAAAATATTAATTAAGCCAAGTAAATTATTAAATAATTTTGTTTCAATAATTAATGGAAAAATTTTAGGAATTGTTGTACCAATTGAAAAACAAATAAATTTAGCAAAAAAACGTTGGAGCAAAATATTTCCTAAAAAAATCATTATTCATTCATATTCTCCTTATACTAATGAAGAAATAAAAATAAAAGATTTTGAAGATTTCAAATTTGTTGATTTAATAGTTTTAGATTGTATAGGTTATACTATTGAACATAAAATTTATATGTATAAAACTTTTAAAAAACCAATTATTCTTCCAAGAACATTGATTGCAAGAACCATAAATGAAATATATTGTAGTGAAGCTATTTAATCCATATTTTCCTTTTAAGTAAAGCCTTAACTAAAGTATAGCCTAATATATTTATTGTAATAAAGCTACTTATGGATATACTTATAATACTTATAAACCATGGAGCAATAATTTCTAATCCATAAAATCCAGGTACTGATAAGAATAACCATAAATATCCTCCTACTATAAAGCCTATTATAATTGAACCAATAAAACATCCAATAAAAATATTATTTTTCAATTTATAAATAACATAACCTGCTAAAATATTAGCTATAGGACCAAAAATATAATCCATCCAACCAATAGAAAAAAATGCATTTGCAATAAAACAACCTAATGAATTTCCTATTATTGCTGGCCAACCAAATATTACAGATAATGGAATTAGCATATCAGCTATTCTTAATTGAATTATTGAAAAACTTATTCCAGGCAAAGCTATTACAAGAGTTGAATATAATGAAGAAAAAATAGCTATTAAAGCAATTTCTTTATTTTTTATTCTTATTCACCTCCCAACACCGGGGTTTGTAAGGCGGAACGGGTGGGAGGACCACTCACCCGCCATACAAATTGAATGATATTTATGTTTTCATATATTTAAAGCTTAAAAAATAAATAAATTTTTAAAATATAATATTTAAAAAGAATGAAAGGGGTGTTTGAATGAAATTAGAATTAATAAAATTAGATTTTCCTAAAGATTGTCAAATAATTTTAGGTCAAAGCCATTTTATAAAAACTGTTGAAGATTTACATGAAGCAATGGTTAATTCTGTTCCAGGTATAAAATTTGGATTAGCATTTTGTGAATCTTCAGGACCATGCTTAGTTAGACATAGTGGAACAGATGAAGAATTAGAGAAAATAGCTGCAGAACAAGCTTTAAAATTGGGTTGTGGACATTGCTTTTTAATTATAATGCGTGGAGCATATCCAATAAATGTTTTAAATAGAATAAAAGAAGTACCAGAAGTATGTACAATTTATTGTGCAACTGGAAATCCTATTAAAGTATTAATAATTGAAGATGAAGAAGGGAATAGAGGGATAGCTGGAATTATTGATGGTTCTAGAAGTAAAGGAATAGAAAATGAAGAAAATATTAAAGAAAGAAAAGAATTTCTAAGGAAAATTGGATATAAACTTTAAGAATATTACATTTTAGATTTTGTAAAGTTTACTTCTTTTATTAAAGCAAAAGGAGCATATGTAGGTATTTCTACTTCCCACCATTTAATAGGCCATATTTCTTTACTTAAATCAATAATATTATTAAAGATTCTAAGCATATTATCGCTTATTCTAAGTTCTCTTATTGGTTCAATTATTTCTCCATTCTTTATTCTAAAAAGACCATCTCTACAAATTGTTGAAAAATCTCCAGTTCTATAATTTTGATATCTTAAATACCAATCATTTGTAACATATATTCCATTATCTATTTCTGATAATAATTCATCAAATTTTTTATTTCCAGGTTCAACAAATAAATTCCATGGTGTAGGTTCTATTATGCCAGCATTTCCAGTAGTTTCAGTATTAAATTTTTTTGCAGTAAGACTATTATGTAAATAAGTTTTTAATATTCCTTTTTCTACAATTATGTTTCTACGTGTTGGATAGCCTTCATCATCAAAAGGTCTTGATCCATACGAATTTTCAATTGTTGCATCATCAATTAATGTAAGCTTTTCAGAAGCAATTTTTTGATTAATTTTATCAACTAAAAAAGATAAACCAGCTTCAACATTAAAAGCAGAAGAATGTAAAGCTAAGTGCTGAATTAAATTTGCAAAAGTCATTGGACCTATAATTGCATCGTATTTCCCAGGTTCTCCAGGTTTAGGATCTATAGCTTTTTTAGCAATTTCTCCAGCTATTCTACCAATTTCACTTGGATTAAATGATTTTTCATCAGTAGAAAAAGTACAAAATTGACCTGTAGCTATATCTGAAGAAAAAGCTCTAATAGAAAGTTCTAAAGTATTAGAAATAAATTTTCCTGAAGCACCATTAGAAGTTTTTAAATAAGTTATTATTTTTTTACCAATTAAAGAACCTGCAACTCTTTTTGCACCAGAATTTAATGCACTATTTATTGCTTCATCAACATAATCTGTTAATTTTTCATAATCAAATTTTATTTTTCCTATATTTAATAATTTTTTATTATATTTAAATGGTCCTTTTGGTAAAGGAGCATATATTTCTCCAGGTGGACTTGTTTTTGCAATAGAAATAATTTTTTTAATATTTTTTTCAATAGATTTAGTAGATAATTCTTCTATAGTAGAACCTGCTCTACGTTCTTTAATCATTACAAAAACATTTGTTATAATATTTCTAAAAGTTTTAGCTACAGTAATTTCATTATTTGAAAATCTTATCATGTATATGCATGAAACTATAGTATTTGCAGCTACATCCGTAGCTCCATATTTTTTTCCAAGTTTAATTATTAAAGAAGGAATATCTTCTGGATCCAATATTATCCTCTCCTCATTTTTTATAAAAATTTAAGAAAATAAATATATATCTTTTTTATGAGGGAAAAATTCATGAAAGATTAAACAATGATTTTTCAGATAAAGAAATTACGAGAGTAACACTTATGTTTTATAAAAAGAAAAAGAGTACTATAGAAAAAAAGTTTATAAAGTACTTTTGTACATAATTACTTATGACCGAAGTGATAAAAGCTGAAATAAAGTCAGCGCTTGCAAGAAAATTTAGAAAACTCGCAATGGAAAAGCATAAGTATAAGAAAGGAGCAGTGAAAACTGCGCTTGAGGAATTAATCAAGCGTTATGTTTCAAGTGGAGAAGTTGATTGGAAAGTTTTGAGAGGAAGTATAAAATCAAAAATGTCTTCAGTTGAATTACAACATAAAGTTTGGAGCACGATAGATTAAAGATGTTTTTAATAGATACAAATATATTTTTAGAGCTTTTTCTTAATCAGAAAAGAGCTGATGAATGTGAAATTTTATTAAACAAAATAGCAAATGGTGAAATAGAAGCAGTAATTACTAGTTTTACAATACATGCTATTAAAGCTATTTTAAATAATTCTAAATTAATATTAACTTTCTTAAGGAATATTGAAAATTCATTAGGTTTAAGTATTTATGATACAACGATAGATGATCAAATGGCTATTGCTATGTTGATGGAAGAGAAAAAATTAGACTTTGACGATTGTTTACAGTATTATGTTGCAAAAAAGTTAGGAGTAAAAGCAATAGTTAGTTTTGATAAACATTTTAGTGGATTAGATATTCCTATGAAAGAACCTGGAGAAATAATATCTAGCATATAGTTATGGTAAGCTATTTAGATATTATATGAAATTTGTTTATTTTGCTTTTTCAATTTTTCTATAATTTAATAAAAAATCATAATATTGAAAATCTTAAAAAAATAATTTTAATTATTTTTAATTATAAAAATATATAAACATGTTTCAGAAAGTATCAAATTAAAAAAATATAAAATTAAAGAAAAATAAAGAAGTAAAATGAGCAAGAAGAATAAATCAGAATATATGAGAAAATATATGAGAGAAAGATATCACAAAGATGCAGAATTTAGAGAAAGAATGAGAAATTTATTAAGAAAAAGTGCAAGAAAAAGATGTGAATTAGTAAAGAAATTGAGAAAAGAATATCCAGAATATAATGAAATAATATCTGAATATATAAGAAATAAAAGTATTATTGGATATAAAAAAGCATATAAAATTTTAAAGAAGAAAATTGATAAATTAAGAGAAGAAAAAGGAATATATTTTCCTTATGGATATTAAAATTCACTCACAATTTATTATAAATTAAGTATTAATTATATAATATTTATAGCATATTTTGGTTTTTCATTATGAAGTACTCTTAAAACTTCTTCAGCAACTGTTATAGACATTCTTTTACGACATTCAATAGTACTTGATGCTATGTGAGGAGTTAATATTACATTATCTAAATCTAATAAAGGATCATCAATTGGCAAAGGTTCTTGATAGAATACATCTAAGCCTGCTCCCGCTATTCTTTTCTCTTTTAATGCTTTAATTAAAGCTTTATGATCTACTATTGGTCCTCTTGCAATATTTATTAAAAATGCTGATTTTTTCATTAATGAAAATTCTCTTTCACTTATCATATTTTTAGTTTCATTTGTTAAAGGAACAGAAATTATTATGAAATCTGATTCTTTAAGAAGATCTTCTAAATTTCTATATTCTAAATTTAATTTTTCTTCTAATTCTGGCTTTCTTATTATATCATAGTATAATATTTTCATTTTAAAACCTTTTGCTCTTTCAGCAACTTTAGTTCCAATTCTTCCTAATCCAATAATACCAATTGTTTTATTATAAATATCTGTTCCCATAAATAAATCAGATTCCCATTTTTTATTTTTCATATGATAATGTGCTTTACATATTTTCCTTGCTAAACAAAGTAATAAAGCAAAAGCATGATCTGCTACAGTTTCTTCAAGAACTGGTGCAATTGTAACATATACTCCTCTCTTTGTAGCTGCTTGAACATCAACATTATCATAGCCTACACCATATCTAGCAATAATCTTAAGTTTTGGTAAAGATTCGATAATTTCTTTAGTAATTTTCTCTACATTGCCAGTAACTATTAAAGCATCCGCATTTATTGCATTATCTATAATATCTTCATTGGTAAGCATGCTTGGATGCTTTTTTGAAATAATAACATTAGCTTCTTTTTCTAATATTTTAATACCATCTTCATGAATTGGTGCAGTTATAAAAACATTAAATTTCTTTACCATATTCCTTCTTTATTTATTTTTTGTTCTATAATTTAAGTTTTCCTATTTTCAAAACTCATTTATGGATTTGAATTTTTGATATTGCATTTTTAAAAACTATTCTAAGATTTGAAAATATATCGTTTAAATGTGCAATTATAATTTCTTCATCAATTCCATAAGGACACCATGCTAAATAAAGAACATTTTCTGTATTAAGTGTTATAGAAGTTCTTTTAGCAGGTCCGTATAGAACACTTGCTAGGATTCCTTCTTCATCTTTAAGAATTATGTCGCCTTCTTTAAGTTCTTGTTCTTTACCATTAAGCATAATGTATTTCTCTTTTCCCTTTGATATATCGAAAAATAAAGAACCTTTTATTTCATTAAGATCATGACCAGAAGTAAGTATTCTATTTTTTAGTTCTGCTATAAACATACTATCAACTAATATTGAAATTTGTGGAAAACTATGCCCTTTTTTTATATTTTTAATTTGATTTTCTATAGGATATACTTTACCCCATTTATTAAAATAATCATTATATAAAGCTATAATGTTATCATTATCAATGTTCATTTTTCTTAATTCTTTCTCAATTTCACGCTTTTTCTTTTCTAATGCTTCATGCATTTTTCCATTAGGAATGTTCATCACAAAAATGCTGCCAAAAATAGATTTTGGATATTTTATTTTTAATTCTGAAGAAAGTTTAATATTTATCATCATATACTTAAATCTATATTCCTTAAAAATATTTAAAAAATTTTCTTTTTTATAAGTTGTATTTAAATAATTTTTGTTTTTAATATTTCTATTACTCTATTTGGATAATCACTACTTATTATATCTACTTTTAGTTTTATCATTTTTATTATATCAATTTCTTCATTAACAGTCCAAGAATTAATTTTAATACCATTTTTATGACATTGTTTTACAATATCTTCATCTATAAATTCATAACGTAAACAAAGCAATTTAGTTTTCGTTGATTTTGCTATTGAAATAGGATTAACAGGTCTTCCTGAAAATATAGCACCAGTATTTATTTTCTTATAATCTTCTTTTATTTTTCTTAAAACATTATGCCAAAATGATACTATAATTACTTTATCTTCTATTTTTTCTTCTTTAATTTTCTTTAGAACATCTTTAGCTACTTCAACTTCTTTCAATTCAATTACTATTATTGGTTTTTTATCTTTTAAGAAATCTATTACTTCTTCAAAAGATGGAATTTTTTCTCCTAATCCAGCATTTAATTTTCTTAAATCATTAAAATTATAATCTTTAACAAAACCTTTACCATTTGTAGTTCTATCAACTTTTGAATCATGAATAACAACAAGCTTTTTATCTTTAGTCATTCTAACGTCAAATTCAATCATATCAACTCCTAATTCTAAAGCTCTTTTAAAAGCTCTAAGCGTATTTTCAGGTTCTAAACCAGCACATCCTCTATGACCTAAAACTAAAACCATGAATTTTTTATGCGATACTCTTAATAAAAAGCTTTTTTTTAAATAGCAAAATGATATTGGAATAATTATTATGATTTTTTAATCAAAAATTTTAATACTCGGTTAATTAATGTTTTTTAGAGAAAATTGAGTATTAAAGAAATAGAAGAATTTGATTTAATTGTTTTAAAAAATATTGCAGAAGGATTAAATAAAATTTCTCTTATAGCTGAAAAACTTAATGTTAATGAAGATAAAATAAGTGTTTCAATTTCTAAATTAATTTTAAATGATTTAATAGAAGTTGAAATTAGAAAGCGTAGATTATTAAGTGAAGAAACAATTTATAAAATAAAAGATAAAGGATTAAAAATATTAGAAGAGAAAAAAGATTTAATAAAAGAAAAAGAAATTGAGTATTATAAAAAAATTGAAACATTATTTCCTTTTGAAATTTTAAAAGAAGGAATTGAAGAAGTTAAAGAAGTCAAAAAAGAAGAAATTTCTGAAATAGAAGAAAATATTTTAATTTTATTATATGAAAAAAATGAAATAGTAAATGAGAATTTAAAGAATGAATTAAAGAAAAGATTTAATAAAGAATATGATTATTATGAAATAAATGAAGCATTAGAAAAACTTTTATCAAATGGATTAATAGCAATAAAAAGTGCTTTTACTGCAATGATATTTTTCACAACTTATTCAAAAATTGTTTATGGATTAACAGATAAAGGATATGAATTTATTGAAAAAATAATTAATAATAAGCAAAAGTCATATTATTAAGATAAAGAAAAAATAAAAAGGAAGATAATTTAAATTATGGAAGTAAATCATTTGTAAATGAATCAATTATTGTAGGAGTTTGTGGTACAATGGAAGGAACATTGGCTTTTGCATAATCGAAAGCTTCTTCTATTGTTGCTGGTTCATCTCCCTTTACTTCTGTGTAATCGTGAATATTTGCTTTGCCTTGTAACATTCCTTCATCAACAAAATAATATGTGAATACCCCATTTCCTAAAGTAGAACTTTCATACGATAATCCATTTTCAGTAGAAGCCATAACAACAATTCTTCCATTAGCTTTTAAGTCTGTCATTCCACCTGAGTAACAAGAATCAAAAATGAAAATTATCCTTGATGTATCAAAATTTGCAAATAATGCTTTTAATTCTCCATCCCAAATTAAACTATCAGTTGTACATTCATAAGGAACTATAGCTTCATCAATAGCTTCATTATCTCCATCATTTGCTTTACCTCTTGCACCATGGCCGCTATAAAAGAAAACAACCTCATCTCCAGCAACTTCTTTATCCTTTATATTATTAATTGCATTAATTATTTTATCATGCGTTGCATTATTAACATTATAATCTGATATCAATAGAAGAATATTTTCTCTTTTATATCCATAGATTTCAATTAAAGTTTTAAGCATATCAAGCGCATCATCATCTGCATATTGAATATCGTTTGTTGTTCCATAATAATCTGAAATTCCTATAATTATAGCCCATCTTTGTTCTGGAGGTGGTGGAAGAGTTCCCAAAATACCAGTTGCAGTTAATGGAGCAGGTTTGCCTTTGCCTTTAGAACCTTTAATAGTAATCTTAGGTGTTATTTCTACATCTGAAGCTTTATTATTTTCTGCATATGCTATTGGCATTAAGAAAATACTCATTGAAATTATTAATAATATGAAAAATGCGAATTTTTTCAATTCTTTTTATCCCTTTTTGTTTTTTAAATTCTTTATCGTGATATTTAAACTTTCTTTAATTATAATTCCATAATTGATTTTTTTAAAAAATATTTTTTGAATTTTATTCTTTCTTAAGTTCATTATCAAGCCATTTTAAATAATCTTTACTTCCTGAAATTATTTGCATAGCTATGATTTCTGGAATTTCATATGGATGAATTTCTTTAATTGATTTTTCAATTTCTTCATAAAGTTTTTTCTTGCTTTTTATGATACATAACCATTCTTGTGAAGTTTCTATTTTGTTTTTCCACCAATAAATACTCGATATTGGCCCTATTATTTGAATGCAACCAGCTAATCTTTTCTCTATTAATGATTTAGCTATTTTTTCAGCATCTTCTTTATTTTCTATAGTTGTAAAAATTTGAATATACTCTTCTTTCATATTTTTCTTTTTTTATTTAGAAATTTTTATATTTTAAAACTTTTTCATTTATTTTTTAATAAAATTATATTGTTATATTGCTAAATTTAAATATAAGATTCTAAATATTTATTTTTTAAAATGGAGAAAATGAAGATTTCAATTCCTTATGGTTTATCTATAAAAGAATTTGAAATTAAAAAAGAGAGAATTTTAAATTATATTCATCATCCTCTACAAAAATATCCAAATTATAATGAAGAAAAAAATGAAATTGAAAATGCTCTTTTAAATCCTATAAATTGTGAAAGAATTAAAGAATTTTGTAATGAAAAATCTAAAATTGTTATATTGATTGATGATTGGACAAGGCCAACTCCAGCTTATAAAATTATTCCATTTATTTTAAAAGAAATGAAAGAAGCAAATGTGAAAAATGAAAATATATCTTTTATTATTGCTAGAGGCACTCATAGAAAACCTTCTAAAAAAGAAATTATTGAAAAAATTGGAAAGGATATTTTTGAAAAATATATTGTAAAAATACATGATTGTGATAAAAATCTTGCTTATATTGGAAAAACTTCTAGAGGGACTCCAATATGGATAAATGAAGAAGTTTTGAATGCTGATTTTAGAATTTCTATTGGAAATGTAGTTCCTCATCCTCTTGCAGGTTATGGTGGAGGTGCAAAAATTATTACTCCAGGAATTTCAGGAAGAGAAACAATTAATTATAATCATAGTTTAGTAAATGAGCCAAATGTTAATGTAGGAATTACTGATGGAAATCCTATAAGAGAAGATATGGAAGAAATTGCAAGAAAAGCAAAATTGGATTTTAGCATAAACCTTATTTTAAATGAAAAAAGAGATATTGTTAAAGCATTTTGTGGAGATTTTATAAAATCTCATAGAGAATGTGTTAAAGAATATGAAAAAATTTATGGTGTAAAAATTAGTGAGAAAGCTGATATTTTAATACTTGGTTCATGTCCAAGAGATGCAACTTTTGGTCATGCTACATTTGCATTATATTCTGCTATTCCATTAGTAAAAGAAGGGGGAACAATAATTTTAGTAGCACCATGCTTAGATGGACCAGGAAATCGTTTAGAAAGGCTTGCTTTTAAAGAACTTGCATACATAGAGCCGGAAGAAATTGTTAAACAAATAAAAGAAGGGATAATAGAAGCTTCTGGAGGAGCATTTGATTATTGCTATTCTAAAGTTTTGAAAAGAAATAGGATTATTTTAGTTTCAGATAATTATAAAAGGAATGAAGCTGAAGAACTTGGTGTTAATTATGCAAATTCAATAGAAGAAGCATTGGAAGATTCTTTTGAATATCATGGAAAAGATGCAAAAGTTACAATAGCACCATATGGTGGAATGACGATTGTTTTACAAAAATGATATTTGGATTAAGATTTAAATATTTTATTTCTACTATGTTTTGTTTTAAAATTTAGCTATTCTTTTTAATGATAATAAAAAATACTAATTTCTTTTTTCTTTATAATTTTATTTAAGTCAAAAATGTCATTTTTATTACTTATTTGTTTTTCTTAATTCTTTTAAGCAATAATAAGAATAAAATTATAGCTATTAATATTATGAGTATTATGATTAAAATCATCATGCTAATTGGTGATGTTAGAGATTCAGACGTGGTGATAGCAGTATAGGAAGGGGAAGTATAAGTAGTTAATATTGCTGAAGTTGTTGTGGTTTTAATAGATGAAGTAATAGATGTTATTGTAGATAATGTTGTTGTTTCTGAAGGAATTGATATTATATTATAGAATTTAATTAATTCCATTAAAGGATACTTATCATTTTGTGCTTCAGAAATTTTGTATGGAATATCGCCTACTCCATCATGATTTTGATCTAATCCTTTATAATCATCCCAATAATTTCCTAGACAACCATGATATTTCTTTTTATCATAAATATAATCAAGAGGCTCAGAGTTCCAAGTTGTATTTGCCATTTTTATTACTATATGTTGACCATTTGCTACAAAATTGTTTAAGTATATAGAATTTCCTGGAGAATCAACTTTAATACCTACTTGGCAGCCTGTTATGCTATTTAAGAAAATTTCAATATATGTACCACTTTCCAAATTGATGCCATCTTTAAGACAGGATGAAATAATATTATGATCTATAGTAACATGATGATTATTATGCCTAAGATGTATTCCATATTCTTCCATTCCAATTATAAGATTGTTTGAAATTTCACAATAGCTTGAACGATCCATTCGTATGCCATGAAAAGTTTCTCTTAAAGTATTGTTCTCTATTTTAACATTAAGACAATTGTCTAAAATTATTGCAATATTAATATTCGGACCTTTTATTATATTTGATTTAATATTAACATTGCTTGACATTATTTCTATTCCATAAACGATTGTATCTTTATCATTAATTATTGTGAAGCCTTGAAATAGTATATTTTTACAAGCAATAATCTCAATAATATTTTCTTCACTAATTTCTTTATTATTACATATTATTGTATGATGTGGCCCATGTTCAGATTTTATAATTATATCATTTTTTTCTTCAATAACAATGTTTTCTCTATATGTTCCATCTTTTACAATTATTGTTGTTCCAGGAATTGCATTATTTATAGCATCTTGTATTGTTGGAAAATCGTTTGGAACATAAATTGTTTTACTTGCTTGTGCTCGTGAACAAATTGGAATAAATGTTATTGTAGCTATAAAAATGGATATGAATATAATAATTTTTAAATATTTCAATAGATTTCACTTGAGTTAATTTTCCATTCTATATATTTTTGTTAATTATTCAAAAAAAGGAATATATAAATTTTACTTAAAAACAAAACAGCTCAATTATTATTTTTTTTCCTTTATGCTTAGGAGATAAAATTTTAAAAGTGTACAACATAAAGCTTTTATATTCTTGACTATATTTTGACTCTTATAGAATTTTAATTCAAAAATTTATAAAAAGAAAACTTAAAAATCTTAAAATTTTTGCTTTATGGTTTACTTAAGATTCTATATTGCATTTTTTACATGAATATGTGAGATTTAAAAAATAAAGTAATTTAGTGTAATAAGATGGATTTATGAATAATTAGATATCCAAATATATGAACTATTCTTTTTTATTTTGCAAACAGTAAAATATTCATTTAATGAAAGGAATAGTTTGTGCAAATGATATATGTGATGGAAGCTAAGATAATAGCATGTTTCTTTCTCATTTCTCTTTTAATAGATAGTATAAAATAAAACATAGAATTATATTGTGAAAATGGGAAAATAGCATAGTAGCCAGAAAGAGTAAATTGCACTTAGGGTGATCTCATTATATTCTATAGGCAATTGTTTGACAGTAAATTTTCAAAATAAATTTTCTTCATATTTATTTTTTTCTTCCTTTAAAAAGAAAAAGTATTTAAATTTCTTCATTTTTTAATAAGAATAGAATAATATGCTTACTTTAGAAGAAATAAAAAGAGCTGTTATTAAAGCTTGTAACAATATTGATTGCATTTATGCTTTACTTTTTGGCTCTAGAGCAACAAGCAATTTTAGAGATTATAGTGATGTAGATATTGCTGTTAAATTTAAAGATTCAAACAATTGTCTTAATAAAGCATTAGAATTAATGTCTATTATTGAAGAAGAGTTAGGTATTCATGTTGATGTAATTCCTTTAAATATAGCTGATACAATAATTAAATATGAAGCTTATAGCCAAGGAGTTATCCTTTTTAATATGGACAATGATAGATACATGGATGATTATATAAATGCAATCGATGAGTATCTAGATTTTGAATATATTTTTAATAGATTTTATGAAGCAATTGTTAAGGAGATAAAAAATGCCTGCTCCAGGAGTTAAAGCTAGAATAGATAGATTTTGGAGAGCTATAAAAAGGCTTCAAAAAATTTCAAGCGTTAGTATGGAACAATTCATAGAAAATGAAGACTTAATAGATGCAAGTGAACGTAACTTACAAGTAGCAATAGAGGCTACAATAGATGTAAGTGAAGCCATTATTGCATATATGAAATGGAGAGTCCCAAAATCATATAAAGAAATTGGAACAATATTATTAGAAAATAAGGTGATAGATGAAATTTTAAGTGAATATTTTAAAGATGCAATAAATTTAAGGAATATTTTAGTTCATAATTATATATATCTAGCACCAAAAGAATTGTACAATAATATTAAAAATTTTATTAATTCATTAACTAATATAATGGGTAACATTATAAATTATATGCAAGAAAAGAAAATAGATCCATAATATGCCAGAATTTTTAATATTTTAATTATGAAAGAAGAATAAAATTATAGCTATTAACATTATGAGTATTATGATTAGAATAAAGCAAAAAACTTAATTAAAATTTTCATTAGTATTTTTTGCCAAAAAATATTAAAAGGTGAACTTTTAAATAATGCCTTATAAATAATAATTAAGGGGAGTGGAGTGGCAAAATACTTAGAGTATTTTAACGAAAGGTTAAGGAAAAAGTATGCTGGCTGCTTGGTTAAGGTTAAAGATATAGAAAAGATTGAGCCTAATGCTAAAGAATACTTGAATAAATTAGCAAAAGCCGGATTGATAGAAAGGGTTAAATGGGGTTGGTATTGGATTCCGGACAAGATTAAAGATCCTTGGGATTTTTTAGAGAAAGATAAAGGGTTTAAAATAATTTCATGTCAAACATCCGCCTCTTTATGGAATAATGACTTTATTCATAGAGATACTTATTCATTAAAAGTTTCTGACAAATCTTATGTTAAAGCTTTAGAGGAATTTGCTAAGAAAAGAGGATGGAAATTTCAAGTAGAGTATTTACCTAAACCAAAAAAATATAGAAGAGTAGGAAAATTGTTTATTGAGGATATAGATGAAACAATAATTGAATGTATGAAAAGATGGGCTTTCATGGATGCTTTTTCAACATTATACTTAAATAGAGATAAAATAAGATTAGAAGATTTGATGAAAAGAAGCTGTTGGAAGAGAATTAAGGGAACAGATATCAGAATAGGGCAAGCTTTAAAGTATGGTTGTAGCTTAATTAATGAATTGATTGGTAAAGAGATTTTTAAAGTCCAGAAATCAATGTTAAAAGATGAATACATTAAGCGTGAGATAGAGGAAGCTGTTGAAAGGGTTATCGAGCTTGGCTAGATATGTTGAAATCGTGAGAAGAAGAGAAGAAAAAATTGGAAGGTTTTAATCGATTTCATGCTTAGTTATCTTTTCTTCTAATTTAAATGACTTTAAAGTTTCATTTACTTTCAGCTTGCTTCTTAATTTCTTTCTCATTTTGCAAAATTCAAAAGCATTAGAAAACTACATTTTTTGTGTTTCATTTTTTAATCAACCCATATCTTTTCCTGTATATGTAAGATTGAAAGTAAATGTTTTCCAATCGCTCCAAGTTCCATTAATGTAAATTACTCTATAATCAAAGCTTACAGTATAGACTTGTCCATGCTTAATTTCTTTTGGATCATATTCATCTGGCATAATATCCATATAGAAGTTGCAGTTAGTTGTAAAATCTAAAGTAGCAGAAGGATAACCAGAAAAAGTAAATGGTTCTTTCTGACGGATATCTCCTATATACCATGCTTGATTTTTTGGATGCTCATTTAATATTCCTTTTCCTCTAATTGTTATATTTCTATGAGGATCTATGTAAATCTCTGAATAGTTTTTATTTATAATAATACAGAAGAGAACTAAATCGACTTCTCCACTACTCCAAACACTATGTTTAAATTCTGCCCATGGTATTTCTATTTTTTCAGTAGGAACATAAGTATATGTAAGTGTTTCAGTAATTGTTGTAGGATAAGTTGAAAGCGTAGTATAAGTTGTAGTATATACATAAGTAGTTGTAATTATATATGTTGTAGGAATAAATGTAGTTTCAGTGATTATTTCAGTAGTTGGAATATAGGAAGTCATAATAGAAGTTGTAGTTGTTTTAAGG
>Ga0272445_1000188_pt1 | contig 60480 bp, 61 predicted proteins | sample YNPCB0031_FD_194404 | JGI IMG/M metagenome (GOLD analysis project Ga0272445, IMG submission 194404) | Hot spring sediment microbial communities from Yellowstone National Park, WY, United States - YNP-CB-003-1 | ecosystem: Environmental > Aquatic > Thermal springs > Hot (42-90C) > Sediment...
ATTTATTTACAATTTATATAGAATTTTAAATAAAGAGAAAATAATTGTAAATAAATAAAAATAAAGGAATTATTAAAGAAATTATGCAACTAAAATGCTTAAATATTCTGTTTAAAATATAATAATTAATAAAAGAAAAAAAGAGGTGATAATATTTAGAAATAAATAAAATAATAAAATTAAAAAATAAATAATGAAAATCTAAAAGAGCTTGAAAAGCTATTAGCAATTTGGAGATATTCAGTAATTCAAAAAAGGAAAGGAATAAACATTGATGATCTTCATATTCCAACAACGTACAAAAATTCTTTAAAACAATTTAATAACTTTGAAATTCCAGCATTTCATCCAATTCTTTTTAATACAGGATTTAGCATTGACTTTGAGAATAATACAATATACATTACTCATCCAGAGAAAAAATACCATAGAATTCCTTTGAAGATTGATGAAGAAAACATGGAATATTTAAAGAAAGAAATCAATAATGGAGCAAAAGCTACTACTTGCTGGATGCCTCCCAATGGGAGGATTAGGAAGCTCATACTCTTCCAAGTAAAGAGTATGAGCAACTTCCAGAAAGAGAGGCTAACTATGGTAGGAAGCTAGACACGCCCTTCATGAAACCTTTGAACATTTATAACAGTTACTTCTGAAATTTCCTCAAATCCCTCTAAAAATTCTTCAATTTTTCTTGAATATCCAGCTTCATCAGGCATTAAAAATTGTATTATTAATGCTTTTAATCCAAAAGCTATTGGTTCTTCTTTATATGCATAAATTTTAAAATTTTCTGGTAATTTTTCATTTATTGAATTTAATAATTTTTTTAAATCTACTTCATCACTATTTGGAAAAATTCTATATGTTGCTAATACTTTTGCCATATTCTCACCTTTTATGGTCCTTTAAAACCACATGCAGGACATACATATGGCTGACCCATTTTTCTACATTTCCCACATCTCCAAATTATTACTTTTCCGCAATTTGGACAAGGAAAATTAACACTTTTCTCTTTTGGAATAATTGGTTTATGACACCAATTGCAAATTGGTAAAATTGTTTTACTCATTGCTTTTTTTATCAAAAAAGCTACTATATATAGTTATCTTTTTTAAAAAAATGTTTTTATAAAATTATAAAAAATATTTATTCCATTTTTTAAAATATCCTTTTTAATTATATTAATAATTGTTCTTTTTTGGAAATCCATATCTCCAAGATTTTCTATATCTTTTTCTAATCCACTTTCTTTTATTATTTTAAAAATTTTTTCAAGTAATGGAATTGGGACATTGTTTAAAAAATTTCTTAAAAATGCCATTGTTTCAAGTTCTGGATAAATTTTTTTCTCTAATATTTTTTCATAATCTTTAAAAATTTCTTTTTCATCTTTTTTTTCTAAATTGCATATTTTACTTGCAATTTTTCCTGCAAAAATTGCTCCTAATCCACCAAATATTATTCCTCCACCAGTTGTTGCTTTTACATGTCCAGCAGCATCTCCAACAAATAGCATTCTATTTTTATATGCTGGTTTAATTGGTTTGCCAGTATAAATAGAAGAAAAAGATATACCTATTATTTTAGATTTTGGAAATTCTTCTTTAATAAATTTATTGAATGCTTTTAATGGGAAATATTTTGTAGCTAAACCAATTTTTCCAATTTCTTCATTTATAGGTATAAAATATCCAAAAAATCCTTTTATATAATCTTTAAAAAATACATATGCATAATCTTTTTGAAATGAATGATTTGCAATTATTGCTTGAATTGCTGGTAGCCATTTTTCTATATTTCTTCCAGCTTTATATCCTAATTGCATAGAATTTTTTCCCATAGCATTAATTACTATTTTAGATGAATATTCTTTTTTATTAGAAGAAAAAATTCTTACATTTTCTTTATTATTTAAAATTTTTAAAGCTTTTATACCTAATTCAATACATGCTCCTTTTTTTATTGCTAAAGATGCTAAAAATTGATCAAATAATCTTCTATTAACTACTATTGCAACTTTTCTTTTAGGATTTATTTCAATAATATTATTTTTAGGAGATTTAATAATTGCTCCATTAATAAAATTTTGAATATAAAAATTTTCAATTGGAATATTTATTTTTCTTAATCCAGAAATGCTTAATAATCCAGCACATTTTTCTGGTTTTCCAATAATATTATGTTCTTCTAATAATAATACTTTACAATTATTTTTTGAAGAATGAATAGCTGATATTAATCCTGCTGGTCCAGCTCCAATAATAATTATATCCCATTCTTTTAATTGCATATATTTCATTAAATTAATATATTTCTTATCTAAAAATTTTTAAAATGAAATGGAGATGGAGAAAGCAAGAGTGCATGTTTTTATTTCAGGGTTAGTGCAAGGAGTGTTTTTTAGATGGAATACTAAAAAAATGGCTGATAAATTACAATTATCTGGATGGGTTAGAAATTTACCAGATGGAAGAGTTGAAGCTATTTTTGAAGGAAATAAAGAAAATATTGAAAAAATGATTGAATGGTGTAAAAAAGGGCCTCCTGAAGCAATTGTAGAAAAAGTTGAAACTATATGGGAAGAATATAAAGGTGAATATAAAGGATTTAAAATAGTTTATTGATTTTTTTAAAAAAGATATATTTAAGTTCTTTTATTTTTATAAAATTATTTAAAAATATGGTGATTATATGCCCATAGAAAAAGGGAGTTTTATATTACTAGATTATACAGCTCGCATAAAAGAAACTAATGAAGTATTTGAAACAACTATTGAAGAAGAAGCAAAAAAAGCTGGTTTATACAATCCATCTATAATTTATGAACCTAGATTAATTATCATAGGTGATGGTTGGATTTTAAAAAGTGTTGAAGAAAAATTAATAGGATTAGAAGAAAATTCAGAAATTACTATTGAAATTCCACCTGAAAATGCATTCGGTCCAAGAGATCCAAATAAAATAAAAGTAATTCCTTTAAGAAGATTTAGATCAAGTGAAGTAACTCCAACTATTGGAGCTAAAGTTTCTATAGATGGAAAAGAAGGTGTTATTCGTTCAATAAGTTCTGGAAGAGTACAAGTTGATTTTAATCCTCCTCTTGCAGGCAAATCTTTAATATATGAATGTAAAATTAGGAAAATTATAATAGACCCAATTGAAAAAATCAAATATCTTTTACATGATAGAATAAAAGAAGTGGAAGTCAATAAATTCTCTATAGAATTATTAGAAAAAGAAGTTATAATAAAAATACCTAAAGAAGCTTTTTTACTTCCAACATTACAAATTGCTAAAAAACTTGTTTCAAGAATAATTTATAATCACATGCCAGAAATTGAAAAAATATCTTTTATTGAAGAATATCTAAAATCTGAAATTGAAACTTAAGATACAGAATATTTTTCAATTTTAATAAATTTTAAAATAAAACTTTTTATTTAAGCTTAAGCTTTTCTTTTTATAAAATTTTTTAAAAGTAGTAAATTATTATAGAATATAAAAAATTTGGAGATATTCAATGAATATCAAACATATTAATACTTCAATTGAAAATATAAGAAAAACTGGAACAACAACTGTTGGATTATCTATCAAAGATGCTGTAGTATTTGCTACAGATACTCGAGTTACTGCAGGATATTTTGTAGCACATAGAAAAGGGAAAAAATTATTTCCACTTTCAGATAATGCAGCTATAACTATTGCAGGAAGAGTTGCTGATGCTCAAATTTTAATAAATATTCTTAAAGCAAATATAAATTATTATCAAATAACTCATGGAAAACCAATGGATATTATTTCAATTTCTAGATTAGCAGCTAATCTTTTCTTTAGAGAAAGAGCATTCCCATTGCTTGCACAAGTAATAATTGGAGGAATAGATTCTACAGGTGCTCATCTTTATACTATTGATTTTACAGGCTCTTTAACAGAAGAAAATATAGTATCAACAGGCTCAGGTTCTCCAATTGCATATGGAATTATTGAAGCAGAGTATAGAAAAGATTTAACTTTAGAAGAAGCTTTAATGCTTTCTGCAAAAGCAGTAGCATCAGCTATAAAAAGAGATATAGGTACTGGAGATAGCATAGATTTAGCATATATTTCTAAAACAAAAGGATATACAGAATTATCTCCTAAAGAAAAAGAAAAATACATTAAACCATTTTTTGGTTAAATAAAAATAGAAAACATATAAAAAATAAGAGATAGTTAAAAAAATGGAAACAATAAGAAATGATATAGTAAAATATTTTACAACAATTGCTCCTAAAGAAGTAGCTATAACTAGGATTGAATATGAAGGAACAAAATTAGCAATATATACAAAAAATCCTAAAATATTCTATGAACAAGATCAAATTGCTAGAGATTTAGTAAGTCTTATAAAGAAAAGAGTTGTAATAAGATCAGACCCTTCTATTAGATTACCTAAAGAGAAAGTTGAAAGTATAATTAAAGAGAAAATTCCAATTGATAAAATAAAGAATATTTATCTTGATGAATTATTAGGAGAAATTATTATTGAAGCATACAATCCAGATGAAATATTGAATAATTATAAAAATATTTTTGATGATTTAACAAAATTAACTTTATGGAAACCAAGAATAATAAAGTCTCCATTAATGCATTCAAAAACTCTTGAGCAAATAAGAGGCTTTATGTATGGATCAACGATTGAAAGAAAAGATGTTTTAAGGAATATTGGTGAAAGAATTTTTAGACCCATTTTATTGAATATTGAAGATTTAAGTATAACAATATTAGGGTCAGGACAACAAGTTGGTAGATCAGCAATATTAGTTGAAACAAAAGAAAGTAAAGTTTTAATAGATTGTGGAATAGATCCTGGAGCAAATTCTTTAATAAATCAATTCCCAAGATTTGATGCAATAGCTGAAAAAATATTTCAATTAGATGCAATAATTATTTCTCATGCTCATTTGGACCATTCAGCACTTGTTCCATATTTATTCAAGTATGATATTAATGTCCCTGTTTTTTGCTCAGAGCCTACTCTTCCATTAATGGCAATGCTTCAAAGCGATTTTATAAATGTAGCTGAAAAAGAAGGGGTTCAACCACCTTATACTGAAAAAGAAATTAGGAAAATGCTTTTACATACAATCCCTTTAAAGTATAAAACTGTAACAAACATCACTCCAGATATTAGATTAACAATGTATAATGCTGGTCATATATTAGGATCTGCCATAATTCATTTACATATTGGAGAAGGTTTTCATAATATTATTTATACAAGTGATTTTAAATTTGAGAAAACTCGTTTATTAGATGCTAGCACTTATAAATTTCCAAAATTGGAAACTCTTATCATAGAAAGTACTTATGGGAATACTTTTGTTCCATTTACAAGAGAAGATAGTGAGAAACTCTTAGCAAGCTATGTTAAGCAAACTATTGAACAAGGAGGTAAAGCTTTAATACCTGTTCCAGCAGTAGGAAGAGCACAAGAAATTCTTTTAGTATTAGACAATTTAATCAAAAATAATCTTATTCCTGAAGTGCCTATATTCGTAGATGGTCTTATAAATGAAGCTACTGCAATCCATACAGCATATTCACAATATTTATCAAATGATTTAAGACCTTTACTTGATGAAGGATTAAATCCATTTTCTTCAGAATATGTAACAACTGTATTAAATAATTCTCAAAGAGAAGAAGTAATAAATTCTAAAAGTCCATGTATAATATTGTCTACTTCTGGAATGTTAGAAGGAGGGCCAGTATTGAATTACTTTAGAGAACTTTCTGAAGATGAAAAGAACTTTTTAATATTTGTAAGTTATCAAGTGGAAGGAACGTTGGGTAGGAAACTTTTAAAAGGTATTAGGGATGTTTCATTAATGAATGAAAATGGTAAAACAAAAGTTATTCATGTAAAAATGAAAATAGATAAAGTTGATGGTTTTTCAGGGCATTCAAGTAGACAACAATTACTAGATTATTTAAAAAAGGTGTCTCCTAAACCTAAAAATTTAATAATTTTACATGGAGAACCTGAAGCTATAGAAAGTATTGCAAAAGCAGCTAATAAAATTATTCCAGCTAGAATATATACTCCTAAAAATTTAGATAGTATTTGTTTATCATAATTTAATAATTGTACTTGGTGATAAAAGTATTATTTTTTTATTTTCTATCCATCCAATATCTCCACCAATTTCATCAATACTATCTTTTAATCTTAATAAGAAAATTTTAAAATTCTCAATATCTATCTTTTGAGGGACATCTATAATTATAAATCCACCATTTTTCAAAATTTCTATTAAAGGATCTAATGAAATATCTTCATTATATATCATATAATAAAGTCTTGCTTCTTTTTTCTCAATTTTTTCTTCTTTTTTAATTTCAGGCTCAGGTAAAATTATTTTTATTTCTTCCTCTTCTTCTTTTATTTCTTCTTTTTCTGAAACTTCTTTTATTTCTTCTTCTATTTCTTTCCAAATTTTTTCTTCATTATTATTTCTTTTTGCCATTTTTTCTAAATTATATATTAATCAAATCTATTAATAAAGCCTTCTATTTCAGGTAATATTTTCCAAATATTGTCTCCTATATAATGAATATTTTTTATAATTTTTCCCTTTTTCTCTTCAATACATAAATAAGATTCTTTTAAAGCTTCTCCAATAGCTATAATTTTAGAATAATCTATATCTTTAATTAAAACAATATCTCCTATTGAAAAATTACCATTAAATTTAACTATTCCAGGCCTCATAATATCTGCTCCATTGCATATATGTGGAATAGCTCCTTTATCAATAAAAACACTTGGTAATTTAGAAAATATTTCTGAATTAATTTTTAAAGATAATGCTGGAAAAAATTTAGAATTATGTAAAAAAAGCAATGCTTTATTTTGAAAATAATAAAAATTAATTTTTTCATAATTTATTATGTATATATTTATTTTACTTCCGATTAATATTTTTTCTTCAATAATTTTAGATAATTTATTTATGTATAATTTAATAAAATCTCTTTTACTCATTCCTGTTAATTTTCTATAATAAATATTCATTTCTTCTCTTTAATAGTATATAAAGCCTATATTAAAAGATATATTTTTATTATTGTACTATTTTATTAGAAAAACAATGGCTGGGTGGAAAGATTGTCTATAGATATATCTCTTAAAGTTCTTTCAAAAAGTTTAGGTGAAAAAGTTTTAGTAAAACTTAGGAATGGAAAAACTCTTAGAGGATTCCTTCAAGGATATGATCAACATATGAATCTTGTTCTTGAAGATGCTGAAGAAATAATAGATGATGAAAATACTAATAAGCTAGGCTCAATAGTTATAAGAGGAGATAATATAATAATGATATCTCCACTTTTAATAAAAAAATAAAATGGGTTATAAGAAATGGTGAAAGGTACTCCTTCTTTTGGTAAAAGAAATAAAAAAGTACATGTAAGATGTAGAAGATGTGGTAGAGTAGCTTTTCATGTTTCTAAAAGAAGATGTGCTGCTTGTGGTTTTGGAGAAACTAAAACATTAAGAAAGTATAAATGGCATAAATTTTAATATTTTCAAAACTTTTTCTTATAAAAATTTAAGATATTTAATAGAAATTAAAAGATTAAGTTTTTATTATATTGTGAAATATCATAATTTATGAAAATTGAGGTTAATCTTAATGAATCTTATAAGCTTCTTCATCCACGTCCAGTTGTAATGATATGCTCTATTGGGAAAGATGGTAAAATAAACATCATGGCATGCTCTTGGATTACTCCTATAAGTGATGATCCTCCATTAATAGCAATATCTCTATGGTCTAAAGGATATACGCACAAATTAATAGATGAAATTGGAGAATTTACGGTTAATATTCCATCGATAAATCTATTAGATAAAGTATGGTTAGCTGGGACTAAGAGTGGAAGTAAATTAGATAAAGCTAAACTATTAGAATTATCATTCACAGAATCTAAGAAAGTTAAACCACCAATAATAAATGAATGCATAGGGAATTTAGAATGTAAAGTTAGAAATAGAATAATAATAAATGAACAAATATTGTATATTGCTGAAATATTAAAAGCATATGTTGAAGAGAATTTATTTAAAGATAATATTTTAGCTAAAGAAGCAAGTGTATTGCATCATGTTGGTGGTAAATTTTTTGCAATAGTAACGAAATACTTAAAAGCTAAATGATTTTTTTATACTTCAATCATAGTAGAAAATTTATGTTCCCTTATTTTATGAGGATTTGATATTAAGCTTTTTAGATTATCTTTTAAAGTATTAAATAATTCATTAAAACTTTGTTCAACTTTCCTTTTCCTTTTTACTGGTGTACAAAAAGATACTACTTCTTTATATAAAAATGGATGGTCTATTCCAATTTCTCTAACTTTTTCTATTGCTTCTCTTGCTATATTATCTGTTTCTATTAAAATTTCTGCTCTTTCTTCTCTTTCTTTTATAGCATTTTTTAATGGTTTTGAAAGAAAGAAATCAACTTTCTTTAAAATAGATTCATAGGCTGAACCAAAAAGCTTTGGTGCTTTTTCATAAGCAATTCCTAAAGTAACATAATAAGCGAATTCAATGGAATCCATTATTTGCCCATCATCTTCATTTATTTCAGGTTTTTCTTTTAAATACATTCTATAAACATTTAAAGCAACATATGCTTTTTCTCTAAGAGACATTTGTTTTTCAATATTTAATTCCATTAATTCATGTGCATATTTTTCAGGAATTATAATTGCAGGCAATTGTTTTATTCCAAGTTCTTTTGCTGCAAGAAATCTATGCTGCCCATCGATTATTATATTCTCATTCCCTCTTTTTACAACAACTAAAGGAATTACAAAACCTATTTTTCTAATAGATTCACTAAGTCTTTTAATATGAAATTTTGAAGGTGCTCTTTGTATTTCTATAACTTTAAGATTATCTATAGGAATTATAGCAATTTCTTGAGAATAACCATGTAGCGGTTCTTCTATTTTAGCTATGGTTTTCATACTATTTTATTTAAACTTTAATAGCTTTATAAAGATTTTCAATTTAAAATAATGGAAAAAATATTTTTTATTTAATTATTTTTAAAAAGTTATATTAAACTTTTTTAAAAACTAATATTAATGGGCCGGTAGATCAGCCTGGAAGATCGCTCCGCTGGCGTCGGAGAGGTTCCCGGGTTCAAATCCCGGCCGGTCCATTTTTGAATTATTTTTTAAAAAATAGATATTTTTAATATAAGTTTTTATAATTCTTTTATTTTTAAAATATTCAATATTTTTAAATGGTGATATGAATGAAGAAAATTGAAGTAAAAGGGAATATTCCAGCTTTAGTAACCCCTTTTAAAAAGAATGAAGAAATAGATGAAAATGCACTTAGAGAAATGGTTGATTATGTAATAGAAGGGGGAGCTCATGCTATATTTGCATCTGGAACTGTTGGGGCTTTTTATTTAATGTATCCTGAAGAAAGGAAAAGAGTTGGTGAAATAGTTATAGATCAAGCAAATGATAGAGTTCCTGTTTATTTATGTACTGGAGGAATATTTGCTAAAGAAACAATGCAAGTAATTAAATATGCAAAAGATATAGGAGCTGATGCTGCAGTTGTTCTTACACCATATTACATAAAAGTTAATGATAAAGAATTGTTTGAGCATTTTAAAAATATTGCTGAAAATGCAGAAATCCCTATAATACTTTATAATAATCCTCCAAGAGCTGGCATAAATATAACTCCAGAAATACTTGAAAAACTTGTATTAGAAACAGATAATATTATTGCTTTAAAAGATAGTAGTGCAAATTTAATTCAATTTGAAGAATATGTTCAAAGAGTAGGGAATAAAATATCACTTATTATGGGAGTAGATGAGTTAATGTTTGCATCATTAATGGTAGGAGGAAAAGGAATGGTAAATGCTGTTGGAAACATTGTGCCTGATATGGTAACTAAACTTTATGAAGAATTTCAAAAAGGGAATTTTGAAAAAGCAAAAGAAATACAAAATAAATTATACATATTAAAAAAGGCTTTTCTTACTGCAACATATCCTGCACCAATAATGGCTGCTTTAAATTTAATTGGTAAGCCAGGTGGATATCCAAGGAGGCCTGTATTACCTGTTACAAAAGAACAAGAAGAAATTATAAAAAATGCTTTAATAGCTATAGGGAAAATTTAAAATTATTTAAAATGAATCCATCCTCTTTTTTCAAGAATCCTCCTTTTATTTTCCCAATAAACAGAAATTCCTTCATTACGATTTACTACATTGCCTATTTTTATTATTTTTTTATTATTTTTTTCAAATAATTTTTTTACATATTTCCATCCTTCAGGTTTAATTGTTGCAATAAGTTCATATTCTTCTCCTCCATAAAAAACTAAATCGAATAAAGAGAAATTGTATTTTCTAGAAAATTTTTCAACTAATTTATCTATTGGTGGATGAGTTATATATATTCCAACTTTACTTGCTTCTGCTATTTCATATAATGATAAAGCTAATCCATCACTTGAATCTATACAAGCTGAAGCATATCCTGAATTTGCAAGAATTTGCCCCTCAATTATTTTTGCACGAGGATTTAATGCAGAATTGATAAGTTCTTTAAATCCTTTTTTCCTTATTCCTTCAATTAATATTCTTAATCCTGATGAACTTTTTCCAAATAATCCTGTAACAGCAATTATATCTCCTTCTTTTGCACCTTTTCTTGATAATATTTTTTTAGCAATCCCTATTCCAATAACATCGATTATAATTTCTTTTGCTTCATTAGTATCTCCAGCAATTATTTTTCCATTATAAAATTTTGCAGCTTCATTCATTCCTTTCCATAATTCTTTAAATTCTTCAAATTTTAATGAACGTGGTAATCCAAGAGAAGTCATGAAATATAATGGTTTTGCTCCTTTTGATGCAAGATCACTTGTAGTTGATGTTATAGCTTTCCATCCTGCTTGTTTTAAACTCATTCCTCTTGGAACATCTGTTGAAAAAACAAGCATATCAACACTTAAAACGATTCTTTCTTTTTTTTCAATAAAATCTATTGCATCATCTCCTATTCCTATTAAAGATGTTTCAGGTGCTGAAATTTTTGAAAGAATATATTTAACTATTTCTTTTTCTCCAATTTCAGAAATTTTAACCATTTTCATTCACCCAATTTTAAAAAGAATTTTAAATAAAGTAAGAATGAAATAAATATATTCATTCATTTTAAGTTTAGATTTTCCTATTTTTCTATCAATAAATGTGAATGGTACTTCGATAATCTTAAATCCATTTTTTACACAATTAAATACCATTTCAATTTGAAAAGCAAAACTACTACTAGCTTTTGAAAAATTTATTTTTTTAAGAACATTAATTTTATATATTCTATATCCTGATGTAAAATCTTTAATTTTTATTCTTGTAAAAATCCTAGCTAATAAATTTGCTCCAATGCTAGTTATTTTCCTTCTTAAATTCCAACCATAAATTTTCCCTCCTTTAATATACCTTGAAGCTATTACAACATCTGCATTTTCTTTTTCTAATCTATAAATCATTTTTGGTAAAAAAATTGGTGGATGAGAACCATCAGCATCCATTTCAGCAATATATTCAGTTTTAAAATTTTTTAAAATATAATTAAATCCATCTCTATAAGCTGATCCTAAACCCATTTTTCTTGGTCTTAATAATAAATATATATTTCCATACTTTTTAGAAAAAGAATTAATTAAATCTATTGTTCCATCAGGGCTATTATCATCAACTATAAGAATTGCTCCTTTAATATTGTTTTTTTCAAAAGTATCTTCTATTTCTGGTATTAATCTTTTAATATTTTCGGCTTCACAATAAGTTGGAATAACTATAAAAACTTTGTGCATATCTTTTAATCTCCAATAATTTATTAAAATTCGATATATTTAATCTCTTTTCTACTTTAAATTTTTATAAAATATTTATTTTACTTTATTTTTCTTCTTAGTAAATGCCCCGATAGCTCAGCTGGTGGAGCATCGGCCTCGTATGTTTTTAAGAAAGCCGAGGGTCCCGGGTTCAAATCCCGGTCGGGGCTTTTTATATTTAAAAACTTTTTTTATAGTTCTTCCTAATTTTATTAAAAAATGTCATATGATATGTTTAATGAAAATTTTTTAGAATATTTAAAAGAATTACTTGGAAATGAATTAGAGATTTTTTTAGAAAATTCTATGAAACCTCTTAAAGAAAGCATTAGAGTAAATACATTAAAAATTTCATGCGATTCTTTAAAAAATATATTAATTGAAAAAGGTTGGAAAATTGAAAATATTCCTTGGGTTGATTATGGTTTTTGGATTAATTATTCTACAGAAGATATTGGTCAAACTCTTGAACATTCTTTAGGATATTATTATATTCAAGGAGCAATGTCCATGCTACCTGTTGAAATATTAGATCCAAAGCCGGGAGAATTAATTCTTGATTTATGTGCAGCACCTGGGAGTAAAACAACACAAATTTCTCAAAAAATGCAAAATAAAGGTATAATTGTTGCTAATGATATAAATATAAAAAGAATAAAAGCTTTATCTTCAAATATTCAAAAATGCTTTGCAATAAATGTTATAATTTCAATGAGAGATGGTAGATTCTTTTTCAAATTTTTTAAGAATATTTTTGATAAAGTTTTAGTTGATGCTCCATGTAGTTCAACAGGAATAATAAGAAAATCTTGGAAAGTAGCAAAAAAATGGAATATTAAAACAATTGAAAGATTATCAAAATATCAAACACAACTTTTATTATCCGGTTTTGATTGTTTAAAAGAAGGAGGAATACTTGTTTATTCTACATGTAGCATATGTCCTGAAGAAAATGAAAGGTGTATAAATAATTTACTAAAATTAAGAAATAATGCATACTTGGAAGAAATAAAAATTAAAAATGTAAAATATGAAAAAGGTATAACAAAATGGAAAAATGAAGAATATGATAAAGATATTTCAAAATGCATACGTATATATCCTCATTATAATGATAGTGAAGGCTTTTTTATAGCAAAAATAGTGAAAAAAAATGATTAAAAAATTGGATCGTTTAGAGTTAAAACAATTTTGTGAATATTTAGAAAAATATTATGGAATAGAAGAAGATTTTAATGGTTATGTTTTATTATGGAGTGGGAAAAATAAAATTAGATTAACTACAATTGAAACTTATGAATTTTTTGAAAAAATGAAAAAAGCAGAATCAATAGGGATATATATTGCAAAAAGAATAGGTACAGATTGGGTTTTATCAATTGAAGGTACTCAATTAATTGGAAATAAAATAAAGAAGAATTTCATTGAATTAAATAGAGAAGAAGCTGAAAAATGGATGAAAGGAGAACCTATAAAAATTAAAAGTGAAATTCCATCAAAATTCATTATTGGAAAATATAATGGAACATTTTTAGGAAGTGGAAGGGTTATTTCTAATACAATTTATCCTTATGTATCAAAATGGAGAAGGATAACTAGGACGTGTCCAACTTCCTACCATAGTTAGCCTCTCTTTCTGGAAGTTGCTCATACTCTTAACTTCTTTTTTAAGATATTCCATATCTTCTTCATCAATCTTCAAAACAATCCTTTTATACTTTTTTAAAGATTTTTATAAAATTTTACATATTAATGTATAAAAATAGATTAAAACAATAAAGCAATAAATAATAATTGGACACGCCGTATAACTATAAAATAAATTTTTATTTAATGAATATTTTATATGGCATGTACTTGCTTATATAATAAATGGAATATCCATTAATTTCCAATTTTCTCTCTTTTAATATATTATAACATGATTGTAATTCCATTTGCACAACTGTTGCTGGTGCAAACCATCCTGCAGCAAAATCATGAAGATAAAAACCAATCAATATTTTCTTCCTAAGATTTGGTGGTAAACGTGCGACGGTAGTATTTAAATAATCCATGCATATATCTATCGTTGAATTAACTTTAAAATAATATACTGTATCTATCCATGGAGATATTCTTAATACAACCATATCAGAATATTTGAAAAATTCTTCTAATTCTTCATAAAAAACATAATCACTAAAATCTTCTATAAAAACATCTTTATTATTATTCTTTAAAATATGATAAGATGATTTAAGTAATGTTATTACATTTTTAATTTTTATTTCTCCATTTATTATTTCCTCTTCTTCATATGGATAATCCATGAAATAAACACCATCAAAATCAAAATCTTTTAAAACTTTCAATAATTTTTTTGTAAAATAATCTGCATAAGTTTCATTTCCATATATTCCATATTCTTCATCTTTCTCAAGTTTTTTATCAAATAATAAATAATAATTTTTTCCTAAAATTTCATTATGTCTTAAAGTTACCCAAGTAGCTTCAAATCCATATATTCCTAAATAAACACTTTTTACTTTAGCTTTTAAATATATTCCAAGTAAAACTTTTATATTATTTTTATGTAAAATATTAACAATGTCTTTTAATTTTGAATATGTCCAATTATAAGAATTTACTTTAAATCTTAAGAAATCTTCTAATGATGAATTTGAATAATATTCATTATAAATATTTATAAAATCTGGACTGAATGGTAATACCAAATGTGTTATATCATAATTTTTAATAAGTTCTTCTGTATTTAAATCTTCTTTATCATATTTAAATATAGAATCCAAACCCTCAACTATTGCTATTCTAATATTAGATTTTGGTAATGTTAAACCACTTGAAGTAGGTAAAAAATAGAAGAATATTATGAAAATAATTAAAATTGATATGAATATTTGCTTATCTATACGATTTGAAAAAACATACACATAGCCTAATAATTTCATTAATGTACTTGCTATGATATAATCAATTAAAATAATTGAAATAGCTCCTCCAGCACCAATTAATTGCAAATATATTGTTTCAGGCTCGTATATTACACCCAAAAAATCTAGATTATAGAAATTATTTACAAAAATTGTAAATATAAGGAAAATAATGCTTATAATATTGATTCCTACTAAAAGATTTCTATATTCTCTTTTCTTTTCAATATGATATATCCATATTAAATGTGGTAAAATCCATAGCATATAGTGAACATTAACTTTAGGAGAAGTTATGAAGAAAGCTAATAAAGTTATTATATAAAGCTTATTAATAATTTTATCCAATTCTATTCCTTCTTTATAATTTTTTCTAAATGCATATAATATTACTATGATTGTAATAATTGGAGCAAATATTGAAAAATATGATGGATTTATTATTCTACCTAATAAAGCCCAATAAGTAAATTGTCCAACTTGTGAAAAATGTATACTCATAGCTTTAATGTAAACATAAGGATTACTTAAAAATGGAATAGAAGAAATTATTGGAATGAAAGAAAATGGTAAAATTATTTTCTTAATTATTTTTCCAATTTTTAATTTATCTTTATAATATGCAAATAATAAAAGTATTGGAAGAAAGAATGCTGGAAAAATCTTAATAGCAGTTCCTATTCCTAAAAGGAAAGAAGCTTTAGTATAATCTTTTTTTGATAAATAATATGCTGATGAAAAACTAAATAGAATAGTTAATGAATCAAACATTCCCCAAATAGACGTTATAAAAATTGATATTGGATTTAAATACCATATAAGCAAACCTTTTTTAGCATTTTTTTCATTATTGTATAAAATTATCCATTTATATATTATTAAAGCTATTAATGTATCACTAATAATCATTGGAATTTTTAAAATAAATGCTTGAAAATGTAAATTTTTAAAAAATATTTCATTCATTAATTGCGAAAAACTACACCAATACATCCAAATTGGAGGATAAGAATAGAAACCCCATGGATAACGATTTACTAAAAAGGATATTTCATAAACATTAATATTTTGAAGAAATATTTTGCCTGTTTGTATCCATACATAAGTATCCCATGGATGTCCAAAAAATGGAGCTAATAAAATTCTAATAAGCAATCCTATAATAATTATTAATTTTTTATCAAGAGTCTTTTTCTCCAGCATTTTTCTAAATTATTTTAAGTATTTTATCCTTTTAAACTTATCTTACTTTTCTTTTTAAATAATGAAATTTTTTCTAGAGGTGCTTAAATATTTTCTTAAATTAGCTAAAATAGAAATGAAGAATAAAATATATGGTATTTCAAATATAATGGCTGCAATATTACTTATAATTACTGTAATAGTTGTTTCAGGTTTATTCTATAGCTTTTCAAGAGAAATGTTTAGAACATTATCTACAACTGTTGATTTTGAAATTTCAGATGCAAGTTTATACATTGATTCTATGGGAAATCCAACACTTGTAGTAACATGTAAAAATATTGGAAATGTTGGAATAACTTTAAAAAGTGTAGCTTTAGGTTCTTGGTCGCAACAATGGAATCAAACAATTGATCCTGGACAAGTAACTGGAAAATCTTTTACTCCAATTGGTGATTTTAAAATAGGTTCAAAATATGTTCTTAGAATTGCAGCTATAAGCAATAATGGAGACATAGTTGTTGAAAAAGCTGTAATAATTGTCGCTCAATAATGAATATTTCAATATCACAATATTCCCTAAAATTCCTTTTTAAATTAATTTTTGAATATTTTGTGATATTGTTAAAATCACATTAGCTATAAAAAAAGGGAGGAATATGAAGAATAGGTTATTTAATAATTTCACATCCTTCTTTATTAGAAAAGATTTTAAAAATAGAGAAGAGAAAATTAAAAAAACTATAGAAGAAATATATTTAGGAATAATGAGAAGGCCTTTACAATTTAAACCTCCTAGAATAAATTATGAAATTATTGAAAGTTACAATGTTGGAGAAATAAAAATATACATTGGTGAAAGGAATGGGGAAGGATTATATTTTATAGATGAACCAAAATTAACTCCTTTAGAAGAAATTGCATATTCAAATGTTCTTGACACACTTTATTACACATACACAATTGAGGAAATGAATGAAAATGAAAGATTGAATTTTATTAAGAAAAAAATTGAAGAATCTTGTAAAAATATTGGATTAAAAATTCAGAATGAAAGTATTAAGAAAATATTGTATTTTATTGAAAGAGAAATTTTCAATTATAGTGTAGTAGATATTCCCATGAAAGATAAAAATATTGAAGATATTGCTTGTAATGGAGCTTATTGTCCAATCACAGTTTTTCATAGAAACTATGGAAATTTAGGTTGGTTAATGACAAATATAATTTTTGAGAATGAAGAACAATTATCAGATTTTATTAGAAGAATGGCTTATAAAAGTGGAAAAGGGATAAATATTGCAATCCCTTATTCTGATTTTATATTACCAAATGGTTCAAGAATGGTAGCCACACTTGGAACAGAAATATCTAGGAATGGAAGTAGCTTTACAATTAGAAAATTTCCAGAAGAACCCCTTACATTACCATATTTAGTAAAAGATGGAATGTTAAGCTCAATAATGGCAGCATATCTTTGGCATATTGTAGAAAAAAAGAAAATAATATTCATTGCTGGACCAACTGCAAGTGGAAAAACAACTCTTTCAAATGCTCTTTTAGGAATGCTTGATCCAAAGCTTAGATATATAACAATAGAAGATACTCCTGAAATTAAAATTCCAACATGGAGATGGATTCCACATATTACTAGAAAAAGTTATTCTATTTCATTAGATAAAAAATACGATATAGAACTTGAAGATTTAATGATTATTGCTATGAGAGAAAGGCCAGATTATTTAATAGTTGGTGAAGTTAGAAATCCAAAACAATTAGTTGCTTTTATAGAAAGTGCTACAACTGGACATGGGGGAGTTACAACTATTCATGCAAATGATCCAAATGCTCTTCTTATTAGACTTAAATCTATGAAAATGGAATCTTCTGCACTTGATTTATTATGGGGAGCAGTAATAACAAATTATTGGGGTAAAGGAATAAAAAGGATTAGAAGAGTAACAAGTATAGTTGAAATAAATCAAAGTAAATATGGGAATGAAAATATAGAATTAAAAGAATTATTTAAATGGAATAAATCAAAAGATTCTTTTGAACCAGAAGAATTGGAAGAAGTTTTTAAAAATTCAAATAAATTAATAAGAAGCAATTATGAATTTAATGAAGCAATTGAAGATATTAAAGAGAAAAAGGAGTTTATAGAAGAACTCATTAAAAGAAGCATTTTTGATTTTCATGAAGTATCGAATTTTATTAGAAAATATTATACAAAAAAAGTTTTAGAAAAATGTTCATAAAGAAAAAAATCGATTTTAATATATTAAAATTTTTCATAATATCAATATTATTATCATTAATTTGGATATTGCATAATCCTTTTAATTTTTTAAATATTCTTTTCATAATAATTTCATTCATACCATTATTGATTATTTTTATTTTAAATGATTTTTCATTAAATAATATTGAATATAGATTATACAAAAAATATTCCTTTTTTAGAAAAGCTATAGAGAAAATTAAACCTTGGATAAAAAAAATGATTATTTTATCTATGTTTTTAAAAGATCCTGATAAAGAATCTTCTATTTTATGCTTAAATTTACTTATTTCTTTATTTTATATTCCAATAATTTTAATTTATAGTTTTTATGAAATATTTTTTCTAGCATTTTTAATAATAATTTTTTTCCCTATTATTAAAAAATATTTCATATTTCTTGATAAAATTAGAGAAAGAGAAGAAAGGATTAATTCTGAAATTCCATTTTTCACATTTTTTTCAAGCATAGTTTCAAGAAGTGGAATATCGCTTTATCAAGCTTTTATTAAATCAATAAAAATTCCAGAAATATTTAAACAATTTAGTAAAGAAGGAGCATTTATTAGAAGAGATGTAGAATATCTTGGATATGGAGTATTGGAAGGTTTAGAGAAGAATGCTTTAAATAATCCATGTGAAGAATTTAAAAGATTAGTATTAAGTGTTACAAGCGTTTGGCGTAGTGGAGGAGATATAGCTAAAACTCTTGAAAATAAAGCTGAAGAATATATTGAAATTTTAGAAGATAAATGGGAAAATTTTTCTGAACAAATAAGCAATTTAGGAGAAACTCTTGGAATAATTTTTCTAGGTTTTTCAATAGGAATTATAAGTATTGGTATAGCTTTTCCATATCTTTCAATAAATTTATTAAATTTTTTTGCTGGAATAATTATTCCAATTTTAACATTTATAACATTTATAATAATAAGGAATGTTACTCCAAGAAATTATAATAATTATGATTTTTCTAAAAAGAATTTATTCATATGTTTATCTATAAGCATTATAATTTTTATATTTTTATTAGAAATTAAATTATCATTTCCATTAATTATTGCTATTATTGCATCTATAATTTCTATAATTATTCAATTAATAATGCATAAACAAATTATTGAAGTCAAATCTGCTGAGGATGCTCTTCAAAGATTTGCTAGAGATGTAACAGAATATAAAAAAATCGGAAACAATATTATTGAAGCTATTAAGAAATGTAGTATGTATAATAATTACAATTCAAGTTTTAATAATTTCTTAAAAAAAGTAATTAATAGATTTAAGCTAGGTCTTAATATATATGAAGCAGGAAAAATTCATAGAAATTGGCTTGTAAGAATATTATTCTTTTTATTTAATGAAGTAGAAGAAAGTGGAGGTAGTCCTTATCTTTTAGAAAAAATAATTGAATTATTTAGAAGATATCATATTTCAAAGAAAAAAGCTATTAATAGGATTAAATTATATTTTTTAATATCTTTTTCTTCACCTTTTTTAATACTATTCATATGTGCTTTAATGCTTGCAGTTCTATCTGGAACAGGTTTAGAATCTTTAAGAATTGGAAGTTTTTCTATTGCAACATTTAATCAAATGAAACAAATAATAAACATATCTATGATTATTGCTATTGAAGTAAGCATTTCCTTTTCTTTTTTATTAAATAGAGCTATTGAAGGAGATTGCTTTACAACTTATAGAATATTTTTCACATGCTTAATTTTCATATTTTCTTATATTATTTTCCCTTATTTAACAAAATATATTGAAAGCATTTTAATAAGTTCTAATGAAATTGGAGTTGCTTTTCCTTGAATAAAAAAATTTCTTCATTATTTTTCATACTTTTAATTCTTTTTTCACAATTTCAAATAGAAGAAATAAAAATTGAAGTTTATTCTATTCCTTCAAATGGAGGAATAGTAAATGGAGCTGGAATATATGTAAAAGGAAGTTTTGTGAAAATAGAAGCTATTCCAAAGAAAGGCTATTCATTTAAATATTGGATAAGCAATATTGAATCTTTTAATAAATCTTCTATTAATCCATTATATTTTTATTGTTTCAATAATGCTATTTTCATAGCATATTTTGAAAAAGAAAATGAATCTAATATTGAAATAATAATAAAAACAAATGTTACAGATTTTCCATTATTATATAATATAAATGCTAAAAAAGGTGAAATATTAAATATTTCTATTCCAAAAATATTGAATAAAACAAATTTTGAAAGATATGTTTTTTTGCATTGGATGGAAAATTCTACAAATAAAGAAACAAAAATTATTATTTCTCCTTATGAAAATTTATCATTAATTGCATGCTATTTAAAAGAAATAAAATTTATTGATAATGAATGGTATAAAGAAAATGATTTTATAAATTTTTCAGAAAATCAAATGATAATATTAAATAATGAAAGAATAATATTAAAAGCTTTAAGAATAAATTGTTTAAATAAAACTATTGATAATTTAAAAAATTTAAAAATTCCAAAAAAATATTTATTAAATATCGAACCAATTTGTGTTAAACAATATCTTTTAAAATTTTTAATTAAAAAAATTGAAAATCCATTTGAAAAAATAATTATCAATAATAAATCTATCCCTTTAGAATTATTAAATAATAATTCTATATGGATTGATGAAGGATCAAATGTAGAAATATTTTTAAGAAAGAATATAAATAATTGCAAGCTTTTAAATGAAACTCACATATTAATCCCTAAAATGCTTGAACCAAGAATATTTAAAATAGATTATGAAGAAGGAAATATTTCTTTTTTTAAAGAAAACTCTTTTATCTTTTTCCTGATTTTAGTATTTTCTATATTTTCCTTATTATTTATAAAAAGAAGAAAAGAAGAGAAATTAAGAAATAAAATGTTTAATTAAAACTTTTATTAATATTTTTTGAATAAAATGTCTTTAAAAGAAATAGAGTATTTACTTAAAATAAGTGAAAAATTTTTAGGAAATCCATGTAATTATGAAGAATCCAAATATGTTTTCTTTGGAGTTCCATACGATTTAACTTCAACTTATAGAATAGGTTCAAGATATGCTCCTAAAGCAATTAGAGAAGCTTCAAATATGATTGAAGTATATAGTTTTAGAACTTTTCTTAATCCTTTAGAAATAAAATATTCTGATATAGGAGATCTTAATATTGTATACAATCTTAGAAAAAATTTAGATAATACTAAAAAAATAGTTGATACAATTCGTAAAGATGAAAAAATTCCTATTTTAATTGGTGGAGAACATACTTTTACTTATAGCATGATTGATTATAAAAATGAGGATTTAGCTTTAATAGTTTTTGATGCTCATTTAGATTTAAGAAATGAATATTTAGAAGAAAAATGGTCTCATGCAACTTTTATGAGAAGAATAATAGAAAATTTTCCAAATATTAAAATAGTTTATTTAGGAATTAGAGCAATAGATATTGAAGAATTGGAATACTTAAAAAAATTAGAAATACCATATTTTACAAGCTATAATATATATGAAAATATTTTAGAAATTAAAAAATTCCTAAAAAGTTTCTTAAAAAATATTAAGAAAATTCATGTAAGCATAGATATGGATGTTCTTGATCCTTGCTATGCACCAGCAGTAGGAAATCCAGAACCAGATGGAATAACATACATGCAACTTCTTGATTTATTAAAAAATATAATTAATGAGAAAACTATTAGCTTAGACCTTACTGAAGTTTCTCCAATATGGGATAATGGACAAACAAGTATTCAAGCTGCTAAAATACTTATAGAAGCTTTATGTTTTATGGAAAAAAGTAAATTAAATATTAGAAATCATCTTTAAATTCTATAAAAAATATAAAAGAAAAGCTTAATAGTTTGGAGATGAGTTTAATTAAATAAAAATTATTTATACTATGCAATTTATTAAAAAATTGAAAAAGAGAGATGATAAAAAAATGCTTATTGAAATAAGATGGCATGGTAGAGGAGGGCAAGGAGTTGTTACAGTTAGTAGGCTTTTAGCAGAAGCTGCTGCTCTTGAAGGAAAGCATGTTCAAGCTTTTCCTGAATTTGGTCCAGAAAGGTCTGGAGCACCTGTTACAGGTTATACAAGAATTAGTGATGAACCAATTGAAATTCATAGTGCTATATATGATCCAGAAATAGTAGTTGTTATAGATCCAACATTAATAAAAACAGTAAATATTGTAGAAGGAATTGAAAAAAATGGTTATGTAATACTAAATTTTCCATCTTTAGATAAAAATTTAAGGAAAGAATTAAATCTTACTAAGAAAAACAAAATTTTTGTGGTTGATGGCAATAAAATAGCACGTGAAATTCTTGGACAACCAATAGCTAATACAGCTATGTTAGGTGCATTAATAAAAGCTTATCCATTAATTAAATTTGAAAGTTTAGAGAAAATTTTAAAAGAAAGGTTTAAAGGAGAAATTGGAGAAAGGAATGTTTTGGTTGCTAAAAAAGCATATGAGGAGGTAAAAGAAATTGAGTAAATTGAAAAGTTGGAAAGAATTGCCAATTGGTGGAGTTATTTTAGAAGCAGGTTCATCTTTAGAATATAAAACTGGAAGTTGGAGAAGTCAAAGACCGATAATAAATAGAGAAAAATGTATTGGTTGCTTATTTTGCTGGATTTATTGTCCAGATTCTGCTATAATTAGAGCTGAGGATGGTAAAGTTGATGTAAATTATGATTATTGTAAAGGTTGTGGAATATGTGCAGCTGAATGTCCAGTTCATGTAATAATTATGAAGGAGGAATGAATATGATGGAACAAAAAGTTATTGCAGTATCTGGAGATGAAGCTGTAGCTTATGCTGCTAAACAATGTAAGCCAGATGTAGTTGCAGCATATCCAATAACACCTCAAACAATAATAGTTGAAAGATTTAGTGAATATGTCGCTAATGGTGAAGTAGATAGCGAATTCATATGTGTCGAATCAGAGCATTCTGCATTATCTGCATGTATTGGAGCAAGTTTAGCTGGAGCAAGAGTTTTTACAGCTACTTCAAGTCAAGGATTAGCATTAATGCATGAAATGCTATATATTGCTTCAGGCTTAAGATGTCCAATAGTAATGGCTATAGTTAATAGAGCATTATCTGCACCTATAAATATTCATGGAGATCATTCTGATATAATGGGTTCAAGAGATTCGGGATGGATAGATATTTTTTGTGAAAATTCTCAAGAAGCATATGATTTTACTATACAAGCTTTTAAACTTAGTGAAGATCATGATATACTATTGCCAGTATCAGTAAATCTAGATGGTTTCATTTTATCGCATTCTGTAGAAGATATAAAAGCTTTATCAGACGATTATGTTTCAAAATTTTTACCTCCAAGAATTCCATATTATACTCTTGATGCAGAAAAACCTATTACAATAGGTGCATTAGCCTTACCTGATTATTATTTTGAAATAAAACGTCAACAAGATGAAGCATATAAGAAAGTTTTAAGTAAATTTAAAGAAATTTCAAGAGAATTTTCTAAATTTTCCGGAAGAAAATATGATGTAATAGATAATTTTCAAATTGATGATGCTAAAATTGCTTTAATAGGAATGGGAAGTACAATTGGAACAGCTAAATATGTTGCTAAGCAATTAAGAAAGAAAGGGAAAAAAGTTGGTGTAATGGGTATTAAAGTATATAGGCCATTTCCATCGAAAGAAATAATTAAAGCTTTAGAAAATATTAAAGCTTTAGCAATTCTAGATCGTGCATTAAGTCCCGGTGCTTTAAGTGCTCCATTAGGATTAGATATTAAAGCATTATTGTATGAATATGATTTTAAAATTCCAGTAATAAACTTTGTGTATGGTTTAGGTGGAAGGGATATATCACCAAAAGAAATTGTAACAATTTTTAATCGTATAGAGAAAATTGCAAAAAAGAAAACTATGCCTCATGGATATGAATATATAGGAGTGAGGGAAAAATGAGTATAAAATCTCTTAAAGAATTGCCAAAAGAAGAATTTTTCTCGTCAGGACATAGAATGTGTGCTGGATGCGGACCAGCTATATGCGTTAGACAAACATTAATTGCAGCTGGAAGGCCAGTTATAATGGTTTCAGCTACAGGTTGTGTTGAAGTATCAACTACAATTTATCCATATACTTCTTGGAAAATCCCTTGGATACATATTGCATTTGAAAATGCTGCAGCAGTAGCAAGTGGGATTGAAGCAGCTCTTAAGAAACTCTCTAGAGATGGTAAAGCTAAAAAATATGATGTTATAGCTTTTGCTGGAGATGGTGGAACATTTGACATAGGTTTACAAGCTCTTTCAGGAGCAATTGAAAGAGGGCATGATTTTCTATACATATGTTATGATAATGAAGCATACATGAATACTGGAATACAAAGGTCTGGAGCAACTCCTCATGGTGCTGAAACAACAACTTCTCCAGCTGGATCTGTTATACCTGGAAAAAAGGAATATAAAAAGAGATTAACAGATATAATCATTGCTCATGATCCAGCATATGCAGCTACTGCATCAATAGCATATTGGAAAGATTATATGAATAAAGTTATAAAAGGGTTAGATGCAAAAGGACCTGCTTTTATACATGTTTTTGCACCTTGTCCAAGAGGATGGCGTTTCCCATCAAATCAAACAATAAGTATTGCAAGATTAGCTGTAGAAACAAGATATTTCCCATTATATGAATATGAAAATGGAAAATATACTCTAAGCTTAGATATACCTAAACCAAAACCTCTTGAAGATTTTATTAAACCTCAAAGACGCTTTAGACATTTATTAGATCCTAAAAATAAGAATATCCTTGAAGAACTTAAAATTGATGTTGAAAGGAATTGGGAAAGAATTAAGAAACTTTGTTCTTTATAAATTCATTCTTTTCTAAGTTTTGCTATAAAGAAACCATTACATTCATGTAAATGCGGATAAAGCCTTTTACATTCATTTAATCCTCTTAAACCAGGAGAGCCTATTCCTAAATCTATTTCTTCAAGATAAAAATCTGGATGAATTTTTAAGAATTTCTCAATTATTTTTTCATTTTCTTCAATTGTAATACTACAAGTTGAATAAATTATCACTCCTCCATTTTTAATATATTTAGAAATATTATTTAAAATTTTCTCTTGTAAGAATGAGAATTTCTTTATTTTATTATAATTTATTATCCATTTAAATGATGGCTCACTCCAAAATGCTCCAGTATTACTACATGGAGGATCTAATAAAATTTTATCTGCATTAATTTTAATTGGTAATTCTTTAGTTGCATCAGTTAATAAAGGTAAAGCAATTTTTACTTTTAATTTTTCCATATTCTTTCTAAATTCTTTAATTCTAGAATATGAAGAATCTATTGAAATTATCATACCATTATTATTCATTAATTGAGCTATATGAGAAGTTTTTATACCTGGTGCAGCACATATATCTAAAATTTTTTCTCCAGGCAAAGGTTTTAAAGCTTCTACACAAAAAATGCTTGAAAAATCTTCAATTATAAAAAAACCTTTTTTATATGATGAAAGTAAACTAAGTGGTTTTTTTGTAGATTCTACTTTATATAAATACTTAAGCCTTTTATCTTTAATAAGTTTAACACCTTCTAAAGAAATTTTAGAAAGTATTTTTTCTTCATCTTCAATTAATGTATTTATTCTTATGTATATTGGCTTTTTTTCATTTATCTTTTTTAAAAAATCGATAGCTTGTTTTCTTCCAAGAATTTTATAAGTATATTCTATAAACCATTCAGGACAAAAATAAATAAAACTTTCCTTTTTTGGAATTTCTTCTTTTAAAGATATTGTAAAAATTTTTCCAATATAATTTTCTATATTTCCGAATTTTTTATATCCAAAAATTTTCCTAGCAATTTTAATTAATTCTAAAGTTTCTTCATAAGATGCTTTTTCATAAAATTTTTTATAAAAAAGGATTTCTAAAAAAAGCATTATTTCTTTTTCAATTTCTTTACATTCTTCTATTTCTTTATTTACTAAAAATTTTATTACATTCCTTTTACGAATTAATTCTTTAACAATTTTTAATGCTAATCTACGCGAATTTATATTAGAAGATGAATATTTATTAAAAGCATTATATAATGATTTTTTAATAGATTTATTATTATCATATTCCTTTAAAGCTTCTATTGAAATTTTTATTACATCTATTAATGAATAATTATTTGTATACATTATTTTCTCTTTTAAACATTTTATCTTTTAAAGTTTCTTTAAAAATATTTCAAAATATATCAATAAATTGAATATATTCTAAATTCATTATTTAAATTTCCTTTAAATAATTCAAAAATGAAAAGTAGGGGCTTTTATTATTTTATAAAATATTACTTTTAGTGATAAATAATGCAAAAAATATTAAAAAACAAAGATTTTCTTCTTATTTATGATGAAAAAGAAAAAGATATTAGAATACAAATTAAGTCATCAATTGTAAAGATTACGTTTAATGACTTTGGCTTTAAGATATTTATTGATGATGCTCTAGTTTATACTGAAAAAGATTACAAAAGTAGTGGAATTTTCATTAATGGTGTAAAAAATGAATAATACTTCATTAGAAGATGTTAAAGAAATAGTAAGAATTCATTTCTTTAATGCAAAAGAATTTTATGAATATTTAAAATTATTAGAAGTAATTAATGATTATCAAGCATTCTTTAATTTGAATGAAAATGGTTTATTTTATAACCAAATGGATCCTGCTCATATTTCAGCATTATTCATTAAATTCAAAGGAATCTATGAAAGCATTAAAGAATGCAAATTTGGAATATATCTTAGAGATTTCATAAGAATTATTTCAAATGAAGATTTAAAGAATAGTAAATTAACACTTGAAATTGATATAGCTAATAAAAAAGTAAGGATATTAACAAATACAATTAATTTAGAAGGAGAACTTATTGATTTTAATGAGGAAAATAGTATTCCAGAGCCAATGCTTATATTTGATGTAGAAGCAGAAATTGACTTAAGATATTTGCTAAATACAATTAAGAACTTTGATTGTATAAAAATAAGCATTGAAAATGATAAGCTTTTCATTGAAGGAAGAAATGAAATGGTTAAAAAGAAAACATTCATACCTTCAAAGTTTAGCAATTTCAAAAATGGGACATTAGCATATTATAATACTTTCTATCTTAAAAATTTCTTAAAGAAAGTAGTAAAGTTAAAGAATATTGCTAAGCTTAAATTTAGCAATAATAAACCATTGAATATATCACTTGAAACAAAAATTGCAAGAATAGATTACTATCTTGCACCAAGAGTTGAAGAATAATGGAAGAAATAATAAAAGAAGATTAAAGAGGAGAATGTAAAGAAATTAATAACTTCCATTAGACTTAAAGAAAAATATTCTTATAGGATTGCTAAGTATCATTATGGCTTTATTTAAATTAATAAAAAATATTTATAAGAAATGTAATAATTGAAGATCCAATGATTAAAGAAGATATTAAAATCTTATAGAAAGCCTTCATTCATAAGTTTTTTCATATGCATATATATTGCTGTTTCACTTATTCCAAATCATTAATTCTATTTAGTATAAGTATGATGTTATGCCGAGTTTCTAATCTACTTTTCATAAAGACCTTTCTTTTTGATAAACTTTAATTAAAACATTGAATAATGAAAAATAACATAATAAAACTTAAAGAATAAAGCTTTTTTCATTAATAAATTTAAAATCTAGTAATTACAATAAATATAATATAAAAATGAGCATGAATAAAAATCTTTTTGATTATTTATCTAATGAAAAAGATGAAGATATATTCTTCTTACTTGGTTCAGGTTATGATGGTTCTAAAGGTAAAGCTTATTTAAAGCTTTTAGATCCAAGAAAACAAGAAATAATTTTATTATATGATGAAACAAACCATAAACCATATTGTTATTCAAAAATTAATATAGAAGAATTAAAGAATAGAGAAGATTTAATTAAAGCAGGAGCAATAAATTTTATTCAAGAGAAAAAGTATGATCCTTTAATAGATAGCTATATCGAAGTTACAAAAATTATTGCTTCAGACCCTTTATCGATAGGTGGAAGGAAAGATTCTATAAGAGAAATTATAGAAACATGGGAATCGGATATACCATATCATTTAAATTATCTTTATGATATGAATTTAATACCTGGAATGCCTTATAAAATAGAGAATGGCATATTAAAAATGGCATCTTCTTTAAATGAAATTAATAAAATGATTATTGAAAAATTTAATAATAAAAATGAAGAAGAAAAAAAGGAAATAGCAAAATGGCTTTTATTACTTGAAGCTGAGCAACCAGAAATAAAATATGTTTCTTTAGATTTAGAAGTACTTTCTCCAATTTCAACTAGAGTACCAAATCCTGCTAAAGCCGAATATCCTATAATTTCGATTGCTTTTGTTGGTTCTGATGGATTAAGAAGAGTTTTAATGTTAAAAATTAAAGAAAATATTGAAAATATTGAAAATAAAGAATTTACAGTAACTTTCTTCAATAATGAAAGAGAAATGCTTCGTGAAGCTTTTAATATATTGAATAAATATCCTTGTGTAATAACTTTTAATGGAGATGATTTTGACCTTCCATATCTTAAAAATAGAGCAGAAAAATTAAATATGAGTAAAGAAGAAATACCAATTATTATATCTAAAGAAGGGGCTTCTCTTGAAAGAGGAGTGCATATAGATTTATATAGATTCTTCTTTAATAAATCAATTCAAGTTTATGCATTTGGTAATGCTTATAGAGAAAATACTTTAGATGGTGTTGCTAAAAGCATTTTAGGAAGAGGAAAAATAGAAATTTTAAAAAATCTATCCGAATTATCAAGTAAAGAATTAGCAGAATACAATTTTGGTGATGCTTTATTAGTACATGATTTAGCAACAATTAATAATAATCTTGTTATAAAACTTTTGATAGTTTTATCCAGAATAAGCATGATGCCAATTGAAGATGTATGTAGACATGGTGTTTCAGGATGGATTAAAAGTTTACTCTATTATGAACATAGAAAAAGGAATTATTTAATTCCAAGACCTGAAGATATTATTAAAGAAAAAGGTGTAATATCTACAAAAGCAATTATAGAAGGGAAAAAATATAGAGGAGCAATAGTTGTTCAACCATTTCCAGGTGTTCATTTTAATGTTATAGTTTTAGATTTTGCATCATTGTATCCTTCAGCTTTAAAAATTTGGAATTTAAGCTATGAAACAGTAAGATGCCCTCATTCAGAATGTAAAGATAATCTAATACCTGAAACTTCTCATTGGGTATGTAAAAAAATAAAAGGATTACAAAGTTTAATAATTGGATGCTTAAGAGATATTAGAGTTGAATGGTATAAACCTAAAAGTTCAGATAAAAATTTAACTCAAGAAAAAAGAATATGGTATGATATTGTACAAAAAGCTTTAAAAGTATTTTTAAATGCAAGTTATGGAGTTTTTGGAGCAGAAGCTTTTCCATTATATTGCCCACCAGTTGCTGAAAGCACGGCTGCAATAGGAAGATATGCTTTCAAAAAAGCTGTAGAAAAAGCAAAAGAAATGAATATAGAAATTATTTATGGAGATACAGATTCTCTCTTTCTAAAAACTAAAAATTATGAAACAATAGAAAAATTAATAAAATGGGCTAAAGAAAGCATGGGTCTTGATTTAGAAATAGATAAAATCTATAATTATGTTGTTTTTTCAAGTCGTAAGAAAAATTATTTGGGAGTAACAGATAAAGGAATAGTTGATGTAAAAGGATTAACTGGTAAAAAGAGACATGTTCCTGAATTTATTAAAAAAGCTTTTAATGAAATGCTAAATGAATTGAAAAATGTTAAAAATGAGGAAGATTTTGAAATAGCTAAGAAAAAAATCGAAAATCTTATTAGAGAATGGTATTTCAAATTAAAAAGAGGAGATTTTGCTTTAGAGGAACTTGCATTCCATATTATGATTAGTAGAAAACCTGAAAAATATATGAAAACAACTCCTCAGCATGTTAAAGCTGCAAAAAAGCTTAAATCAAAAGGAATCGATATTGTTGCTGGAGATATAATAAGCTTTGTGAAAACTAAGAATAAAGAAGGGGTTGAACCTTTACAACTTGCTAGGAAAGATCAAATTGATACTGAAAAATATATAGAGTATTTAAGATCTACATTTGAGCAAGTATTAGATGCGTTAGGAATAGATTTTAATAATATTGTAGGTGTTACATCGCTAGAAAGTTTCTTATGATTGTTTAAATAATATTTCTATAGGGAGTTCAAAATTTTCCTTAATTGTACGTAAAACTATTTTTGTATCACTTGAAATTACTCCATCTATATGACCTATTTTATCCAATATTTTTGCTAATTCTTCTTGATTTATACTTCTTACTTTAGCTAAGCAATAATATTCTCCTGTAATATCATACAATTCGCATATTTCAGGCATTTTTACTAATTCTTTTAAAACATCATCATATTTAGATGGAGATGCTTTAATACCTATAAAAGCTATCAAGTTTAATCCTAATTTATTTGAATCTAGAATTGCTTGAAATTTTTTAATATAACCTTCATTCATAAGTTTTTTCATACGCATATATATTGCTGTTTCACTTATTCCAATTTCTTTAGCAAGAGCAGTATAGGATGCTCTACCATCTTTTTGAAGAAGCTTAAGCAATTCTATATTCTTTTTATCCAATTTTTTTATCAAGGTATCTCACTAAAAATATTATATACAAAAATATATATTTTTTTAATTTTTAAATCATTATTGCTACAATTATTGAAGAAATTAATGGTATTGTAAAATTATCATAATGTTTTAAAGGACCAAAAGTTAATGCATCTACAATAGCTCCTATTAAAGAAGCTATAAAGCAAATTTTTATTAAAGGATAGAAAAGTGTATTTGTTAATAAACTATATAAGAAACTTGAGAAAATAGCTCCCAATAAAGAAAATAAAAATACTATTATCGACCCCTCAAGACTTTTTTGACTCCAAGGATATTTATGTTGTTTTTTTAATTTTGGAGCTAATAAAGGTACTATTCCATCTCCCCAAGCCATTATATATGATGGAATAATAATAGCTAATAATTTATTAAAATATCCATATACTATAACAAGTATTAATATGCTTATTATATAATATGCAGGTCCATAAGCATGAGCTACTACATCTCCAGATACAACCATTGAAGATTTAAATGGGTTTTCACTTTTAGATTTAAAAGAATAAATAATTAAAAAAAGCAAACCTAAAGGAACTAGCATTGGCCATAAAAAGCTTGAAAAAAGTGGAACTATTATTACTATGCATCCAGCAAATATATGTATAAGCCTTCTAGTAATCATTGGATGAAACCCTTTCTTTTTTCTTAAAAATTCACCTATAGCTACTATTATGAAAACATATAGATATGCTAAAATTATTAAAATCAAATCATTCATACTCATAATTTTTCATTTATAATATTAAAAAATAGCTTTTTAAATTTTTTTATAATGTTTTAGGAAATTCATGCCCGCATTTTGGACATTTAATATATTCGCAAGAAATAACGCTTGGGCAACTACCACATGTAAATACTCTAGAATAAGAAATATCAAATTCATATCCACAATTTGGACATTTAACGATCTTTTTCTTCATGAAAACCTTCTTAAATTTCAAAAAAGAAAATACCTATATATATTCTTTTTCTTATATCTTTTTGAAAGAAATGGAATTTCGTACTCTTCATATAGATAAACCTGGATTACGAGTTTTAGGAATAGCTGAAAGCTTCAATATGGAAAAAAGCAAAAAATCTATTTTAGTAGGAATAGTTATGAGAGGAGATTTTATCATAGATGGAGCAATAATATCTAATTGTAATATTGGAGGAATGGATTCAACTGAAAAAATTATTGAAATGTTTAAAGAATTGAATAGAGATGATATAAATTTAATTATGCTTAATGGATGTATTATTAGTTGGTTTAATATAATAGATTTGAATAAAATTTATAATGATTTAAAATTACCACTTATATGTATTACTTATGAAGAATCTCCTGGTTTAGAAAAATACATAATTCAATATTTTCCAAAAGATTATAAAGAAAGGATTGAAGTTTATAAAAGAAATGGTGAAAGAATTGAAGTATTATTAAAAACTGGATATAAAGTTTTCATAAGATTTTTTGGTATTTCTTTAAAAGATTCTATTAAAATTCTTAATAAATTCACTTTGCATGGTAGAATACCTGAACCATTAAGAGTTTCAAAACTTTTTGCTAAATCTCTTATTCAATGTTCTTTCTTCAATTCCTTTATTTCTAAAAGTAATGAGAATTGCAATGAGTGATAAAAGTAATGTAAAAATAAAAAATTTTAAATTAAATTCTTTATTCTCTTCTATTCTTTCTTCATAATTTGAAAATGAAGTTTTTTCTTCATTCAATCTTCCTAAATCTTCTTTTTGAAAAAGTGATATTTTTAAATCTTTAATCATAGAATTTTTTATTAAAAATGAATATTTTGAATTTGGTGGAAGATAATCTATTATTTGTGATATTTTCTCTTTAGAAGTATTAATTAAAATTGGAATTTTCTTTAAATAAAGATTTGGAGTTTTATTAAAAATATTTATATTAAAATTGGAATTATTTTCTTCTATATTAATTAAAATTTCTTCATTTATTGTAAAATTTTTAGGTTCTATGTATATATGCTCTTCTTTTAATATTTTAAATATAAATATGATTGTGGAATTTATTGGAATATTTTTTAATATTAAAGGTTTTATTTCTAGCTTTCTTATTGTAAAAGTATTTTCCATATTATTAATATGTACTATAAGATTATGTGGTAAAAATGGTTCTAATAAATAATATATGAGAATATCCGATCCTATTCTTTCTGCATAAAATATTTTACATATTACATTTTCTATTGGTATTTTTAATTTATATTCTTCTTTATCAATATTAATAATTAAATTTAATTCATTAAAATTTATTATATCATTATCAATTAATTTTAATTTAATTTTTTTAGTATTATAGAAAATTATTGTTTTATTTAACTCTATAATTTTTAAATGAATTTCTTTCTCTATTTTTGCTAAATCTATTAAAATTTCATTTTCAAAACCATTGTTTAAAATTCTAGTATTTAAAATCGATGTGCCATTGTTTATTAAAAATATAGATAATAAGCTAATTAATAATAAATTTAAAACCATCAATAATTTATATACTTAAATTATTTAAGCTCCTCTATTTTTAATATAGAGTGTATGGCATTATTATTTGCCCGGCTTTAAGAGCTGTTAAAGATGGAACAATAGCATATGATCCTATAACAGCTCCAAATTTCTTTTTTCCAATATCATAAACATTTCCAGCTAAAGAAACTTTTATTGTAATATCTTGTGCATAACTTACATCTGAAACACTTACATTATCACCAATTATTGCACCTTCTCCTACTATTGAATTTCTTAAAGAAACATGATTCCCTATTATAGAATTCTCTAAAATTAATGTTTTTTCTATTACGCTTGAATTACCAATATTGCTTTTTTCTCCAATATATGTATAAGGTCCTATTGTTGAATTGGCTCCTATAGATACATTGTCCATTATTATTGATGGTCCTTCTATGTATGTTCCAGGTTTGATTGTTACATCTTTGCCTATAATAACTTTACCATCAATTGTTACTCCATTAAATCCTTTTACTTTTTCTCCTTCTATTAAATCCATGTATTTCCTATTTGCTTCTAATAAATCCCAAGGAAGACCAATATCAAACCACCATCCTGGCTCGCATACAAAAATCCCTATTTTTTTCCCATTTTTAGCTAATAAGCTTAATATATCTGTAAGCTCATATTCCCCTCTTTTTGAAATATGTATTTTCTCAAAAAATTTCAAAGCATCGTTTGATAATATATAAACTCCTGTATTTATGTAATATTTTTCAATATTTTTAATTTCTTCTTCAGATGGTTTCTCTATAATTTCTTCTAGAAAATTATTTTTTACTTTTACAAGACCATACCTTTTTGGATCAGAAGTTTCAGCAACTATCATTGCTCCATCCATATTCCCTTTATTAAAGAAATTTATGAAATCTTTTAATATACTAGATTTAATTACAACATCTCCATAAATCGTAAAATAATATTTCTCATTTTTTAGAAAATCTGAGCAAGAATATAATGCATGTCCAGTACCTAAAGGTTCTTGTTCAATGAATGAAATTTTTACTCCTGGATTATTTTCTTCTAAGTATTTTATTATTTGTTCTTTATTATGATGAATAGTTACTCCTATATTTTCAATACCTATTTCTTTTAAAGAATATATTACATGCCATAAAACTGGTTTTCCACATAATGGTAATAAATGCTTAGGTCTAGTAACTGTTAATGGATGTAGTCTAGTTCCAGCTCCAGCTGCAAAAACTACTGCTTTATCTATCTCTTTCATTATAATATTTAAGATAAAAAGATGCTTAAAATAATTTTCTTATTTTTTAAAAATATTAAGAATAATATTTTTAAACTATCTATTATTTTTTAAAGAAAAGGAAATGACTCTATTCTTTATAGGATTAGGAATTAATGGTTGCAAATATTTAACTTTGAAAGGATTAGAAGCTTTAAAAAATTCAAATAAAATTTTCCTTGATGCTTATACTAGTAAAATAAGTGAAGAAGATATTAAAGAATTATCTAAATTAATTTCAAAAGAAATTATTATAGCTAATAGAGAAATGCTTGAAAATGAAGTATTAAAAATAATTGAAGAAGCTAAAGATAAAAATATTGCTATACTTATTCCAGGAGATCCATTTATTGCTACAACTCATATTTCTATAAAAGAATTAGCTTTAGAAAAAAATATTAAAATTGAAATAATTAATGGAGTATCAATAGTTTCAGCTGCAATTAGTTTATCTGGATTAAGCACATATAGATTTGGAAGAATAGTAACAATACCAAAAACAAATAATATAGAACATTTAAGGCAACCTTATCAAGAAATTCTTGAAAATTCTTTAAGAGGATTGCATACACTTTCTCTTTTAGATACTAAAAATGGTGGATTATCTATAAATGATGCATTAAAAAATCTTATGGAATTTGAAGAAATATATGGAGAAAATTTTTTAAAAAATGATATGCTAATAATGGCATTTGAAAGAATAGGATATGAAGATTCTAGAATTATTGTAAAAAAAATTGAAGAACATATTAATGAAAAATATGAAAAATTCCCTCAATGTATGATATTCCTAGGGGAACTACAATTTAATGAAAAAGAAATTTTGAAAAAAATATTTAATTTAAGTAATGAATATATTGAAAAGCACCAATATGAAGATATTAGGAAAAAAAGGTCAAGAATATATATTCAAAAACTTGAAAATGTTTTTAAGCAAATAGAATCTAGAAAAGATAAAATAATTAATGAAAAAGTTTTAAAAATAATAGAATATGCATATAATTATTATGAAGATGCAAAATATTTTTATGATAAAGGAAATTATCAAACTTCATTAATATCATCTTCTTATAGTGAAGGATTATTAGATTCTTTAAGAATGTTAAATTTAATAGAATTTAGTTGGGAAATTATTTCATAAATTAGATTAAAAAAGTTTATTAAAAAATATTATTTTAGAAATTAAGGAAAATGGTAAAGAAAGTTTTAGCTACAGGAGTATTTGATTTAATTCATCCAGGGCATATTCTATTTTTAGAAAAAGCTAAGAAAATAGGTGGAAAAAATTCTAAATTAATAGTTGTAATAGCTAGAGATTCTAATGTATTAAAATTTAAAGGAGTAAAACCAATATTTAATGAAAAAATTAGGAAAAAGATTGTTTCATCTTTAAAGCCAGTAGATGTTACAATTTTAGGTTTTAAAAAATTTTCAATCGAGAAAATTATTAAAAAAATTAAGCCTGATATAATTGTTTTTGGATATGATCAAATAAAAATAATGAAAGAATTTGAAAAAATTTGTAAAGAAAAAAATTGGAACATTAAAATAGTAAAATTAAAAAAATTTAGAAGTGGACAAATAAATAGTTCTTCTCAAATTGTAAAAAAGATTATTAAATTACGCGGACATAAATTTTAATTTTATCTCCATCTTTAATATTTAATTCTTTTCTAAGATATTTTTCTGAAATAATTTCTATAACGGATGAATCATAATGTGTTTTTTCAGGAATTATTATTGCTCCTTCTATTTTTCCATTAATTATAGCTGGAAAACATTTTCCAGAACCGAAAATTTTCCCACTTTCTTCAAAACCTTCTATTTTTATTCCTTTTGAATTATCAATAAAAGCTCTTTTTTTAATAGATTCTTCATTAATTTTTATATTAAGAGTTCCAGGATATGGTTTAAAACCTAGTTTTTCTTCTATTTGCTTAAAATATTTTGGCAAACTAATATAATATGCTCCTTCTCCATTTCCTGAAAAAACAATCCCTTCTAAAGAAATTTCATCATTAGACATTTTTTTCTTATTTAATTATTTTTGCTTAAATTTATTTTTTAATTTTTCGCACTCATTATGAGCTATTTGAAGAGGTAAAGGTAATTTTAATCCATTTAATAAACTTAATACTATTGATACACTTGTTTCAAGGTCTATCATATTTCCAATACTAACATAAAGTTTTGTTCTTCCTTTTTTAATTACTTCAGCAATTATTGAAGAATTTTCATCTATTAAAAATGTTTTATTTCTAATATTTTTCTCTTTTCCATATAATTTCTTTCTAGCTACGCCTATTGATGGAATATTTAAAATAACACCTACATGAGTTGCTAAACCACATTTATAAGGATGTGCAATACCATGCCCATTAACTATAATTATATCTGGTTTATTTTTTAATAAATGAAAACATTTAAAAATTAATGGTGCTTCTCTAAAAGATAAAAGTGTTGGAATGTATGGAAAATAAGTATTTCCATATACAGTTTTTATTTCAATTATTTCATGAGTTTTAAAATCAATGCATGCTATTGAAGCAATTGAAAAATTTTTTATGTAAGTAGCATCAACACCTGCAATTATTTCTATTCTTGAAAAGCAATTATTTTTTATACATTTTGAAGCAATTATTTTTTGAGCTAATCTAGCTTTTTCTAATGAAAAATTTTTTGGAATTATTTTTACAATATTTTTATTAAAATTTTCCATTTTTATTCCCTTTTTATATAAAGAAAATAAGGATTATATTTTGCTTAATTTAACAAATTCTTGGAAGATTTTCTCCTAAAAACATAGAAACTATTCTTTTTACACCTAATGTTGTTTTCATTATAACTTTATTACTAAATTTAGATGTTACTCTTCCAATTAACATAGCATTTTCTCCTAAAGGATTTTCTTTAATAATTGATAATACATCATTCCTTTTTTTCCAACTTGAAAAACAAACAATTCTACCTTCACATGCTAAATATAAAGGATCTATTCCAAGAATTTCACATAATGCTCTTACATCATTCTTAATTGGAATTTTAGATTCATCTATTATTATTCCAAAATTTGTTTTTAAAGCTATTTCATTAAGAATTGTTCCTAATCCTCCTCTAGTAGGATCTCTTAAACAATGTATTTCTAAATCGTTTTCTAATAATGATTTTACTAAATCTTTAAGAGATGCACAATCGCTTATTAATGAATTGCTTAATTTAAAATCATATCTAGTTGATAAAATTGCAGCTCCATGATCTCCAATTGTTCCTGAAACTATAATTGCATCCCCTTCTTTTATTCTATGTACTCCTAAATCTACTTTTTCTGGAATGAATGAAATTCCTGCTGTAATAATATATATTTTATCTGCTAACCCTTTTTCAACAACTTTTGTATCTCCAGCAACAATTTTCACATTGTTTTTTAAGCATTCTTCTTTCATTGATTTTACTATTTTTTCTAAATTTTCTATTTCAAATCCTTCTTCAATTATAAAAGCTGCTGAAATGAATGGATCAATTATTCCACCTTGCATAGCTAAATCATTTATTGTTCCTGTAATTGCTAATTTTCCTATATCTCCTCCTGGAAAGAATATTGGATTAACAGTATATGCATCGATTGTGAAAGCAATATTTTTTCCATTAAAATTTATTCTTGCAGAATCTTCCAATTTTTCAAGAATGCTATTTTTAAAAGCAGGTAAGAAGATTTCTTTTATTAATTGAAGTGTAAGTTTTCCTCCCCCACCATGTGCTAATCTGATAATATTTTCTATATTATTCATTTTTCATCATCTTTTTATATTTCTTCCAATCTTCATAAGTATACCATGCAGCACATGCTCCTTCACTACTTACCATGCATGGACCAATTGGAGAATTTGGAGTACAAGCTTTTGCAAAAAGCGGGCATTCAAAAGGATAAATTATTCCTCTAAGTACTTCTCCACATTTACATGCTGGATTTTCTTTAGGAGAAACATTTATATTATCAAAATGAAGTTTTGCATTCATATCATTATATTCTTCTCTTAATTCTAATCCACTATTAGGAATTTCTCCTAATCCTCGCCAAATAGAATTGCATTCTTTAAAAACATTATTCATAATTTTTTTAGCTTTTTCATTTCCTTCAGGTTTAACGGATCTAGAATATTGAATTTTTACATCATAATTTTTATTTTTAATTAATTCATTCAAAATTAATAAAGCTTGAATTATATCAAGTGGTTCAAAACCTGCTATAACTCCTGCTAATCCATATTTCTTAAGAATTGGTTTATATGGATTTGATCCTATAATTGTGCTTACATGTCCTGGTAAAATGAAACCATTTAATTTTATTTCTCCTAAACTTAATAATGCATCAAGAGCTGGAGGAATAAGCTTATGAGCTGAATATAAATAGAAATTTTCTAATTTAAGTTTTTTTGCTTCAATTAAAGATATTGCAATGGATGGAGCAGTTGTTTCAAAACCTATTCCAAAAAATACAATTTTCAAATCTTTTCTCTTTTTTGCAATTTCAATTGCTTCTATTGGAGAATAAACTACTCTAATATCTGCTCCTTTTGCTTTTTCAATAAATAAACTTGAATTGCTTCCAGGAACACGCATAATATCTCCAAAAACTGTTAAACAAATTTTATCTTTAAATTTTCTACATAATTCAATAATCCAATCTATATCTTCATTTGGAGTAACACATACTGGACAACCTGGACCAGAAGTTAAATCTACTTTTCCTTTTAATAATCTTCTAATTCCAAATTTACTTATTGAAATTGTATGTGTTCCACATACTTCCATAATTTTTATTGGATTATCAATTTCTCTTTTCAATTTCTTAATTAATTTTAATAATATTTCTTTATTTCTATATTCATCAATAAATCTAAGTTTTTCTTCATTCATTTCTCTTCAAAACTTCTTCCAATATTTTTAATGTTTCTAAAGCTTCTTTTTCATCTATTTTTTGAATTGCAAATCCAGCATGTAGAATAATATAATCTCCAGGTTTAACATTTTCTATTAAGTCTATTCTAATATTTTTCTTTAATCCTCCAATTTCAACAATTGCTTCAGGATATTTTACATCGATTATTTTTACTGGAATACCTAAACACATTTAATTCAAAAAATTATTTGGATTTATTTAAACTTTTTAATTTATTTTCATCTCAAAATTTATTAATTTTTGCTTACTATGATAAAGATAATATTGTATCTTTTAAATTTTTTATTTTTATGAATTTTTTAATTTCTTCATCTATTGTTAAAAATTTAATGTCATAAATTATAGAATTTGCATAAAGTATATTATCTATCATATCTGTATGACCATTTAAATATAGGCTTAATGCATAATTAAAGACTTCAGTATTTTCAATTATTTGCTTATATCTTTTTGCTTCAATTAAACTTCTTAAACCTATTTAAATCTTTCAATTTCAAACTCTTGTTTCTTAATTAATCTAATAGCCACCCATAATGATTCTAAAATATTAAAAATAGAATAGTATCTTCTGCATTAAGTTCATCTAACTTATTAAGAGCCTCTTTAACTTCTATACCAGTATCTATACCTAATGTTGGAAGTATAAATGAAGTATCAAGAAGAACCTTTAATGTATTTTTCTTGTTCTTCAAGACTTATCAACTCTACTTTTTCTGGCTTTATAGATGCAAACATTTTTTCAGATAATGCAAGTTTTATTGGGTCATAGATTGGCTCCATAATTATAGTATTATTAGATACTTTTAATAAAATTTTATTACCTTCTTTCAAATTAAGAGCTTTTACTATAGCTTTTGGTAAGTAGATTGTATATTTTTTTTCCAATAGTTACTTCTTTTACCAGATTCATAATTATTATCAGGTTTTAATTTAAAAAACTGATATATATAAATTTTTAGCTGATTAAATAAAATCATTTTGTAATAAAATTTAATAATGCTCCTATAACTCCTAAAATACTTCCTATAATAAAACCTCCTCCTATTGTTAAACTTGCAAAAGAAAAAATCATAATCATTAATCCTCCAGAAACTTCTCTTTTAGGCTTAAGTGATAAGAATGCTCCTATAGCAATAAGAAAGCTACAAATTGCACTAATTAATGCTAAATAATTTTTCTCTAAAAATAAAAAAATTGAAAAAATTGGAAATATGTTTATTGATAATGCCCATGAAAATGCATTACCAAGTATTAAAAAAGCTGCTATGATTGAAATAAAGAAACTAATAAGATTATTTTTCTCATTTTCTATAGAATTAATAGAAGAAATTTCTCTAATTATACTATAATAATCATTTTGACAAAGCACTAAGTCTTCATATGTTTTTGCACATTCTTCACATAAAGGCTTTGAGCATATATCACATTCCTTATTAGCTTTTCTTGATGGATGAAATGCACAAAATAAATTCTCTTTAATATTTCTTGTTTTTCCCTCACCTTTTATTTCCATAATTTTTTTAATCTCTTTTTCTAAATTATTTTCTTTAATTTTTTTTATTAAAGATTCTAATAATTCAGAATCTAAATCTATTTTCTCAATTTCAGAAATAATTTTTTCCTGAATTTTAAATTCAGAAAAAGAAATTCCACAATTTGGACAATAAATTATTTTTTCTTTACAAAAAGGGCATAAAAGATTATTTTTAGAATCTTTAAGCATTTTTTCAAAAGGAGGAAGTAATTGACCACAATTATTACAAAATTTTAAATCAAAGCCACATTTAGGACATTTAACCATTCAACCACCTAATAATCGAGAAAAACCCCTAGCTTTTTTAAAAATAAATAGTATTTCTAATAAAGAAAAATTTTAACTATATTTATATGTATTTATATATAAAAAATTTAAGTTATAACTTTAACTTTATTTATTTCAAGATTATAAGTTGTTCTTTAGTATCTATATAGCCCAATTCTCTTAAAATATCTATACAATACCAGAAAGTAGCTCTATCAAGTTGTACTTCTTTTATAAGATTTTCTATTCTAATTGATCCTCCATTAGCTAATATTCTTTTTATTATTTGAAGCATAGGCTCTTTTAATTTATTGAAAATTTCCATAGCTTCTTCTCTTCTAGGAGATAATTCAAATTCAGCAATTATTTCTTTAGGCTTAGCTCTTATTCTTTCTAATATTGCATCAGGATTAATGTAATATTCTGTAATTATTTTAGCTACTTCTTTTACACTTCTAATATTCTTTTGTAACATCCATCTTATTACTTCCTTTCTCCTTTCCATTTCTTCTAATACTTCTTCTTTGCTTTTGCCTAATTTATAAGCTATTTTTTCTAAATGCTTGCTTTTTTCTACAAAGCTTTTAAAATTATCTTGAGAAGGATCCCATTCAAAAACTTTTAAATAATTGTTATAATCTAAAACTTCCCATACATTTCTAACTCTTCTTCCAATTTCTCTTCCATCTTTACTAACTGTAAGACGTACTCTTTCTACTAAAAGCATTACATTCATTAATGGAATATATGCTTCAGCAATATTCATTGGCTTACTTACAAGACGCTTAATAGCATAATCTACACTTTCAGCATGTAAAGTGGACATTCCTCCATGTCCCGTTGCAAGTGCTTGGAATAGAACGAATGCTTCTTCCCCTCTAATTTCTCCAACTATAAGATAATCTGGTCTATATCTAAGGCTTGTTTTTACTAAATCATAAAGTGTTACTTCTCCAATTTTTACATCTGAAACTCCATAGCTTTCTCTACTAATAAATTGAACCCAATTATCATGAGGGAGCTTTAATTCTGCAGTTTCTTCAACTGTAACAATTTTCATTCCAGGCTTTATAAGGCATGCTAATGCATTCAATAAAGTTGTTTTCCCACTTCCAGTTCCACCAATAACAATAAGGCTATTCCTATGCTCAAGCAAAATCCAGAAGTATGCAGCAATATCTTCATTAATTGTCCCTCCTTTTATTAAATCTATTATAGAGAAAGGTTCTTCACGGAATTTTCTAATTGTAAATGTGCTTCCTTTAGGAGAAATTTCTTCTCTAAATGTTACTGCCAATCTATGTTTTCCTTCAAGCATTGCATCTACTATTGGAAAAGCAGAAGAAACATGTTTTCCAGCTTTATGAGCAAGTTTAATAATATAATCATCTAATGTTTCTCTATCAAGAAACATAATGTTTGTTGGAATGCTTTCATAATCTCTATGCCATATATATACTGGAACATTTACTCCATCACAACTAATATCTTCAATATTAGGATCTTCCATAAGAGCATTCAATGGTCCATATCCAAGCATATCCCTTTCTAAATAATAAAGCAATGTAGGCCAAGAATCTTCATGAAGCTTTTTAAAAGCTTTTTTATACTTTTTAACTACATCTTCAGCTCCTTTTATAATTGCTTTCTTTAATTCTTCATCACTTTCTACTTTTGGAGGGGTAAGTTCTTTTGTAAGAATATCTAAAATTTTTGAATATGCTTCTTTTTCTTCTTCTGATAAAAGGATTTCATCTACAAAATATATTGGTCCTGAACCTTTTTCAGGAGGTCTTGCAATAACTATTTTTACATATGGTTGCTTAATCCAATATTCTGTTATTTTTTCATAATCTGAGGGGATAGGTGCCACTAGTATTCCTTTTTTCTCTTCTATTTTTTCCTCTTTCTTTTTTGGCATTCCTATCCCCTCTATTTATTTTTTATAGTTTTTTAAGTATATTGAAGTATTTAAAGAAATTAATGAAAATCTATGGTAAAACTACTGCTTTTGCATAATCATGTCCAGCAGCTGTATGTATTTTTATATCTAATGTTTGTCCACTTTTGAAACCTACAGCGCTAGGTATATAGATTGATAAATCTTTTTGATCTCCTGCTTTTAAAGCATAACCCACACCAGGATTAAAATCAGTGCCACCAATCTTAACTGTAATGCCTCCCGGCCATGATCCATATGGTTTTCCATTTATAATAACATTATCTATTGTTGCATCTGCAGAACCGGTATTTTTAAGAGTCATAGTTACGTTAAAGTTCCCCGTTCCCACTATATCAGCATAAGCTGATATTACTTTTACTTCTTCGAATCTTGTGAAAATTCCTACGAGACCTGAAGCCCATAATGCTACTGCAATAGCTAAAGCAATTGCAATTGCAACTATAATAACTGTTGCTACAACTGGACTTATACCTTTATTTTTTCTATTCATTTTATCTCATCCCTCGCTATATTATTAATTATTAATATGTTATTAAACTTTTTCTGTTCATAATTGTTTAAAAAGGTTTAAAAAAGTTCATTATAAAAATAAACTGTTTAAATAAAAATATAGAATTTTTCAAATTTTTCTATTTTTTATAATTAAATAAAGATTAATATTATCCTATTTTCATTTTTATAATAGAGATAATGGGAAGAAGTAGTTTAAAATCTAGCATTATTGGTTTTTCATATTCTCATTTTAATTGGATTAGTAGACCTATTCTTAAAATTTTTAAAAGCTTACCAGAAAGTCTAGATGCTGCAAATATAAGAATTTATCCAGAAGCTTATGCTTCTCTTATAGGTTTTTCTTTATTTTTATCATTTTTAATTTGTTTTCCATTAGCATTTTTTTCATATTTTTATTTTAATTTAGGTTTATATTCATTCTCTTTAATTATTCCTCCATTTATAATTTTAATACTTTTATTATCTTATCCAAAACTTGCTTCTACAAGTAGAGCATCAAATTTAGAAGCAGAAGTACCATTTGTAGCTGCATATATTACTGTTATGGCTACTGGAAGAATTTCTCCTTATAGAAGTATGGAAAGATTAAAAAATGTAAAATTGCTTCCAAACCTTTCAGAAGAAGCAAGAAAAATAGATATGGATGTAAAAGCTACAGGAATAGATCCTGTTTCAGCTCTTGAAAAATCTGCTAAAGCAGTACCATCAAAAGAATATAAAAATCTAATTTTAGGATATGTTTCAACTCTTAGAGGTGGAGGAGATGTAATACATTTCCTTCAAAGAACAGCTGAGAAAATATTTGAAGATAGGAGTGAGAAAACTAAGATAATTGGTGAAAGGATTGGAATGCTAATGGAAGGATATGCAGCAACTGGAACAATGCTAGCTCTTGGATTGTATGTTATTTTTATTGTTTCACAAATACTTCCATCAGGAGTAATGGCTTTCTCTTCTGGAGGATTTATATTATTTGCTTATATATTATTACCATCAATTTCTATTCTCTTTTTATACCTTACAGATATTTTCCAACCTAGATATCCAGTTTCTGATTGGAGAGCATATAAAGTTTTTGCATTAACTCTTCCTTTAACATTTTTCCTTTTAATAAGTCTTGTTGCTCCATTCTACTTTCCTCCTTTAAAAGAAGTTTTTAAACCTTTTGTATATTTCATATACTATATTAGAGATGTTTTAGGCTTAGATTTAGGACAAAAAGCACCTGCTTTATCAGGATTTGAAGTACCATTAGGATTATGCATAATAATTATGATAAGTGTTACACCTGCAATGATTGCATATCATAAACATGCTACAGAAACAAGTGGAGTAAATTCAGGTATTACAAGATTCCTTAGAGATTTGGTTGAATTGAGAAAAACTGGAATGAGTCCAGAAAAATGTATAGAAAATCTTTCAAATAATGATTATGGAGCTTTTAGTAAATATCTTAAAAAAATAGCTGAACAAATAAAATGGGGAATTCCATTATCAAAAATTTATGAAGCTTTTGCTCAACAAATATATAGTTGGCTTGCAAGAATAAATATGTTCCTTATAGTAGATGCAATAGATGTTGGTGGTGGTACTCCTGAAATACTTGAAACAGTAGCTACATTTAGTGAAGAAATAGAACTTATTGAGAAACAAAAAAGAATGTCTCTTAAACCACTTTTATTAATTCCATATATTAGTGCAATAATATTGGTTTTATCAACTGTTGTTTTAATAGGCTTTATGAGAAGCATACTTGTAATAGCTCAAATATATCTTCCATTTAATAGCTTTTTACAATTATTTGTCCCTCCATTAATACTTAATAGTGCAATAAGTGGATTTGTTGCTGGAAAAGTTTCAGAAGAGAAAGTATCTGCAGGTTTTAAACATGCTTTCATATTAACATTAGTATCTCTTATAGCTTTAATAATTTCTCCATATGTAAGTGCAGGAATACAATTCTATACTCCAGGGAGTTAAAAAATGAAGAGGAAAGGTTATTCTGTAATAGTTTCAACAGTCATATTATCTGCTGTTTTTATTGCTGCAACTTTAATAGCAACATATACTGCTGGATATGTTATTCAAATGCATTCAGAATCTATTGAATTTGAACAAGCTAAAAATACTATGATATTATTAGCAACAGATATTGAAGATATTGTTCTTAAACCAAAATCTGCTGCATATGTTATTTTTAATTCAAGAGCAGGTGGGCCATCTTTTGATAAGAATATAGGAGAAATGACAATAAAAATTGAAGGGGAAACAAATTGGATTTTAGCTCAAAATCTTCAAATAAATTTAATGAAATATAGAGGAGGATCATTAGTTGGTTTAAGTAATGTAGAATATTTAAGAGGGGATGAGAGTAAACCACTTATAGTAGTAGGTGTTTCAGAACCATTAGGATATATTTATACTGAAAGATCTAAAAATGCTGCATGGATTGTTTTAGATTATTCAAGGATTAGAGTTGTATACAATGGAATATTATCATTATTCAATGTTACTACAGATTCTTATGAGAATTTTAATGATGTAAAAATAATTTATATTAACATTGTTCCAGGAGAATTTCATGGTTCTGGAAGGATATATGCCAAAGTTGAAAATCTAGGGATCATTCATCAAACAAATATATTTAATCCAAATCCAGTTCCAATATTAAAAGTATCTGCTTTTGGAAAACAAGAAACTTTTTCATTTTCAAATTTGCCAAACTTTGATGATTCTTTAAAAACAATTGTAACATTCTTACTTATAAATATTAGTATTTCTATGATTTAGGTGATAATATGCCAAGTCCAATTGTTAGTCATCTAATTGGCACAACAATGCTATTAGTAATAATGCTTGTTATAAGCTATTATTTTACGAACTTTGGAACAATTATGGGAGTTAGAGCTGTTGAAAAAGAATTGAATGAAATTGCTGAATATATAGCTTCAAATATAATAGATATGATTTCATTAACGAATGCTTCTCTTAGTGATACTCTTTTATTAGAAATAGATTTTCCATACGAAATAAATGGTTATGGCTATTCTATTAATATTACTAAAGAATCAAACCATTATATTGTAATTACTCGTATAGAACATATAAGCATAGTTGAAGGAAAAGCAATCCTTCCATTTTCTTCACAAATAATCTATTCTTCTTTAAATCCTGGAATAAATGGAATAGAAGGTAAAAATGGTCTTTATAGTGGAACAAGAAAAGCATTAATATGGTGTAAGAAAGTTGGAACAGAAATATATTTTGGATTTGGTGTAAGGAAGTGAAATAAAATGCATGTTTTATATGAATATCTTTTTGTATGTCTTATAGCTTTTCTAATAATAAATACTTCAGTATCAACAATTCTTCCATTAATAGATATACATTTATCTCAAACTGAAGAATATCAACTTGAAAAATTAGCTGAAAGAATATTTGATAAAATACTTTTAACACCTGGCTATCCTTATAATTGGGGTGAAGATATTAGAATAAATCAAACTCTTACTGAAGATGAAATGCTTCAATATTTGAAAGATTTTGGTTTAGCAAAAGCAGGTGCTTCACCTTATGTTTTAGATCCAAATAAAGTAATAAGGCTTGAGAATGGTTCAGGAATAGATAATCTTTATTATATTCCTCCAAAAGTAATTTCCAAATTGCTTGGAATTGAAGGGAAATATGGATTTCAATTAACAATTATTCCTGCTCTTAATATTACAATTGAAGTAAGTGGAAATACTTTAACAGTAGGAGTTTATTCTCAAGAAAAAGTACCTTTACCAGCAAGTGAAGTAACAGTATATGCAATATGGGTTGAGAATAAAGGGGGGAAAGATGTTTTAAATAATGAAACAAAAACAGCAAAAACTGATTGGAATGGAAAATGTACTTTAAGTTTTAGTGCAAATCTTGAAAGTAAAGGAAATAAAGAAGGGGCTTCTTTCATTATTTATGTTGATTTCTATGGAATTAGAACAGTATATATTAGTTCTCTTTCTCAAACAATTTTAGCTTCAATTTCTGAAAAATATTTGGCAATAGAATATTTAGAAGGCACAGGAGCATTACATTTAGAATCAGATCCTTTATTAGTTGCTTTTCCAAATATTTTCTATGGAGAAATAATTAATGAAACAAAAGGGGAATCTACATGGGTTATTAATAAAGGATCAAAAAGCTATAAAGTATATGGCCTTTCATCAATAGATCCATATACAAATTATATTGCATTAATTGTTAAAAAGGGGAATAATAATTTTTTGGTTATTGCTCCAAGACCATCAATAGTATACTATGCAACAGGTCCAATAGCTGGAGTTCATAGAGTTAAATTAACTAAAGTAGTTACAATAAACGATTTAACATACTTTATTGAATTTTATCTATGGAGGATGGCTGAATGATTTCAATAAAAAGGAGCAAAATTGGACAAGCACGTATAATAGAAACATTCTTTGCAATATTAATAGTTTCTTCTTCATTCATAGTTTCTTCTTATATGATAATTCCTACAAATATTCCATTAGTTGTAGGAAAAGGAGATTTAGAGAAAATTGGTTTTAATATATTCGATAGTCTTGCAGCAGGAAGAGTATTTGAAGAAATTGATTTTACTCAAGCTGGATGGGAAAAAAGATTGGAAATTGTTTTTGAAAAAATATTGCCTTCTGAAATTTATTTTAATCTTACAGTATATAAAGCTTATGATTCTTCAGAAATTACTTCACATTATCTTCCTACTCATGTTAATCTTGAAATGATAAATTCTATTCCTATAACAAATGTTGAAAATATTAATGAAGCTTTTAAAAAATCTCCTGAAATAGCTTCTATAACATATGTTTATACTTATTATGATTGGAAAACAAATAAAAGTATGATTTTAGTTTTCATATTAACTCTTGCACGTCCAGGTGAGAAGAAATGATTAAGAAGAAACAAAAAAGAGGGCAATTTGTTGTTTCAATAGCTTTATTAATAGCAATTATAGCAATGACTGCTGCATTATCAGTATATTTTGCATCAATGCTTCATCATCAATTTAGATATAAAGGTTATAAAGAAATAATTAGTACTATAAATTCAGATTTTAAAAGAGCATTAACAAATGCTTTATCAAAAGCAACTCATGATTATGTAGGTGTAAAGCCAGGTGGAGAAATAGATTTAGAAAGTTTAACATACAATTATACTCTTTTAAGATTATCTGCTCAAAACTTTATGGATTATTGGAAACAAACTGTAATAAATTCATATTCAAGCATGGGTTTAGAAATGAATTTAGAATATAGGAATAAGTTTCTTTTGGAAGAAAAGAAGGAAAATTATTCTGGAATAGGAATTACTATTCCTGAAAGATGGTTGTATAATTTAACTACAGCTTATTGGTTTTATCCAGAAAGCATATCTGCAATAAGAGCAAATTTATCATTGAATATTACTGGAATTGGTTTTTATGGATTTAAAACAAGTGAATTAGTATATTTAATTCTTGGAATAGATATTAATGATCTTAAAAAACAAGCACAAAGTGGAGAAATAAATCATTTAAATGTTGTAGTTCTAAAAGAAGGAGGAATTCCTGTTCATGATTTAACAACTAAAAACTTTATGATAAGAGTATTTGATTTATATACTGGAAGTTGGAGAAAAGTACCAATTATAGGTGTAAGCTATTATGGAGATGGATATTATACAGTATATCTTCCACCACAACAGAAAAAAGGACCAACTCCACCTTCTCCATCTCCTGGAAAAACAGTTACTGTAAATACAACAGTTACTGCAACCACTACTACAACAACATCTATTCCAACAGCTACAAGAACAACAACAGTAGCAACAGTCACTACTACTAAAACGGTAGTTACTACAAAAACGCTTTCAGAAACAACTAAAACTATAACAACTACAACTACTACTAGTATGACATCCACTAGATCTACTACTACCATTACTCAAACATCATATACTACAAAAACATCTACATCTACTATGACACTTACATCATCGATAACAACCACAACTACTTATACAACTACTCAAACAAGCTATGAGACTACATACACGGCAACAACAGAAAGTACTACCACTTTAGTAGTAGTATCAACTACTTATACAACTACTAAAACTACTACAACAACTACTACAAAAACAATTACGAAATATACTACAACTACAATTACAACAGTACCAAAAAAACCAATAGAAGAACCTGCTACAACTGTCACATCAACTGTCACATCCTATATCACTACAACTACTACTGTATACTACACAACAACCCTATCTAAAACCGCAACAACTACAACAACTACTACAAGTACAGCAACAGCTTATAGTTCAACTAAAACAATTACAAGCACAATTACTAGAACTACATATCCAACAACAACTTATTTGACTACGACTACAATTACTATTATAAGAACTACAACTATAATTACAACAGTACCAAAAACTGTAACAACTACAACCACAACTACTATAACAAATACGACAACTAGTACTATAACTTTATCTTTAATTTCAACTTCTACAATAACTACAACATCTTTCTCAGAAACAACTGTAACAACTACAAAAACAATAACTCAAACTATTTATACAACAACTAGTATAACGATCACGGAATATATGCTTCCATTGGAATATTCAATATGGTTCCAAGTAATGGTTAGAGATAATAGAGGAATAATAGTTGAAGCTGAAACTTATAAAGATATAGATTTTAAGGTAGAAAGGAATACCCCTTCTTTAATAGGAAGCTTTCGTAAACAAATAATTATTAAAGCTGGATCTGAAACAATTCCAAGTGGATATAGTGTAAGTCTTACTTTTGATCATGCTTCTTTAGTATCTTCTAGCAAATCTCTTCCAAGTGGAAGCGATGTAAGGATTTTCTATTTTGATGGAAATAAATTAAAAGAAATAGATAGAGCTTTAGATGAAGAATCTTCATGGAATAGTCCATCAACAAAAATATGGTTTAAAACTCAAGCTTCTATTCCAGCAGGTGGAAGCGATGGCAATTATTATCTTTATTATGGATATATAAATGATTCAAATCCATTATCGGATAAATCTAAAGTATACGATTTCTATACAGATTTTTATAATATTGATGATTGGGGAAAATGGAGATTTAGTGAATTAAGTAGTTTTCCAAAAGTAAATGTTTCATCTGGAATTGTTAAAATTGATTCTCTCGATGGTAAAAAAGCTGGAATATATCATAAAACATATACTATAAGTGGTGGAAGCACAGGATATTTATTAAAAGTTAAAGCTAGACATGTAAATAGTATAAATGATAATCTTCATACAATTTGGGTATATTTTGATGTAAATGAAACAAACGGAGCAATAATTAAAGGATATACTTATTGTACTAGAGATGCTCAAGGTAATAAACCAGATCATATAATAATTAGAGAAGCAAATCAAACTGAATATAGTATTTCAGAAGTTAAAGGGGATAAACCATCATTAAATAATTGGTATATATATGAATTCTATGTAACAAAGGATAATAGATTTAAAGGATTAAGAGATGGAGAACAAATGGTACCTTCATCAGGATGGGTAATGGATAATAATTATATTGGTGGAAAAATTGCAATAGGAGTAGAAGGTGATGCAATAGCAGAATGGGATTGGATAATTGTAAGAAAATATTTAGAAAGTGAACCAACAATAACGTTAGGAAATGAAGAAAATGTGACTGGAATAAAATACCCAGAATATGAAGTATATAATGTAGAAGTTATGTATTCTGCTGTAAATGGAACTAAATGGATGTGGCATGGTCACAATTTAACAATTGTTCCAATTGAAAGGAAACCAATACCACCTCTTCCAATAAGATTTTTAAGAGTAAATGTTACAAGGAATGGTTATAGTGATAATGAAACAGACTTGGTAGAAACAATTAGCCAAGTTGAAGAATGGTCTAAAGACCTTAGGAAACCTTTATATGTTTATCAAAAAAATGAAACAAGTGCTAGATTTGGAAATACTTCAAAATTAGTTTTCAATATTGTTTTTCCATGGGGTGTGAAAAATCAGAAAGTAAGAATTTGGTGGAAAGATTATTTAGAAACACCTCCACCAACATATGGTATAAAATTAAGTATAAAGAAAGATTTTGTTATAATAGATAATGGTATATATAAACTTCAATTGCTTGCTAAAAAAGGATATAGTTACCTTATAGATTGGTCTATATCAATAAATTATAGCAATTATCATGCTGAATTTGCATTGTATGGATATGAAATATATCAAATGCCTAGTGGAGGATTATGGTATCCAATGAAGATTCCTGCAGGAGATTGGGATTGGCCTATTGTTTATGGTCCAGTTAGAGCTATAGCACATAGGTATACAAACATTGTTCATGATTATCCAAATGATAAAACTATAACCGATGAACTTCTACATGAAATGTATATAATAGTACCATATAATGTTAGCTATTTCTTATGGATTATGAATGGAACATGGCTAAAAAGCATTTCTACAAATTATTTAACAGCTATAATGATGATTACAGGAGATTCTTTTGATGAAGGTAGCCCAATTAGATTGAATGATTGGGCTTATGTAAAAAGCACTGGAAGTATAAAAGAATCTCCTCCAACATTTAATGATATAAATAGAGACTTGAGCCTTTCTATAGAAACTAAAGATTATGGATATTGGAGTGCTCAATATCGTGAAGGGTTTGGAGTAGCTATAATTTTAAGTAAAGATACTTTAAATCTTTTAAATAAACCTAACCATATGCTACATATATTTACTTCAGCTGATTATTCTAGAAGAGTTATAGATTATTCTCCTGAAGATAGTTATCCTTCAACTTATTTAACAATATTAAATGGTGCAAAGCATAATATTTATGCTGCTATATGGGTTTATGATAGAGGACATATAATTCCTGAAATTTGGAGCAATATGTTTATAGAAGATTACTATCCCAAAGTTTGGGTTTTATCAGAAGAATAATAATTTTTAATGTTGAAATATTATATGAATAAGAATTTTTCTTTCCTATTTAAAAATATAAGTATTATAATTTTAATATTTTTCTTTACTTCAAATTCTTTCTTTCAAATAAGCATTTTTGAAAATAATTTACAAAAAAATATAGCATTTCCAATAATTGAAAATAATAATTTTAATCTTCAAAAAATAGAATATAAAAATAGTTATATTTCAAAAAATTCTATAAAATCTTTAATAGTTATTTTAATAAATTTTATTGATAAAATAAATTCTAAATCGATTGATTATATTAAAGATATAGTTTTTAATAAAGTTAATGAATATTATTTAGAAGTTTCTTATGGATCATTTTCTCTTTATGGAAATATAACTTCTAAATGGTATATGCTAAATAATTCTATAAAATATTATGGGAGTGGAAATTTTTCAGAAGAAAAACATAATGAACTTATTGAAGATGCAATAAAAATTGCTGATATAGATATTGATTATAGGAAATATGATTCAGCTATAATAGTTCATTCAGGAGATGATCAAGCTTATTCAAGAAATCAAGATGATATATGGTCATGTGGATATACTTCTCCATATATTTTTCAAACAAATGAAGGGAGAATATCGCTATATGTTTGTGTATTATCTGAAAATGATCCTATTGGAATTTTTGCTCATGAAATAGCACATATGCTTGGCTTACCAGATTTGTATAGTAGAAAATATGGAGATATATTTTTAGGCAAATGGGATTTAATGTCAAGTGGCTCATGGAATAATTTAGGTGAAACTCCATCTCATTTAAATTCTTGGTGTAAAATTAAACTTGGATGGATATCAAGCAATAGAATAAAAGAAATTAATATAGGAGAAATTGCTTCAATATTAATTAATCCATTAGAGAAAAATAATGAAGGATTTTTAGTAATAAAAATTCCAATTTCTCAAAAAAATTATTATTTAATTGAATTACGTAGGAAAATAGGTTTTGATTCTTATATTCCAAGTGAAGGGATATTGATTCTCTTTATTGATGAAACTAAAGAATTTGAAGAAGGTGCAATAAAAATAATAGATGCAAATCCTTTAACAGAAACTCTTGATGATGCAGCTTTTAAAATTGGTCAAGAATTTAATGATAAAAAGAATGGTTTAAAAATAAAAATAGTTTCTATAAAAGATTCTTCTTATGAAATACATATAGAATATAAAGTAGTAGATTTAGCTATTACTAATTTTTCAATATTTCCATTAAATGCACATTCTGGAACAATTGTAAAATTCAATATAACTATAGCTAATTTAGGAATAGGTAATGCAGAAGATTTCTCTATGAAAATATATATAGATAATGAATTATTTTTCTTTAAAACTCTTTCTCTTAAAAATGGAGAATCAATAAATTTTTCTTTAAATTGGATTTCAATAAATGGAAAGCATATTGTAAAATGTATTATTGATGAAGAAGGAGAAATTCCTGAAATTGATAAAGAAAATAATATATTAATGAAAGAAATAATAATAGGCTATATTTTAATTATCCAAACACCTTTTAATGGAATAGATATTGAAATAGATAATGTGACTTATAAAACTAATTTAAAAGGAAATGTAGAAATATTTATTGCTCCTGGAAAACATAATATTAAAATTCAAGAATCTTTCTATGAAGGAGAAAATATAAGGCATTTATTTATTAAATGGAGTGATGGAGAAAATAAAAATTATAGAGAAATAATTATAGAAAAAGATACAATTATATATGCTATTTATGAAACACAATATTTTTTAAAAGTTTTTTCTCAATATGGCGAAGTTATAGGAAGTGGATGGTATAATAAATTTGAAAAAGTATTTGTTAAAATAAATTCAACAATAATATATATAAATAAAAATATTAGGAAAGTTTTTACAAATTGGTCTGGAGATGCTTCTGGCTCAGAAAGCACATCGAGCATAATCTTTATGAATAGCCCAAAAATAGTTTTTGCTAATTGGAAAACTCAATATTATTTAAACATTTCATCGATTTATTATGATCCTAAATTAAATGGATGGTATGATGATGGAGAAATTGTAAAAATATCAATCCCCCAAATAATAGATTATAATAATGGAACAAGAAGAAAATTTATTGAATGGAATGGAAGTATTTTTTCTAAATTTAATAATATAACTATTGAAATGGATTCTCCAAAAGAAATATTTGCAAAATGGATTACACAATATAAAATATCAATTATATTTTTAGATAATTATGGAAAAAGAATATATCCACTTCCATCTTATATTATTGCAATTTATTCTAATCTAGAAAAGACAGAAGCTTTTTATCTATACTCTTATGATAATATATGGCTTAATGAAGGTAATTGGACAATATATGAAATTAAATGGAATGGAATAAATATAGTTTCTGAGCCATATCCTTCAAATATAATAAATTCTCCTAAAGAATGGTATATTGAATGTAAAGTTTATAATTTTAATATTCAAGTTAAAGATATATTCAATATTCCAGCACCTAATATTCCTATATTAATAGGATTTCCAAATGGAACAATTAAAATTATTGAAACTAATAGAAATGGACTAGCATATATTCAATCTGCTCCATATGGAAAATATTCATTTAAAATATCTTATTTAAATCAATTGTTTAGTGAAACTAGAATAATAGATGAAGAAACAAATTTAATAGAAATGAAAATATTTTTCTCAAAAATTACAATTATTGCAATTATATTAATTCTACTTCCTTTAATGCTTTTAATATTAATGATATTTTTAAGAAGAAAAAGAAAAACTAATTTTTCTTTTTAAATTCTCTTTTTTCTAAAAATTTATGTGTAATAAAAGCTGAAGCAATTCCAATAAATATTGATAAAATAATTATTAAATAAGATTCTGGAAAAGTTTTTTCATCTTTTTTGGAAGGTAAAGAAATAGTTTCTAAAAATGCAATTTTATTTCCATTTTCTTCAATAAACCATATTCTTTCATTATTATCTATAGCAATACTTGTTGGTTTTGCTTTTTGAGTAAGAATTGAGATTTCTAATATTTCCATATTTTTTGGATTTAATCTTGAAATTTTATTTCCATTAGCTTCAGTAAACCATATGTTACCTTTAGAATCAATGCATAATCCATAAGGTTCACTATTTAAAGTAGGGATAGAATAAGTTTTTAATTCTCCTGTAGAAGGATTAAGCATACCAATACCATTCACTCCAGGTAAAGTAACCCATATAAAATCATTAGGATCAACTATTATATCATTAGGTTTACCATCAATTGCTAATTTATAAGGTGTGATTACTTGATCAAAAATATTAAAGCAAACAATAGTATTATTTAAAGGAGCAATAAACCAAAGATAATTATCTTTAAGGAACATTTTTGTTGGAGCCAATTCATTTATATAAAATTCTTTTATTTCATCATTTTTAGGATCAAGCATTATAATCCTTTTTATTCCATATCCAGTTAACCAAACTTTTCCATTTTTATCTATTACTATATCTCTTATGCTTGAACCTTCCCTAACTATCCATGTTCTTAATTCTAAATTATTTGGATTAAGTCTTCCAATAAGATTAGAATTTTTCATAGCTATCCAAACATTTTTTTCATTATCTATATATATTGCTACAGGATCAGCTCCTTGAATATTTAAATTATATTCAGTAATATTTCCAGAAAAAATATCAAAACAACCTATTTTACCAGTAGCTTCTTCACTAAACCATATTTTATTTTCTTTATCAATAGCTATATCTGAAAGTTTACAATTTGAAGTTGGTATTTCTATTTCTTTTATTTCTTGAGCTTTAGAAGGGAAAATAAAAATTGCTAATATTATAAGGAAAATTATTAAAAATGAAGGGATTTTTCTCATATTGAATAATATTATAAAAAAGGGAATATTTAAACTTGATTTTTTTCTTATAGAAAATTATATCAATATCCAAAAAATATATTTAATTTTAAAATGGTGATAAAAAATGAATATAAAAATTATTACAGAAGCTACTGGAGAAGTACTTATTGAAATAGATGAGAAAACAAATCCTAAAACAGTAAAAGCAATATTAAATGCATTACCTTTTGAATCTATTGCAAATAGATGGGGAGATGAAGTATATTTTGAAACTCCAGTAAAAGTAGAAGAAGAAAATTCTATTCAAGAAGTTGAGATTGGTACCGTAGCTTATTGGCCTCCAGGAAATGCATTATGTATTTTCTTTGGTAAAACACCTGTAAGTAGAGGAGATAAACCTAGAGCATATAGTCCAGTAAATGTTATTGGAAAAATAATTGGAGATGCAAAAATTTTCAAGAAAGTTAAAAGTGGGGATAAAATAAAAGTAGAAAAAGCTTAAATAAAAAATAAAGGTAATTGTAATGTTAATCGGAATAATTAGTGATACACATGATAATTTAATAAAAATTAGAGAAGCAGTAAATAAATTAAATGAATTGAATGTTGAATTAGTTTTGCATGCAGGAGATTTTGTAAGTCCATTTACAATAAAAGAATTTCAAAAATTAAAATCAAAAATGATAACAGTTTTTGGAAATAATGATGGAGATAAAAATCTTCTTACTCAAAAACTTATTCAAATAAATGCTATAGTAAATAATTATTTTGCTGTATTGAATTTAGATGGATTAAAAGCTTTTTTAACGCATGGAAATGATGAAAGAGCAATAAATGATATTATTAAAGCAAATTTATTTGATTTATTAATCAGAGGACATACTCATAAAAAAGAAGTAAGAAAAGAAGGGAAAACTTTAATAATTAACCCTGGAGAAGTATGTGGATATTTATCGAATGAATCAACAATAGCTATATTTAATACGATTTCAAAAAAAGTTGATATAATTTCTTTAGAATAACTGCAACAAGAGTTTATGCTATATCTTCTCCAAAATCTCACTCTAGAACACTTATAAGAATCCAATATTTGAGGCATAAAGATGAGAAGCTTTTTGCTACTACTTGCTGGATCTTCCCAATGGGAGGATTAGGAAGCTTATCTCTTCCAAATAAAGAGTATGGACAACTTTCAGAAAGAGAAGCTAAACTATAGTAGGAAGCTAAACACGCCCATTATGATATGCTTATATACTTGAATTTAATATTTATTTTAGAAACATAAATGAATAAATTAAAAGAAGAATTTTTAGAATTATTAGAAAAAGATAAAGAATTTAGATATAGTGTTGCTGGATATTTAGGATTATCTGAAATTTTAAAAAGACTTGATAGATTGGAAGAGGGACAAAATAAACTATTCGAGGGTCAGAATAAATTATTTGAAGGGCAGAATAAACTATTTGAAAGTCAAAAAAGAATATGGGAAAATATTGAAAAATTATGGGAAGAAATTAGATTATTAAGAGAAGGACAAAATAAACTATGGGAGAATCAGAATAGACTTTGGGAAAATCAGAATAAGTTATGGGAAGAAATTAAAGGAATAAAAGAAGATATTAAAATTCTTCATGAAGGACAAAATAAACTATGGGAAAATCAAAATAAATTATGGGAAGAAATAAGAGAATTAAGAGAAGGACAAAATAAACTTTGGGAAGAAGTTAAATACTTAAGAGAGAATCAAGAAAAAATTTGGAGAGAGGTAAGAGGATTAAAAATTGGATTAGATGCATTAGGTAAAGCTGTTGGTAGAACTCTTGAAGATTATACAATAGCGTATATAAGATTGCTTCTTGAAGAAAAAGGATATCAAAAAGAGAAAATAAATTTAAGAAAAGAAACAATTATTTATAATAAAGAAAAAATAGAAATAAATATATTTAATGAAGAACCATTAGTAGTAGGCGAGGTAAAAACATACGTTGAAAATATAGAAGATGCAAAAAATTGTATCGAAAAATTAATTGAAAAAATTAAAATTGTGGAAAAAGTATATAATAAAAAAGTTGAATTATCTATATTTTCAATTGCTAATGTCCCTCAAAATGTTTTAAATATTTTAAAAGAACTTACTGAAAAATATGGAATAAGATTCATATATGGAAAAGAATTAAAAGAAGAATTATTAATATAGTTTCTTATATCCTAAGCTTTTTTAGTAATTAATAAAATAAGAGTGTTTATTAAATTCATGAATTATTTTTTTATATTTAATTGAAAAATTAAAATTTATTAATTAGATCAAAATAAAAATGTAATTAAAAAGAGGTGTAAGAAATGGTTTTAAAAATTGCAATAAATGGATTTGGAAGAATAGGAAGACTCTTCTTTAGAGCAGCTTTAGAAAATAAAGAATTCAATAAAAGATTTAATGTAGTAAGTATAAACGATATAACCGATGCAAAAACTCTTGCATATCTTTTAAAATACGATTCTATCCATAGAAAAATTAATGCGAATGTTTCATATAAAGAAAATAAATTAATAGTTAATGATAAAGAAATAAATGTTACTGCAATTAAAGATCCAGCTGATCTTCCATGGAAAGATTTAGGTATAGATATTGTTTTAGAATCTACTGGATTATTTACTGATAGAGAAAATGCATCAAAACATTTAAATGCTGGTGCTAAAAAAGTTATTATTTCAGCACCTGCTAAAAATCCAGATGTAACAATTGTTTTAGGAGTTAATGAAGAAATATATGATCCAAAAAAGCATAATATAATTTCTATGGCTTCATGTACTACAAATTGTTTAGCTCCAATGGTTAAAGTACTTCATAAAAATTTTGGTGTGAAAAGAGGATTAATGACTACAACTCATGCTTATACGAATGATCAAAGAGTACTCGATTTACCACATAAAGATTTAAGGAGAGCAAGAGCAGCTGCATTATCAATTATTCCAACAACTACGGGTGCAGCAAGAGCAATAGGAGAAGTAATACCTGAATTAAAAGGGAAGCTTGATGGAATTGCTTTAAGAGTTCCAGTAGCAAATGGTTCAATAACAGACCTTACTGTTGAACTTGAAAAAGAAACAACTGCAGAAGAAATAAATAAAGCATTTAAAGAAGCTTCTGAAACTTATTTAAAAGGAATACTTGAATATTGTGATGAACCAATAGTTTCTGCAGATATATTAGGCAATCCACATTCAGCAATATTTGATGCTTTAAGCACAAATGTTATAGGCGGAAGAGGGAATTTTGCTAAAGTTTTAGCATGGTATGATAATGAATGGGGCTTTTCAAATAGACTAGTTGAACTTATGAATCTTATAGCAAGAAAAGGTTTATAATTCTAAATTCTTTATTTCTTTATTTTTTAAAAAACTGAAATAGATATTTTTTTATAAATTTCTCTTTTTTTTTAAAAATATGAATAAAAAAACGGGCCC